>Ga0209798_10000554_pt1 | contig 22707 bp, 20 predicted proteins | sample DOMMetBare3Fresh_FD_187475 | JGI IMG/M metagenome (GOLD analysis project Ga0209798, IMG submission 187475) | Wetland sediment microbial communities from St. Louis River estuary, USA, under dissolved organic matter induced mercury methylation -... | ecosystem: Environmental > Aquatic >... | reverse complement strand
CTCGACCGCCCGGTTCAGGTTCAGCTGATCGGCCGCGGTCCGGACCAGACGGCGCTCACGGCCCTGGCCGCGCGGCTGGGCGTCCGCTGCCGGATCGACACGACGGCCGACGACGCGGCCGTCGTCCGAGCCTATCGCCAGGCCGCCGTGGCGGTGTGCCCCAGCCGGTTCGAGGGTTTCGGCCTCACGCCGATCGAAGCGGTGGCCTCGGGCGTGCCCGTCGTCGCGTCCGACATCCCCCCGCACCGCGAGTTCATCGGGCGCGCGGCAAGGCTGGTGCCGCTGGACGACACGGCCGCGCTCACGAGGGCGATCAGCGACGCGCTGGGCGCACCGGCCGCCGATCCGGCGCTCGTGCGCGACCTCGCGATCCCGGCCGCGGGCGCGCGGTTCCTGTCGTCGCTCGGGCCGTTCCTGCGCTAGATTAGGGCATGGGGACGCATCTGCTGCTCAGCTATGACTTCCCCCCGATCGGAGGCGGGATCGCCCGCTGGATGGCCGAGCTCGCAAAGCGGTATCCAGCGGGCTCTCTGGTCGTCTCCACCGGCCAGTGCGCCGATGCCTCCGACGTAGATGCCGGCTTTCCGAACCGGGTGGACCGGCTGTCGATCCCATCGCGCCGGCTGAGGACCATCCAGGGCATCCTGCTCTGGTCGCGCCGCGTAGCGGTACTGGCCCGCTCGACCGACGCCGAATTCATCTGGTGCGGCAACATCAAGCCCGCGGCCTATCCGGCCAAGTGGACCATGGAGCGCACCGGCACTCCGTTCGGCATCCTCCTCCACGGCGGGGATCTCCTCATCCTCCAGCATCAGGTGCACCAGTCTGCGGTCAAGCGGAAGACTGCGGCCGCGCTCCTGTCGTCCGCCGCCGTGCTGGTGGCCAACAGCGAGTGGACGCGCGATCGCTGTCTCACGCTCCTGAGCGAGCTGGAGATCGATGCGTCGCCGGACCGTGTCCGGGTGGTGCCGCTCGGTGCCGACCACCAGTTCTTCCGGCCCGGTATCGACACGCGCGAGGTTCGGGCACGGTATGGTCTCGGTGAGGGCCGGTGGCTGCTGTCGGTCGCGCGGCTCACCCGGCACAAAGGCATCGACATGGCGCTCCAGGCGCTTGCGCGGCTGTGCGGGAGCTTCCCGGACCTCCGGTACGCGGTGGTGGGCAGCGGCGAGGAACAGGAGGCGCTCGAGACCGAGGCCCGCGCGCTCGGCGTGGCCGACCGGGTCCGCTTCCTCACCGACGTGCCCGACCGCGACCTGCCTGCGATCTACAACGCCGCCGAGATCTATCTGGGAGTCTCGCGCCTCTTGGAGCAGCGGGTGGAGGGGTTTGGGATCTCGCTGGCGGAGGCGTCGGCCTGCGGTCTGCCGGTCGTTGCGGGGCGGAGCGGCGGCATTCCCGCGGCGGTGAGCGACGGTGAGACGGGCCTGCTAGTCGATGCGGAGCGGGCGGAGGCGGTGGCCGAGGCGGTGGCGCGCCTGCTCGACGACCCCGGGCTGCGCGCACGGCTGGGTGCCGCGGGGCGCCGCGCCGTCGAGAGCCATTACAACTGGGACCGCGTCACCCGCGATCTCGCGCGCATCGGTCGCGAACTCGGCGCGGCCGCGAAGCAGGCCGCCGGCTGATGCCCGCCGCGCCCACGTCCGGGGCCATCGAGGAGTACGACCGCCAGTACCAGGCTTGGGTCGAGCGGCACGGCCCGCGAGCGCTGGACCTCGACTGGCGCGTGACCCACCTCCTGTGGCGCCATCGTGCGCTGCTCCGGCGCTATTCCCCCGAAGGCAAGCGCGTCCTCGACTTCGGCTGCATGGATGGGGTGTTCACGCTGCGCCTCCAGCAGCTCGGCGGTGAGGTGGTGGGCTACGATATTTCGCCCGCCGCCATCGCGCAGGCCAAGCGGTTCCGCGGGTCCGCGGCACGACCGGTCTTCACGACCGTGCCGCCCGGACCGGGCCAGTTCGACCGGATCTACTGCAACGAAGTGCTCGAGCACGTGGAGGACGATTCCGGACTGATCGGCGAGCTGGTGGGCTATCTGGCGCCGGGAGGATCGGTGGTGGGGACGACGCCGGTGGGGCGCTACTTCTGGGACCCCGACCACAAACGGCTGTATGACGAGGCGTTGCTGAAGCGCGCGCTCGCCCCTTGGGGCCGGGTGCGGCTGCACCGGTACTATCGGAGCCCGCTGCGCAACTTCCTGCCGGTCCGGCAAGCCGGGGCGGCGGTCTTCATCTTCGAGGTTACGCCGCCGTCTCCTCCGGGCGCACGCTGATCGCGTCGGTCGGACAGTTGAGCACGAAGGCGCCCTGCAGCGGTGACCAGGTCTGGACCGGCGTCACCACCTCAGCTTTCCCCCCCGCATCGAGGCGGAACACCTTCGGCTCCTGCACCACGCAAGTGCCGCAGCCCACGCACCGCTGCGCGTCCACCAGCACTCGCAGCCGGCGGGTTGGGTGCATCCCGCGACCGATCATGTGCAGGCGGCCGTCCAGCTGGTCCAGCGTCTGCGCCGTCGCCCGATAGCCGGCCTCGATCAGCTCGGGCGTCTTGTCGAACTCGAACATCGAGATGTGCTCGACCCTCGGCTGCACCAGCACCAGCGGCGGGCCGCTCCAGTCCCGGAGCTGGCCCTCGATCTGGGTCTGCATGACGATCTCGAGCCCGCGAATGTACGTGGCGGCGAACCCCTCGGTCTCGTGGGCCTGGCGGCGGACGCTGGTGGCGGCGACGTTGACCGCGACGATCGGGCCCGGCGCGAGGCAGGCGGCGAGTCGGACAGGCAGGTTCTCGACCACGGCGCCGTCCACGTAGGCGCGGCCGCCGATCTCCCGCGGCGGGAAGATCCCCGGCAGAGCGCAGGAAGCGGTTACGGCATCGGCGACGCGGGCGTCCAGGAGCCCGGGGAGACCCCACATCACCTGCTTACCGGAGTGCAGATCCGTCGTGTTGACGAGCAGGCGGCGGGTGAGGTCGCGGAAGGTGATGTCGCCCACCAGGCTCGACACCAGGGTATCGAGTGGCTCGGGCCGGTAGAGCGCGGGGGCCAGCAGGCGCCGGAACGCCACGTCTACCCGAGCGACTTGGAAGACGTCGCGGCGCCGGACCCGCAGCGCCCGCGCTTCCATCTCCTGCGTCGTGCCCATGGCGGCCCAGGCCGCGCCGATGAGCGACCCGATGCTCGACCCCACCACCAGGCTCGGCACCAGCCCGCGCTCCTCGAGCGCACGGAGCACGCCGATGTGGGCGAGCCCCTTGAGGCCGCCGCCGCTGAGCACCAGGGTAAAGGGTCGGTCCGGGTTCACTCGCTTGCCCGGGTTCGGGTGACATGCGTAACGTTCGCGCAGCGAATATTTCGCAAGAATCATGCACCGCCGGCCATGACCGCCAACGGTGCAAAGTTGTGCGCGGTTCCCACCTGGCAGGGTAACCCACGTCACGGGGCGGCCATGGCTTCAGGGGTGCTGGGCGAACGCCTGCGGCGTGACCACTTCTTCCAGCTCGGGGTGGGGCTGGTGGCTCTAGTGGTGGGCGCGGCCGTACTGGCGCCCTGGATCGCCCCGTTCGACCCCCTGAGAGGGGACCTGCGGAATGCCTACCTCCTGGACCCCGGCGGCCGCTTCCTGCTCGGGACCGACACCCAGGGGCGCGACGTGCTGAGCCGGGTGCTGTACGGCGCGCGGCTCTCGCTGTCCGTGGGACTGATCTCGCAGTCGGTCTCGGTGACGCTCGGTGTGCTGCTCGGGCTCGTGGCGGGGTACTATGGCCGCTGGGTGGACGCGCTGGTGATGCGGCTCGCCGACGTGACCCTCGCCTTCCCCACGCTTCTCCTCCTCATCGCCGTGGCGGCCGCGGTCAAGCCCTCGCTGCCCGTGGTGTTCGTGGTGATCGGCGTGGTCGGCTGGGCGGGGATGGCCAGGCTGGTGCGCAGCCAGGTGCTGGTGCTCAAGCAAGCGGAGTTCGTCCTGGCCGCCCAGGCGCTGGGGGCCCTCGACCGCCGTGTCCTCCTGCGACACCTGCTGCCCAACGTGCGGACACAGCTGATCATCGCCGCCACCCTCGGCATCGCCGGCGCGATCATGGCCGAAGCCGCGCTCTCATTCGTCGGGCTCGGGGCTCAGCCGCCGACCCCCAGCTGGGGCGCGATGGTGGCCGACGGCCGCGACCTGCTGCGGGTAGCGCCGTGGGTCTCGTTTGCGCCCGGCATCGCGATCGGCCTCGCCGTGCTGGGCTTCAACCTCGTGGGCGACGCGCTACGCGAGGCGTACGACCCCAAGCTTCGCCATGACCGCTGAGGCCGCCCGCGTCCCCGCCGGGTCCGGGCCGATCGACACCGCCGCGCTTCGGCGCGACGAGTTTCCCTGGACCGCCGAGACGATCTACCTCAACAACGCCAGCATCGGCCCGCTGCCGGAGCGGACCCGGCTCGCCCTCGACGCCTTCAACCGACGGCGAGCCGCTCCGTTCCGCCTTCCCGACCGCGACCTCTTCGGCGCACTTGCCGAATCGCGCCGGATGATCGCTGACCTGGTGGCGGCCACGCCCGAGGAGATCGCGCTCACGGTCAATACCGGCTTCGGGCTGGGTGTCGTCGCGCGGGCGCTGCCCCTCCGGCCGGGCGAGCGGGTGCTGGTGAGCGACCGCGAGTTTCCGGCCAACGTTTACCCCTGGCTCCGGCTGCGGGAGACCGGGGTGGACGTCGAGCTGGTGCCGACGACCGCGGCCGGCTGGCCGGACGAGGCCCGGCTGCTTGCGCGGCTCGAGGACCCGAAGGTCCGGGCACTCGCGGTCTCGCTGGTGCAGTTCAGCAACGGGTACCGCATCGACCTCGCCGCGCTCTCGGCGGCCACGCGCCGCACCGGTGCGTTCCTCGTCGTCGACGCGATCCAGGCCGTGGGCCAGCTGCCGGTGGACCTGCGCCACACGCCGGTGGACGTGCTGGCCTGCGGCGGGCAGAAGTGGCTGCTGTCGCCCTGGGGTTCCGGGTTCGTTTATGTCCGGCGGGCGCTCATTCCCGAGCTCAGCCCGCCCGTCACTGGCTGGATGGCGTTCGAGGGGACCGACGACCTCACCCGCCTCACCACCTACAACGACACTCTCCGCGCCGACGCGCGCCGGTTCGAGCTCATCACGCTTCCATACCAGGACTTCGCGGGGATGAACGCCTCGCTCGGGCTCATCCTCGAGCTGGGCGTCGAGCGGATCCAGGCGCACCTGCAGCGGCTGCACCAGCCGGTGCTGGCGTGGGCCGAGCGGACCCATGCCCGGGTCGTCTCCCCCCTCGGCGAGCGCGGCTCCGGTATCCTCTGTCTGGTGCCCGACGACGTCGGCGAGGCCGTTCGCCGCCTCAAGGACGGGCGCATCATCTGCAGTCTCCGCGAGGGCGCCATCCGGCTCAGTCCCCACGCCTACAATACCGTCGAGGAAATGGAGCGCGTCGTCGAGGTGCTCGATGGGCGCGCGTAGGCTTCTCACGGCAACCCAAACCGAGTGAGTTCCCATGGCAAGCTCGTTCTCCGACATGCTCACCGCCGGCTACGGCTTCACCGATCCCGCGGTCGTCCTCGGCGCCGCCCTCGAACGCGGCCAGACGGTCCATCAGGAGCCCAAGGTCAGGATCCCGCTCGCGATGATGAACCGGCACGGCCTCATCGCCGGCGCCACCGGCACGGGCAAGACCAAGACGCTCCAGCTCCTCGCTGAGCAGCTCTCGGCGCAGGGGGTCCCCGTGTTCGCCGCCGATATCAAGGGCGACCTCAGCGGGCTCGCCATGCCGGGCGACGCAAGCGACCGGGTGACGGGCCGCGCCAAGGACGTCGGCGTTGCGTGGAAGCCCGGCAGCGTCCCGGTCGAGTTCGTGAGCCTCACCGGCAAGCTCGGCGTGCAGCTCCGCGCCACCGTGAGCTCGTTCGGCCCGCTTCTGCTCGGCAAGGCGCTTTCGCTGAACGAGACCCAGACCAGCGTGCTGACGATGATCTTCAAGTACTGCGACGACAATCAGCTCCCGCTGCTCGACCTCCCGGACCTGAGGGCGGTGCTCCAGTATCTCTCGTCCGACGAGGGCAAGCCTGCGCTCGCCCAGTATGGCGGCATGGCGGGCGCGACGGTCGGCGTGCTGCTCCGCAAGATGGTGGAGCTCGAGTCGCAGGGCGCGGGTCAGTTCTTCGGTGAGCCTGAATTCGACGTGAAGGACATGATGCGGCTGACTTCGGATGGGCGGGGCGTGGTCACCTGTCTCGAGCTGTCGGACGTCCAGGACAAGCCGATGCTCTGGTCCACCTTCACGATGTGGATGCTGGCCGAGCTCTATCACAACATGCCCGAGGCCGGTGACCTGCCGAAGCCCAAGCTCGCCTTCTTCTTCGACGAGGCGCACCTGCTCTTCGACGACGCGTCGAAGGAGTTCCTCGACCAGGTGCAGCAAGTCGTGCGGCTCATCCGCTCGAAGGGCATCGGCGTGTACTTCGTGACCCAGACGCCGAAGGACGTGCCGACCGACGTGCTCGCGCAACTCAGCAACCGCGTGCAACACGCCCTTCGGGCGCACACCCCAGACGACGACACCGCGCTCCGCGCTACCGTCCGCACCTTTCCCAAGACCGAGTTCTACGACCTCGAGGAGACGCTCACCTCGCTCGGCATCGGCGAGGCGGTGGTGACGGTGCTCGACGCTCGCGGAACCCCGACGCCGGTGGTGGCAACGCGACTCATCCCGCCCTGCTCACGGATGGCGCCGCTCACCCCCGAGGAACTCCAGGCCGACATCCGGCAATCCGATCTGCTCTCGGAATACGGCCAGGCAGTGGACCGGGAAAGCGCGCGGGAGATGCTTGCGGCCCGGATGGCGAAGACGCAGGCCCCGGCCCCGGTGCCCGGGCAGCCCGCGCCGGCCCCGACCGGAGGCGGCCGCGCCGGAAAGACGATTGCGCAGGTGGCGGGCGGCGCGCTGGTGGGGGCGCTTACGTCGTCCATCGGCCGGACGGTGGGCCGAGAGATCATCCGGGGCGTGTTCGGCCTGCTGGGCGCCAAGCCGCCGCGCAGCGGCAGCACGCGCTCGCGATGGTAGGCCGCCGGGCGGCAGCGCTGCGCCTGGAGGTGGCCGACCACCTCATCGAGGGGGCTCTGCAGCGGGCCGCCGTTGTGGCTGCCTTGCTGGTCTACCACACTGCGATGCAAACCGAGAAGATGCCGCGGCCCCCGCTGCCGGAGGCGCACCCCTGACCACCCCCGTGCCGGATGCAATGACCGCGGAGGCGCTGCTCGACGCCTACCCCATCCTCAGCGCCGAGGAGCGGTTGGAGGGGTTCACGCTGCTCGGCGCCAACGAGGCGGCCGACTTCTTTCTCGCGCTGAGCACGCCGGCCCAGGCCGACCTCCTCCAGGAGCTGGGGCCCGAGCGGAGCCGTCCGTGGATGCGCCTGCTCGCGCCGGACGACGCGGCGGACGTGCTGCAGGCGCTCCCCGGTGAGGAGCGTGCGCCCTTCATGGCCCTGCTGGACCCCGCGACGCGGGGCGAGGTGAGCGCGCTGCTCGCCTACGCCGAGGATGCGGCCGGCGGCGTGATGAACCCCCGCTACATGCGGCTCCGACCGGACATCCCGGTGGAGGTGGCGATCCGGTATCTGCGGCGCCAGGCGATCCGCGGGATCGAGGTCATCGACTACGCTTACGTCCTCGCCCCCGACATGCACTTGCTTGGGGTGGTGTCCTTCCGGGAGCTGTTCGCGGCACCCCCCGAGCAGCTCGTCCGCGACATCATGCACGTCGACCTCGTCACCGTCACCGAGGAGACCGACCAGGAGGCGGTGGCCCACCTGCTCGTGGACGAAGGACTCCTGGCGATCCCGGTCGTGGATGCCGCCGGGCGGATGAAGGGCGTCGTGACGGCCGACGACGTGGTGGACGTCGTGCAGGAGGAGGCCACCGAGGATATCCAGAAGATCGGCGGCAGCGAAGCGCTCGACGAGCCCTACCTGCGGATCGGGCTTACCGATATGGTGCGGAAGCGGGGGCGGTGGCTGGTGGTGCTGTTCGTCGGCGAGATGCTCACCGCGACGGCGATGGGGTTCTTCGAGAAGGAGATCGCGCGCGCCGTCATCCTCGCGCTGTTCGTCCCGCTCATCATCAGCAGCGGGGGCAATTCGGGCTCGCAGGCGGCGACGCTGGTGATCCGCGCGATGGCTCTGGGTGAGGTGCGGATCCGCGACTGGTGGCGCGTCGCGCGGCGGGAGCTTCTCACCGGGCTGGCGCTCGGGCTGGTCCTCGGCCTGATCGGCCTGGTGCGGATCCTGGTCTGGCAGGCGGTGGGGCAGGTGTACGGCGAGCACTACCTGCTGGTGGCCCTCACGGTGGCCGGGAGCCTGGTGGGGGTCGTGATGTTCGGCACCCTGGCCGGCTCGATGCTGCCGTTCGTGCTCCGGCGGATCGGCGCCGATCCCGCGAGTGCCTCGGCGCCATTCGTCGCGACGCTGGTGGACGTGAGCGGGCTGGTGATCTACTTCACCGTCGCACGGCTGATTCTGGGGGGGACCCTGCTGTAGCGTGGGGGAGGCGGAGAGATGGAGGGTCACTTGCTTTCTTCGCGCCACCGCGTCCGTCGCTAGGGCTCCAGCACCAGCCGAACGTAGTTCTTCTTCCCCTTCCTGAGTATCACGAACCGCTCGTCCGGTGGCCCCTGGAGCGACTCCTCCCCGATCGCGAGCTCCACGTCGTCGATCGGCCGCCCGTTGAGATAGAACCCCTTCCCCTGAATCCCCCGGCGTGCGTCCGCCTTGGAGGTCGCGAGCCCGCTGGCCACCAATACCTCGACGACCGGCAGCCCCTTGGGCAGCCGTGTCCGCGACACCCGCCGCTCCGGCATGTCGGCGATCACCTCGGCGGGAAGCTCCTCCGCCTCTCCCGCGGATCGCCCGAACAGCGCGGCGCTGGTCTGGATGGCGCCGTCGGCCGCCGTGTCTCCGTGAACGGCGGCGGTCACCTCGCGGGCCAGGAGCCGCTGTGCCTCCCGGCGCCCCGGATCACGCGCGTGCTCCGCCATCGTGTTGGCGATCCGGTCGAGCCGCAGGAAGGTGAACAGCTTGAGGTAGTTCTCGACGTCGCGGTCGTCGGTGTTGAGCCAGAACTGGTAGAAGTGGTACGGGCTCGTCCGCTCGGGGTCGAGCCAGACGTTCCCGGACTCGCTCTTGCCGAACTTGGTGCCTGATGCGGTGGTGATGAGCGGGAACACCAGCCCGTGGACCTGGCGGTGGTCGCGCTTGTCCACCAGCCAGGTGCCGGCGGTGATGTTCCCCCACTGGTCGCTCCCGCCCATCTGGAGCTCGCACCCCTCGGTGTGCAGGAGGTGCCAGAAGTCGTACGCTTGGATCAGCATGTAGCTGAACTCGGTGTAGGAGATCCCGGTCTCCAGCCGGCTGGCCACCGCCTCCTTCTGCAGCATGTAGCTGACGGTGAAGTGCTTGCCGGTGTCGCGCAGGAAGTCCATCAGGTGGATCCCGCGCAGCCAATCGGCGTTGTTCCTGAGCCGCGCGGCGTTGGCGCCTTCGAACGAGAGGAACCGCCGCAGCTGGCGCCCGATCCCCTGCGCATTCCGGTCGATCTGCTCCAGCGTGAGCACGGGCCGCTCACTGCGCCTGCCGCTCGGGTCGCCCACCATGGCCGTGCCGGCGCCCACCAGCGCGATCGGCGTGTGACCGAGCCGCTGGAGCCAGGCCATGCCCATGACCGGCACGAGGTTGCCGACATGAAGCGAATCGGCGGTCGGATCGAACCCCACATAGGCCGTGATGGGACCCTGGCGCAGGCGCTCGCCCAGTCCGGGGGTGGCATCCTGGACGAAGCCGCGGGTGCCGAGCAGCTCGAGAAGGTCACTCATAGGGGCGTATCGTACCCGCTGGAAAGGTGCCCCGCAACCGGCTAGCTTGCGGGCATGGCCCGCCGGCAACCCAGCATCCTGCAGCGCGTTCGGCTCTCTCCACGCGCCCGCCGCAACGTCCTGGTCTCGGCTCTCGTGATCGTCGCCTTCGGCTTCGCCGTTCTGACGGCAGCCTGGACCCGCGCCTGCGCGGGCAACAGCTGCCCGTCGATCGCCGGGCTCGGCGGCTACGACCCGGATCAGGCGTCCAAGGTGTACGCAGCCGACGGCCGACTCATCACCGACCTCGGCCTCGAGCGCCGCACCGTGGTGCCGCTCGGCGAGATGTCGCCGTACGTGAAGGCGGCGTTCATCACGACCGAGGACAAGCGGTTCTACGAGCACCACGGGATTGACTGGTACCGGGTCCTCGGCGCCGTCAAGAACAACATCTTCAAGCTGCGGGTAGCCGAGGGGTTCTCCACCATCACCATGCAGCTTGCTCGGAACTTGTGGCCTGAAGACATCAGCGGGCGGGACAAGTCCCTGCGTCGGAAGCTGCGCGAGGCTCGGGTCGCCCGCGAGATCGAGGCGACCTACTCGAAGGACAAGATCCTCGAGCTGTACCTCAACCAGATCGATCTCGGCAACCGTGCCTACGGGGTCGAGGCCGCGTCCCAGCGGTACTTCGGTAAGTCGGTCCGCGACCTCAACGTGGCGGAGGCCGCCACCCTCGCGGCCATTCCGAAGGCCCCCTCGCGCTACAATCCGCGCAAGAATCCGAATTTCAGCGTGCAGCGCAGAAACACGATCCTGAACCTGCTGCGCGACAGCGGGCTCCTCTCGACGGCGGACGCGGAACGCTGGAAGGCGTACCCCCTCCTGCTGAGCTCCCACTCCGACTTCAGCGGGGTGGCCGAGTACTTCGTCGAGTACGTCCGGCAGCAGCTCGACGCCCGCTTCGGCTCGGACCTCTACAAGTCGGGTTACCGCATCTACACCACGCTGGACCTCGACACCCAGCAAGCGGCAGAGCGCGCGCTGGAGGCGCGGCTCGAAGCCATCGAAAGCGGCGCTGACGGCAAGTTCACCTGGCCCACCTACCGGCAGTACCTGGACTCGCGGGCGGAGACGGCGGACGATGGCACCCGGACCACGACACCGTATCTGCAGGGGTTGGTGGTGACCCTGGACGCCAAGACCGGCGACATCCGGGCGATGGTGGGCGGGCGCGACTTCGAGGACAGCAAGTTCAACCGCGCGACGCAGGCGTTGCGCCAGCCGGGGTCCATCTTCAAGCCGATCGTCTATTCCGCGGCCGTCGAGGCGGGATACCCGTTGTCGCACGTGATGGTGGACGATCCGCTGACCGTCGAGATCGCCACCGACGAGGCGCCCTGGGCCCCACAGAACTACGATCTGGAGTTCGACGGGCCGATGACGCTCCGGCGCGCGCTGTACATGTCGCGCAACATCATCGCCATCAAGCTGGGGATGGAAATTGGCGAAGATGCGGTGATCAGCGAGGCCACCAAGTTCGGGCTCACCACCCGCGTTCCGCCGTACCCGTCGATCCACATCGGCTCGGCAGACGTGATCCCGCTGGAGATGATCTCGGCCTACACGACCTTCGCGAACCTGGGCACGCGCACGATCCCGAACGCCATCCTCAGGGTCGAGGACCGCACCGGCAAGATCCTCTGGCAGCCGCAGGTTCGCTCCGTGTCGGTGATGGACACCCCGCATGCCTGGCTCATGACCGACGTCCTGCGTGATGTGGTGCGCCACGGGACGGCGGTCGGCTCCGTCGGCGCGCGAATCAACTTCCCGGCCGGTGGCAAGACCGGCACCACCAACGACGGGTTCGACGTCTGGTTCATCGGCTTCACGCCGGATCTCGTCACTGGTATCTGGATCGGATTCGATCAGCCAAAGAAGATCAAAGCCAACGCTCAGGGCGGCGTGCTCGCGGCGCCGGCGTGGACGGCGATGATGCGCGAGGTCTACGAGCGCCGGGCGATCCCGGCCGCCTGGCCGCGTCCGGATGGGCTCACGGCGCTCGACATCGACAAGACCACCGGCTACAAGGCCACGCCCTTCTGCCCGAAGGACGTTCACTACATCGAGTCGTTCATTCCCGGCACCGAGCCGACTGCCTTCTGCCCGATCCACTCGCCCTTCGGCGCAGTGGGCGGCAACGGTCCACTGGGTGGGGCCGCGCCGGATGGCGCGCCGCCGCCAGCTGCGCTGCCGGCAGGACCCGGACCGACCCCGGCTCCTCCTGCCGCGCCGGCCCATGCGGGTGGGACAGCCGGTGGCGTGATGGGGGGGGTCGGACCGGCACCGAATCCGCAGCGCTAGGATGAGGGCGCGTCGGCTCTCGGCACGGTGGGTCCTCCCCATCGGAGAGCCGCCGGTCGAGCGCGGCGCGCTGCTGGTCGGGCCGGACGGACGCATCGTGGCCGTCGGGAACGAGCTCGACGTTCCGCGGCCGGCCGACGCGCTGGCGGAAGATTTCGGGGAAGCTCTGCTGCTGCCGGGCCTGGTCAACACGCACACGCACCTGGAATTGACCGGGATGGGCGGCGGGCCGCCGGAGCCCGATTTCGCCGCCTGGCTCCGCCGTCTCCGCGCGGCCAAGGCGACCCGCGCCCCCGACGCGTTCCTCGCCGCGGCGCGCCGTGGCCTCGTCGACTGCTGGGCCGCGGGCGTCACCACGGTCGCCGACACCGGCGATTCGGGGGCAGTCATCCAGGCACTCGCGGAAGCCGGCGGCTCCGGGATCGCGTACCAGGAGGTCTTCGGCCCCCATCCGGACCAACGGGATGAGAGCCTCGCGGGGCTGGAGCGGCAGGTGGAACGGCTGGGGCAGTACGTCGGCGGGCGAGTGCGGATCGGCGTCTCGCCGCATGCGCCATATACCGTGAGCGGACCGCTCTACGCAGCGACCGCCGAGTTCGCCAGGTGGGCGGGGCTGCCGGTCGCGGTGCACGTCGCCGAGTCGGCGGCGGAGAGCGCGCTGCTCGCGCGAGGTGCGGGCGAGTTCGCCGACGCTTGGCAGGCGCGCGGGATTCCGCTGCCGTCGCCGCTCGGGCGGACGCCGGTCGCGTGGCTCGAGGAGCACGGCGTGCTCTCCGAGCGGACGCTCTGCATCCACGCGGTGCGGATCGCCGGCCCGGATATCGGACGGCTGGCCCATGCGGGGGCGGCAGTCGCGCACTGCCCGTTGTCGAACCGTGCGCACGGGCACGGTGCGGCCCCGCTGGCGGGGCTGCTCGCGGCCTCGCTCCGCGTCGGGCTCGGCACCGACTCCGCCGCGAGCGTGGGCGCGCTCGACTTACTTGCAGAGGCGCGGGCCGCTGCCGAGCTGGCCGGGCTGAGCGCCGCCCGCGCGCTCTCGCTCGGTACGCTCGAGGGCGCCGGCGCGCTCGGCCTCGAGGGAGAGGTCGGCTCCCTCGCCCCCGGCAAATGGGGCGATTGCGTCGTGATCCGGCCGCAGCGCGGGCTTACGGGGGCGCCCCCCGAGGAACTGGCGCTGGCGAGCGCACCCCGGGATGTGCTGGTCACCTTGGTGGGAGGACGGGACGTGTATCGAAGCCGTCGGCCGCTGTGAAGATCCAGCGCCACGCCGCCATCCTGCGCGTCGTCCGGGAGCGGCGCATCGAGAGCCAGGACGAGCTGCGCGAGGCTCTGTCCTCCGAGGGCTTCGTCGTCACCCAGGCGACGCTCTCGCGCGATATCCGCGAGCTGGGCCTGGCCAAGCTCGCCGACCCCCAGGGCGGCGCCTTCTACACCCACCCGCACCGCGCTGCCGTGCGCCCAGACCTCTCTCAGGTGCTGCCCGCGCTGCTGGTGAGCGTGGACGGGGTGGGGCCGCTGCTCGTGCTCAAGACCGCGAGCGGGTCGGCCGGGGCGATCACCGAGGCGCTCGACCAGGCTGGCTGGGCCGAGATCATCGGCACCATCGCGGGGGACGACACCGTGCTGGTGATCACCAGGAGCCAACGCCTGCGCGAGGCTATCGCCGCACGAATTCAGGCGCTCGTCAAGAAATAGCGACTCCCTTGCAGGGTCCCGGAGTCTGGGTTACGCTTCAATTGAGCGGTAAGCCGGCGGTGATACGGTCCGGTGCCGCCGGTGGTCTCCCGTCGGGCCCGCCCCTGCCGGGGCGAGCGAGGCGGGATTCGTGCATCCTCCACCCATTGCGCTGCGGAGACGTCGCGTGCGGTGCTTGGCGTTGAACGCTTCTTTCGAGCCGTTGACGATGGTCCCGGTGCGCCGGGCCCTGCGCCTGGTCATCGAGGGCAAGGCCGAGATCGTCGAACAGGACGCCGGTGTCGTCGTCAGAAGCGAACGCTTGACCCTACCGAAACCAGCCATCATCCGGCTGGTCAAGTTCGTGCACGTCCCCCGCCGCTTCCGTCGCCAGGTCACCAACACATTCCTCTTCGCCCGCGACAGCTACCGCTGCCAGTACTGCCACCGGGGCCAGGGGGAGTTGCGGCACCGGGAGTGCCTGACGCGCGATCATCTGATTCCGCTGTCGCGGGGCGGGGACAACGAGTGGAGCAACGTGGTGACCGCGTGCAGCTCATGCAACACGCGCAAAGGGAACCACCTACCGCAGGAATGCGGGATGCACCCGCTGGTGCCTCCGCGCGAGCCGCATTTCGTCCACCTCTCGTGGGCGGTCCGCCGGCTTTCCGTCACGCAGGCCAAGTACATCAAGCTGTTCTACGGCGACGAGGCGCTGCGCGCCCTCGGCGGGACGATCTAGCCACCGCCCGGGGCAGCGGCATCATTGGCTGGAACTCACCGTTCGCCGCCAACGGTTCCCTCCGCCAGCACCAGGTCAACGCGAATCCCATCCCGATCCTCCCGAGCGGTGGCGCGCACCGCGTCGGGCGTCATCTGGCCGCCAGTGTTTTCGCCGCCTGGTCCGAGGCCGACTCGGCGTGAGAAGCGCCAGGGCCACGGTGACGGAAGGCATGCGCCCCCTGGGTGGGCGCACCGCCCCGCATCAGCGGACCTCGAAGGTCGCGCTGCGGACCTCCAGGCGGAGGCTAGGCAGCCCGGCGAGGCGGAGCAGGAACCGGGTGGCGCCCCGGCCAAGTGCGTCGCCCACACCTTTCTTCCCCTCGGCCACCTCGTCCAGATCGCCCTCGAGGAATCGCTGCAGCTCGTCGAGATCGGAGTCGGACAGCGTCGAGATCTCCAGCGCGGCGGTGTAGTAATATCGCCCAGCCGCCGCCGGGCGCACGCTCACCTGGTAGGCGAAGGCCAGCGCCGCGTTGAGCGCGTCGAGCGTCGCGTAGCGCCGCTCCTGCGCGCGGTCCCCCACCAGGGTGAGCACCGTGTACTGGTCGAGCAGCGGCTCGTGCCGGACAACGAGGTCCCAGTCCGCCTGCCGTTCGAACGCGTCGAACCAGCCGCCCCGCGCGCGCCAGACCTCGACCCGGTAGTGCAGCCGCACCGGGAGCCCCGAACGCAGCGCCGCCAGCCAGCGGCCGTCGCCCAGCAGATTCTCGGAGCGGACCACCGGCGCCCGGGAGCCGGAGGGCGTCGAGTCGTCGGCGAGACGGACGGTGAGCCGGATCGCCTCGGCCGCCTGCGCCTGCGCCGTTCGTCCCGGAAGCAGGGCGAGGACGAGCGCCGCCGCCACAACGAGCGCGCACCGGGTCCGCCGGCGTCGTTGGAGCGACATGATCGAGGGCACTAGAACCGGCGTTGCAGTCGGACGAGGAATCGCACGGGCTCGCCCCCGGTCAGGCTCTTGGCCAAGTAGGCGCCGATCTCGCCGGCGTCGAGCCCGATGCCGATGTCGGCCTTCCACTCATGGAAGGAGGGGATGCGGTTCGCCGGCACCTGGCCCGGCCCGTCGCCCGCCAGCCACCCCTTGCCGGCATCGCTGAAGAACACGAGGTCCGCTTCTTCAATGCCGATGAAGCGCCCCGCGGCGCCGCTCTCGCGGTCGCGCAGGCGGTAGCCGAGGTTGAGGCCAAGCCGGGTACGCACCTCGACCTGGGCGATGAGCGATCGGTCGCACAGGGCGGGGTCGGACGCGTCCACGAACCCGCGCGGAGCGCAGGTGGAGGCGCGGAAGCCGTACCCCGGCAGCAGGTCAGGCCCTCCCAGCGAGACCCGCCGCTGGATGGGCATGCGGTCGCCGCCGATCCAGCCGTCGGCCCGGAGCCGGGAGTTCACCCGCAGGCCCGGAGCGAGCCGTGAATACCGCCGCAAATCGAGCGTGAGCCGGTCGAACGCATACCCGCCGCCGGTCGGAATCAGCGGGCGGACGGTCTCGGGCAGCGTGACCGGGGCAACGTCGTCGCTGGTGGCGTGCTCGTAGCGCGCGCGGAGCAGCCAGCCGGTGCTGGGTCGATCGCGATCATTCCGGGTGTCGAGGTCGAGCTGTACGCCGGTCGTGAAGTAATGGCCGTCGTCGCTGAGCGGGTTGCGTCGCCACCGGTCGCTGTTCCGGAGCAGCGACCACGGGTCCGTGGCCCGCACCGAGCGCTCGTGGTCTCGCCGCAGGGACAGCTCGAGTCGAAGGGACCGCGTCGGCTGCACCCACCCAGCACCCCCGCCGCCGCGCCGCTCCAAGTAGTCGCGATAGTCACGCTGGAGCAGGAACGCGGACCAGCCGTTCTCCGCCGGCGAGAGCGGCTGATCCTCGAACGACGCCACCTCGCTGTAGACCCGTCCCGCGATGCCGCCGACGGGGAAGCGGAGCTCGGCTCGCGCGCCGTACCCGAAGTCGCTGCTGAGGCGTGAGCCCTCACCGGCGGTGCGCAGGAGGCCCCGGAGGTCCACCCGCGCGACCGACCGCCTTGAGGGGCGCAGTTCGAACGTGGGCCCGAAGACGATGGGGAGCCCCTCGATACGGTTGTACGTGCCCCCGGTCGCGAGGAGCAGGGTCGTGCGAATCCGGCCGGTCTGAAAGCTGGTCCGCGCCTCCGCCAAATCGCTCAGCGGGCGCCGGCGCTCCCGGAGCACGAGGGTCCCCTCGGCCGATCGCAGTACGGGCGCGGCGTCCCATACGACCCGCTCACGCCCCACGTGGCGCGTGTCGGGGCTCCGGATCAGGCGGCCCCCGACCACGAGCACATCGCCCTCGATCTCCGCTCCCGGCAGCAGGAACAGCGTGGCGTTGATCACCACGACGTCGCCGCGCACCCGGCCCGCGAGACGCAGCGACCCCCGGAAGAGGGCCAGCCGTCCCACGAACGCGCTGCCCGCGGGGAAGCTCACCTCGCCCTGCATGCGCGTGGTCGCGGAATCATTGTAGAACGCCAGCAGCTCGGCCACGACGTCGGGCGGAGGGCCGGCGCGCACCACGGCCGAATCGCTGGGGGGCCGGTCCGGATCGATGACGATGACGCTGTCCTGTGCCCGCAACAGGGGAGGCAGCGCCAACAGGAGGATCAGGCCGCCGACGGGGAGGCGCATGCGGATCTCGCAGAGGTGGAGGAGGGCCGGCCGGGCTACTCCCGATCGAGTCCCAGCCGGCGCATCCGGCGGTAGAGGTTTGCCCGGTCGGTCTGCAGCACGCGGGCGGCCTCGGCGACGTTGCCCTGCGCCTGTGTCAGCGCTGCGCCGATGAGCCCCCGCTCGAAATCGTCCAGTGCCTCGGCGAGCGGGCGGCCGAGGGCGGCGGCGGCGGCGGGCGGCGTCGGCCCGCCGCGCAGCACCTGGCGCACCGCCGCCGCGTCCACCGTCGCGCCACACAGGATGCCCAGCCGCTCGACCAGGTTGGCCAGTTCGCGCACGTTGCCGGGCCAGGCGTAGCCGGCCAGCGCCTCGAGCGCCTGGGGCGTGAAGATCGGCGCCTGACGCGGCCGCACCCGCTCGGCCAGATGCGTCACCAGCGCCGGCAGGTCCTCGAGCCGCTCACGGAGCGGAGGGAGGCGGATCGGAAAGACGTTCAGCCGGAAGAACAGATCTTCGCGGAACTCGCCGGCCACCACCGAGTCCTCGAGCTGCCGGTTCGTGGCGGCGACGATCCGCACGTCCACCCGCTGGGTACCCTCCGCGCCGATCCGCTGCAATTCGCCGGTCTCGAGCGTGCGGAGCAGCTTCGCCTGGGCGTCGGCGCTCAGGTCGCCGATCTCGTCGAGAAACAGCGTGCCGGTATGGGCCAGCTCGAACCGGCCCAGGCGCCGCTCGGTGGCCCCGGTGAACGCTCCGCGCTCGTGGCCGAACATCTCGGACTCCACCAGATCGCGCGGGATGGCGGCGCAGTTGACCGTGACGAACGGGCGGCCGGCGCGCCGGCTCGCTGCGTGGACCGCCGCCGCCGCCAGCTCCTTCCCCGTGCCGCTCTCTCCGGTGAGGAGGACTCGCGCCTCGGTGGGCCCCACGCGGGCGATCAGCGCGCGCACCTGCTGCATCGCGGCGCTCTCGCCCACGAGGGCCGAGCGGCGCCCGAGCTCAGCGTGGAGGGCGCGATTCTCGGCCCGCGCGCGGTTCAGCTCGAGCGCCGCCCGCACCGTCACGAGCACCGACTCGGGGGTGAGCGGCTTCTCCAGGAACTGGAAGGCGCCGAGCTTGACGGCGCGCACCGCGTCCGTGAGCTGCGCCTTGCCGCTCATCATGATGGTGGCCGTACCCCGGCCCCGCTCGCGGATGCGGGCCAGTGTTTCGAGCCCGTCGGGACCGGGCGGCATGAACAGGTCGAGCAGGACGACGTCGGGGTCGACGTCGTCCAGCTGGAGCAGCGCCGCGTTGCCGTTGGGCGCCTCCGCCACGGTGTACCCCTCCTCGCGGAGCAGCGCCGCCAGCATCCGGCGGATGTTGGCCTCGTCGTCCACCAGGAGAATCTGGGCCCGGGCCCTCACCGCCCCCGCATCCGTACGACGAATGTGGCGCCGCCGCCCGGCGTCGGCTCCACGGCGATCGCGCCCTGGTGCATCTCCACCGTCTGCCTGGCCAGCGCAAGTCCGAGTCCGGTGCCGCCGCTCTTGCCGGTGACGTACGGGTCGAACAGGCGGCCGGCGAGCTCGGGCGGCACGCCGGGCCCGTGGTCGCGGATCTCGACCCGCACGCCGCCGTCCTCGGCCCGGGCGGCGACCTCGATCTCGCCCCGTGCGTCGCAGGCCTCGACGGCGTTGCGCACGATGTTGCCGAAGGCGCGGCGGAGTGGGTCGTAGTGGCCGAGCAGCGTGGGTAGGGCCGGATCGAGCGCCAGCCGAATGCGCATCGTGGGTGGCACGCTGGTGCGGGCGAGCCCGGTCAGCAGCTCCGCCAGGTCCACCGGTGCGGCGGGACCCTCCGGCAGCCGGCCGAAATCGGTGAACTCCCGCGCGAGTTGCTCGAGCCGGCCCGATTCGGCAACCAGGACTTCGATCGCCTCCTGCTGCCCTGGTGTCGCGGAGCGGGACAGCTGGGAGACTGCCAGCCGGATCGGCGTGAGCGGGTTTCGCATCTCGTGGGCCACCCGGCGCGCCGTCTCGCGAAAGGCCCGGAGCCGTTCCGCTTCGATTTCCCGCGCGCGTCCCTGCTCGATCGCTTGGGCCATCTGGCGGAGCGCGGTGCGAAGCGCCTCGAACTCCGGCGCTCCCCGGCGCGGCAGGTCCGGCGGCAGCGCCTCCATGCGGCGAATGTGGCCGGTCCACCCGATGAGCTCTTCGATCGGCCGGCTCAGTTGGCGCGAAAGGTGGCCGCCCAGCCGTACCGACGCGTACAGGAAGGCGGCGCCCACCAGGAGCACGACCAGCCCCAGGCCGGCGTAGTAGTAGCGGCCAAAGGTATCCACCCGCTGGAACTGGCCGAGGGCGCTGTTGAGCTTGTTGGCGTGATCGGTGAGCGCCCGCCGCTCCGGGGGGCTCAACCGCGTCGAGTCGAGCGTCTGGATCAGCGTTCGTCCGGACGCGCCCACGTCTTCCATGGCTCGCAAGGCACCGGCTGCTGGGGTGGTGGAGCGCACGGTCAGCGCCCAGCCGAGGATCGCCACCGCGGTAGGGGCGGCGCCGAGGCAAATCAGGACGAGGAGGATCCGCTGTCGGAAGGCGAGGCGCATCGCCTTTGAAGATAAGCCGCGGGGCCGTGGAGGGCCCAGCCGCTGGCCGCTCCGAGCGCTCCGGCCAGCCATTCCGACCAGTGCGTGGTCGGGAAGCCCGCCGCAGCCGGGAGCACCGCGAGCAAGCTGACGAGCGCCGCCGCCAGGGCCAGGACTGCTCCGGCCGGACGGCGGGTCCAACCCGCCCAGTAGCCGAGTGGCAGGACGAGCGCCCAGAGACAGGCCGCCGTGATCCACCGGACGGCGGTGCTCCCGGCGAGCGCGAACGGCATGATCATGACCCAGCCATCGGGCGGCGAGAGCGTGAGCTCGACCGTGCGGATGCTCCCCGCGTACGCCGAGCTGAGCCGGAGCCGGCGGCCCTCCTCCACGGCGCTCAGCCGGACGGGCACTCCGGTGGCGCCGGGAAGCCCGTCGGGCAGCGTCAGCATGGGAGGCTGGAGCCGGAACCGGAGGGCGCGCGCGGGGACGGCCACCGCTGCCTCCCGGCCGAGCTGGCTCAGCGTCAGCGCGCCGCCGGAGGGAACTCGGAACATGTAGATCCATGAGCGATCCCGCACCGGTTCCCCCGATACCAGGTCGATCTCCAGGGAAAGCCGTCCGCCGTCGAGCCGCCGCCGGAAGGCGGCCGAATCGGGCGGCGGTCCGTTGGGCGGCATCGGCATGCCGTCGAGCCGGACCGACCACACCCGGCCGCCGAACACGTCGCTTCCCAGTGACTCGTGCGCCCATCGGCTCATGAGCTCGCCGTCCGGTGTCCATGGCGTGAGCAGCCAGGCCGAGGTGGCGAGCAGCAGAAGCAGGGCGGCCGTGCTGCCTGCGAGGAAGGCCCAGGCCCGCGTGGGGGTGGGTGCGATGACTCGTGGCAGGAGGCCGCCGATCGTCGCACCGATCGCGCCGCTGCTGGTGTTGGTGAGGAGGTCGCTCAGGCTCGCGTCCCGGCCCGGGACGACGCGCAGCTGCAGCAGCTCGACGGTAAAGGAAATGAGGCCGGCCAGGAGCACCGTGCGCCACCACGACTCGCCCGACAGCCGCAATCCGAGTGCGAGGGGGAGGAAGAGCAACAGGTTGGCCGCGACATCCGCGCCGCCGCGCTCCCCACAGACCAGGCAGAGCAGCGGTGTGGCGATCGAGAGGCCACGGGGGTCCCGCAGCGGGGCGAGCGTGGCTGCCGCGATGAAGGCCAGGCCCGCGATCGCCAGAGCCCTTCCGAGACGTCGTTGCAGCGGCCTCACTGGTTCTGTAGCGATCGGGAAGGCTCGGGAGGCAGACCGGTGGGGACGGGGACAGAAGGGCGCAGTTGACGCACGACGAGCGCGAAGCACGCGATGGCCCTCACGAACCAGCCGAGCGCCACCCCATAGATGACGCCGGCGAGACCCCAGCGGGCGCCCACGAATGCCGCGACCAGCGCCACGACCACTGCTGTCCAGCCGAAGGCGTTGACCAGTGAGAGCTCGCGGGCGTCCGCCAGCGCCGATGCGGTCGACCTGGCGAGCGCATTCGAGACTCTCGCGATGCCACTGACGATCGCGGCCAGTACCAGCGCGCCGGACAGGTGGTACTTGCCGGCGAGAAACAGGTGCTCGACCGGCGGTGTCAGGAACCAGATCAGCGCGGACGCCAAGAGCGTGATGCCGCCGACGAGCTTCGCCTCGTAGACGAGCAGGTGGCGGCGCTCGCTCACCGTGTCGGCCGCTCGCAGGCGTGGGAGCAGCGTGTAGCCCACGCCCATCTCCAGCACTCGAAAGGCGGAGCCCGCGATCGCTCCGAGCACGCCGAAGAGAGCAAGAGCCGTCAGATCGAGCACCCGGGGGATGATCAACCGCTCCGCGTACAGCAGCATCAGACCCGCCGCATTCATCCCCGCGAAGGAGAACGCCTCGTGCCACGAGAATGCCGCCGTGTCATGCGGTTTGGCCGCCTGTTCGGACAGCAGTACCCTCCAGCCATAGACGGCGGCGACCACGAGCCCGGCGCTGGAAATCAGCACGGGTGGCCAGGCGTGGCTGATCTGGCCGATGACCGCCGCCAGGGCAGCGACGAGGAGGACGACATTGGGGCTCTGCTGGAGCGCGAGCGAGAGCCCGAATCGCCGCTCACTCTGGAGCTTCGCGCCTGCCACCGTCATCGCGCCGCCGGCGACGGAGGCGACAAGAATCATGGCGGCCAGCTCCCGAGACATGTCGTAGACCAGCAGGCCGACGCCCGTGACGATCAGCGCGACCAGCAGGGAGACGGTGGCGACCCGGCGGAGCAGCCACGGCCCGGCCGCCACCGGGCGGCGGTTCACCACGCCGTCGATTCCTACCGGGGCCAGCGAGTAGCCCAGGCTTCCGAGCGTGATGGCGAGCGCGAACAGCCCATACTCCGTGGTCGGGAGCGCGCCCGCCAGGATGAGATTGGCGACCGCGGCGCCGACACCCCCGAGGCCCAGGATCGCGGTAGTGCGGAGGGTGGGAGAGTCCCAGAGCCGCCTCACAACAGCTCCGCCCGGCCGACCGCGGTACCGGGGTCGGGGCAGTAAGCGATTTTCATCGGCTGGTCTACTGCGGACGTGATCGGGGGGGAAGGCGTTCTTCGCGGGCGACGGTTGGGAGTCGGCACGCCACCTCAGACTCTTTCGCGCACGCGGTACGCCCGACGATGTGGCGACCGCAGGTGCACGATGATCTCGCCGACCAGGCCGAGCCCCAGGAGCTGTACACCCAGCGCCATCAGCAACACCGCGAGCAGGAGCAGCGGCCGGTTCGCGATGCCGTGGCCTGCAATGCGCTCCCCGAGCAGCACGAGCGCCGTGAGCGCCCCGATTCCGAAGAACACCGAGCCGACCAGCCCGAAG
>Ga0209798_10000553_pt1 | contig 22737 bp, 20 predicted proteins | sample DOMMetBare3Fresh_FD_187475 | JGI IMG/M metagenome (GOLD analysis project Ga0209798, IMG submission 187475) | Wetland sediment microbial communities from St. Louis River estuary, USA, under dissolved organic matter induced mercury methylation -... | ecosystem: Environmental > Aquatic >... | reverse complement strand
AAGCTCGATCTCAACGTAGTAACCGCCCACATTCCCCGCCCGTTTGCCCTCAAAAATCTGATCGTTGCCGTTGCCCAAACCGGCAACACGATTACCGTTGCGGTCGCCGATCCTTTTAATGCTGCGGTGATCAACGAACTGGCCCAGGCCCATAAGCTGGACATCCACCGGGTACTCAGTTCCAAAAATGATATCCTGAAAATTTTACGGGAATTCTATGGTTTTCGCGCTTCAGTCATGGCTGCCGAAGCGGAATCCGCTTCCACGGTCGATCTGGGAAACCTGGAACAGTTTTTCAGGCTCAAGGGGCATCAGGAGAGCGATGGCAATGAAAAACATGTGATTTCGGCTGTCGATTTTCTGCTGCACTACGCCTTTGAACAACATGCCAGTGATATCCACATCGAACCGAAGCGGGAAAAAACCCTGATCCGTTTCCGGTTGGACGGCATCATGCACAATATTCACTCGATTCCCAAACCGATGCACGCTCCGATTGTTTCACGCATCAAGCTGCTGGCGCGCATGGATCTGGCGGAAAAACGCCGTCCCCAGGATGGACGCGTTAAAACCAATTTTAATAACAAGGACATGGAGCTGCGTGTCTCCACCGTGCCGGTCGCATTTGGCGAAAAGGTGGTAATCAGGATTTTTGATCCCGATATCCTGTTGCAGGACCTGGACTGTATGGGGTTTTATCCCCGTGAAATGACGCTCTATAACGCCTTTATCCGCCGCCCCAACGGGATCATTCTGGTGACCGGTCCCACCGGGAGCGGCAAAACCACCACCCTCTATTCCACCCTGCGAACCCTCTCGTCTCCCGAGGTCAACATCGTAACAGTGGAAGACCCGATTGAAATGGTGATGGAGGAGTTTAACCAGATCGGTGTGCAGCAGGCGATCGGGGTTACCTTTGACACAATTCTGCGTAATATTCTACGTCAGGATCCGGACATCATCATGATCGGTGAAATCCGCGACCGGGAAACCGCCGAGAATGCGGTTCAAGCGGCGCTGACCGGGCATCTGGTGTTGTCCACCCTGCATACCAATGATGCCGCTTCGGCCATCATCCGCCTGCTGGATCTCGGTATTCCCCCTTTTCTGATTTCTGCCACGGTGATCGGTGTGATTGCCCAGCGCCTGGTGCGCAAAATCTGTCCCCATTGCAAGGAACAACGTCTTCTGAATAGTGAGGAAGCTGAATATCTGCAATTGAGCGGCAAACCGCATACGGTGTGGGAAGGGAAGGGGTGCAAGGAATGTCGTGGCACCGGGTATAAAGGGCGTACCGGCATTTTCGAGCTGCTGGACATGAATGAGCGGATCAAGGCCAAAGTGGCTGCCTCGGTTGAATTGGCCGACCTGTTCGCAGCTTCACAGGAAGATGGACTAGTGACCCTGCGTCAGGTTGCCATACATAAGATGCTGGAAGGGGCGACCAGTTACGAGGAAGTGGTTTCCATGACCGGGTGATGCAGGATCTGCAGGGAAAATCGCTTGATTTACTGACAATGCTCCCGCTGGTTACAGCCGGGAGCATTGTCAGGGGTACGTTGCGGTGCTGCTACTGTTGGAATAATTGGCTATTTTGCCGGTTTTGTCTTTTTGTCATTTTGTTTCAGCAGCAGATAATGGGCTGCATAGATATAGTTGTCCTGATAATCATGAACTCCATCCCCATTCAGATCCCGTTTGGCCGGTTTGACTCCCGTATCCTTGAGGAATAGTGCAAAGTCGGTTTCCTTGCCGCTGATTCCCTTGGCTGGCGGTACCACGGTCAGGGGATAATCGACGACGCTGGAGTTGGTCAGCATGGTTACGGATGCCGTGATGGCATTCTTCTCGGGACGTGCTTCCAGGACCCAGGCCCCACTGGTTTCACTTTTGGAAAGCGCAATCATTTTGGCGTTGGTCAAGGCGAAATTGGGAGACACTTTTTCCGAGGCTGCCAGAGTGAAGATGACCTTGAGGGTGTCTTTGCCGTTGGAAATGGCAATCGGCGGTTCCTGCTCGATATCCGGGGCAATTTCCTGGCTGAACAGGGCGGTCATGAGCGCTGAAGGAGTAATTTCGCCCCTGAAGTTTCTGGAGCGTTCCAGAATGCCGGCATAGGCGATCTGTTTGATTTCCTGCTCTTTTTCCGGTTCTTGTTTCTTGGCGGGAGCTTCTGTGACGGGGGAAGCCTCCGGCGTCGGCTGTGGAACAGGTTCGCTGGCCGGTTGTACCTGGGGCTGTTCGTTGGTTTTAGGTTCCGGTTTCGATACGGGCATGGCATCAGACGGCATGGTTACGCTACCCAGGCCAACCATTGCAGTCGTTGTTGCTGTTGTCGAATTTGTTGTTGCTGCTGTTACTGTTGAGGACGTTGCTGTTGAGGATGAACTTGTTGTTGACGGTGTCTGGCTGAAAGGAACCCCCGGATCGGGTGAAAACCCTGATTGAGCCGTTGCAGAAGTGTCTCCAATGCTAGCTTGTGAAGCAAGCGTGGCACCCTGGCTGTTGATCATCAGGGATGAAATGGAGGAAATCGGTCCGACGTTGGAAATGGTGGCTATGGTACCGCTGCCGGAAAAGTTCTGGGTGCTGATGATGGCGATCTTGATAAAACTTGGAGTGGTGGTGTTGGCAGCCAGCATGGCGCCGCCGACTAATGGACCTTTGGTGACGTTTGGTGTTGAAAACGAAGAACTGTCATAGCGCAGATCAAGCTGGATCCCTGCTACCCCGTCCATCCCAGTCCCCTGAATGTTGTAGCTGTTGGCGCCGCTTGGCACAACCGTCACCGATGCAGCAAGTGCAGTGCTTGCCAGAATTACCGGCATCATGATTCCCAGCATGAAACCGTTCAGTAGTTTTCCCATGGTATCTTCCTTTCCGTATGTCTGATAGTGTCGTATCAGCAAGATAGCGCACTCATACCACTTCGTCAATGGGTGTCATCTGTGCATTGAACCGCTCCCCGTTGCTGTCAAATCATGTTGCACAGCTGCTTCAGCAATAGTATGCTGCCAATCCGTTAATCCCTACTGCAGAAAGATGGAGAATCTTCCGGTATGTCTGAAAAAAAGCGAGTTCTGCTGATTGATAACGAAGAAGGACTCTGCCGCATGATGGAGCAGATTCTGATTGACAGCGGCTATCTGGCGCGTGCCTGTACTTCGCCGCAGAAGGCGGTGGAGGAGTTTCGGGCCGGCGCGTGGGACCTGGTGATTTCGGATATCAAGATGCCCGGCATGAGTGGCCTGGAGGTGTTACAGAAGATCAAGGAAAAGGAAAAAGATATTCCGGTGATTATGATTACCGCCTACGCCACGGTTGATATGTCGATTCAGGCGCTGCGCAAGGGGGCCTATGATATGCTCACCAAGCCGTTTGAACCGGATGAGCTGGTGTTTCGGGTCAAAAATGCATTGCAACAGTCACTGCTTTTGGAAGAAAACCGTGAATTGCGGCGGGAGCTGGAGGGAAAGTTCTGTTTTGATACAATTATCGGCGCCTCCGGTGGTCTGCGTGCGGTCTTGGAAAAAGTGGAAAAGGTGGCGGTACGCGACACCTCGATTCTGATTACCGGTGAGTCGGGAACCGGTAAGGAGTTGATCGCCCAGGCGATCCATTATAATTCACCCCGGCGGGATCGGCACTTTGTGGCCATCAACTGTGGCGCCCTGCCGGAGACCTTGCTGGAAAGTGAACTGTTCGGCTATAAAAAAGGGGCTTTTACCGGGGCCAAGGAGAATCGCCAGGGGTTACTGGAAGCCGCCGATGGTGGCACACTTTTTCTGGATGAGGTCGGCAATCTGCCGATGAATGTGCAGAAAACCCTGCTACGCTTTCTACAGGAAAAGGAGTTTAACCGTCTGGGTGATACCACTCCCACCCGGGTTGATGTGCGGGTGCTGTCGGCCACCAATGCGGATTTGAAACAGTCGGTTGGACGGGGTGAGTTTAGGGAGGATCTCTATTACCGTCTCAATGTGGTTAATATTCACCTGCCGCCGCTCCGTGATCGGATTGATGACATCCCGTTGCTGGCAGCCTATTTTATTCAACAGCAGAACCAGAAATTCGGAACCACCGTCAAGGGATTTGAACGGGAGGCGATGCATGATTTATGCGAGTATTGCTGGCCGGGGAATATCAGGCAGTTCAAAAATGTGATCGAGGCGTGTCTGACGCTGGATGGCGGCGACTATGTGGGGCGAGATACCTTGCTGCAGTTCATTGATGGCGCCGCGGATAGCATGGGAGGGGAATCAATATCCACTCCTGATATTCCTCTTGACCAGATCCCGTTTTCAGCGGCGCTTGATCGTTTCGAGGCCGATCTTTTGAAAGGTCTGCTGCAAAAACATCATGGCAACGTGGAGACCGCTGCCCGCGAGGCGGACATGAACATGGCCACCATGTATCGCAAGATCAAGAAGTACGGGATTAAAAAAGAAGAGTTCCTGCCATAAGCCGCTTCTTGCAGGCGGGCAGATTTTGAGTCTGTTGCGCGCCCAGCTACCGGTCCAGATCCGAAGCAGGATTTGCAGTAGTAAAAAAAGCCCGCACGATCGTTCTAGGCGATTGAGCGGGCTTATAATCTTCCTATTTATCGATGTTTCAGGTCAAGTTCCAGATCATCATTTCCATGATGTCTTTCCAGCTTTTTCCAATCTCATTGACAACCGTCGGTTCAAAACCGCAGTGCATCATGCACTGGGCACAACGGGGGTCTTTGCCGACGCCGTATTTATTCCAGTCGGTCTTCTCCATCATCTCTTTAAAGGTCGGGTAGTGCGCGTCGGTGATCAGGTAACAGGGTGCTTTCCAACCCTGGGTATTGCGGGTCGGATTGCCCCACGGGGTGCATTCCAGCTTTTTCTCACCCTTGAGGAAACGGAGATACATGGGGGTGGAGAAGAAGCGATGTTTCTTGCTCATCTCATACACATCGGCGAATTTCCGTTCAATGTCCCGCCGTTCCAGAAACAGTTTTTCTCCCACCGCTTCATAGCCGAAACCGGGCGCCACCAGTAATCCATCCACTCCCAGTTCTTCCAGATGGGTGAACAGCATCTCGATTTCCACCAGATCGGTTTCATTGAAAATTGTGGTGTTGGTGCAGACCCGGAAGCCGAGCTGTTTCGCTTTTTTAATGGCTGCCATGCTGATTTTGAAGGAACCTTTGCGCTCGACGATGCGGTCGTGGGTTTCCTCAAGGCCGTCCAGATGAACATTGAGGGTGAAATTGGGGTGTGGTTTCAGGGTGTCCAGTGCTTTTTCCAGCAGCAGTCCGTTGGTGCAGAGGTAGATATGTTTTCCCCGCTCCAGTGTGCCGTTGATCAGGTCGTAGATGTGGGGGTAGAGAAATGGCTCGCCACCGGTGATGGTAACCACCGGCGCCGGACATTCGTCCACCGAATGGAGGCACTCCTCCAGGGTCATCATTTGCTGCATCGTGTCGGCATATTCGCGGATACGGCCACAGCCGGAGCAGGCCAGATTGCAAAGATGGGTCGGTTCCAGCATCAGTACCAGCGGGTACTTTTCAACCTTGTTGAGTTTGTTGCTCATGATGTAACGGGTCAGATCATAATTGAGGCGCATGGGAAAACGCATGAAGTACTTCCTTTCGTTGTGCTGCTGCAAATTCTGTGGGTGGTGGTCCCTTGTTTATTTCAAGTTGATCAGTGCTTCTGCTGCGGCGGTAATGCCGTCGGCATCGATACCGACATCGTGGCGTAACTGTTCCTGGCTCCCTTGTTCAATGAAGTAATCGGGGATACCGAGACGTTTGGTGATGGTTGCTTGAAGACTGTTGTCATTCAGGAGCTCCAGTACGGCACTGCCGAAGCCTCCCTGGAGGGCATTTTCCTCGATGGTCATCACCCGTCCGGTTTTCCGGGCAGCTGCCAGGATCAGCTCTGCGTCCAGCGGTTTGACAAAACGGGCATTGATCACCGCGGCGCTGATCCCTTTGCCGGCCAGCGTCTCTGCTGCTTCCAGGGCCGGATAGACGGTGGAGCCAAAGGCAATCAAGGTCAGATCGTTTCCTTCCCGCAACTGTTCACCCTTGCCGATTTCCAGCGGGGTGGCGGTTTCATCCAGCGAGACGCCATAGCCGGCGCCGCGGGGGTAGCGGATGGCGGTGGGAACACCCGACTGGACTGCGGTGGTCAGCATGCGGCGCAGTTCGTTTTCATCCTTGGGGGCCATCATGGTCAAGCCGGGAAGATGGCGCAGATAGGAGATGTCGAAAACTCCGTGATGGGTCGGGCCGTCATCCCCCACCAGTCCGGCCCGGTCCATACAGATGGTGACCGGCAGTTTTTGCAGGCAGATGTCGTGGAACACCTGATCATAGGCGCGTTGGACAAATGAGGAGTAAATGGCGACCACCGGTTTGTATCCATCGGCAGCCAGTCCGGCGGCAAAGGTCATGGCATGCTGCTCGGCAATTCCCACATCAAAGAATCGTTCCGGAAAACGTTTACCGAATTTGGAGAGTCCGGTTCCATCAGGCATGGCAGCAGTAATGGCAACGATCTTCGGGTCGTGTTCAGCCAGGGCAATGATCGCATCTCCGAATACATCGGTATAGGAGGGAGCGGCAGCTTTGGGAGCCCCTTTACCGGTGGCAAGGTCAAAGACCCCGACTCCGTGGTATTTGTCCGGCGTATCTTCTGCCGGTTGATATCCTTTTCCCTTGGTGGTCATGACGTGCACCAGCAGCGGCCCGTCGAGCTGATCCATGCTGTTGAATACTTCGATCAGCTGGGGAAGATCATGGCCGTCCAACGGCCCCACATAGTCAAAACCGAGTGCTTCAAACAGTGATCCGGGGGTCAGAAATCCCTTGAGTGAGTTTTCTGCCCGGCGGGCGAAATGGAGAATATCGGTGCCGATGGCGGGGATGTTTTTCAACAGCCCCTGCATCTCCTTTTTCAGATCACGGAAATAGCGGCCGGTCATCTTGCGGGAGATAAAGGCTGAAAATGCGCCGACATTTTTGGAAATCGACATCTCATTGTCATTGAGAATAACAATCAGGTTCTTCTTGAGATGCCCGGCCTGGTTGAGCGCTTCAAAGGCCATGCCACCGGTGAGCGAACCATCGCCGATGATGGCAATGGCGCGATTGTGGCTGCCGCTCAAATCCGCGGCTGCCGCCATACCGAGGCCGGCTGAAATCGAAGTTGAGGCGTGTCCGACGCCAAAGGCATCATATACCGATTCGGAACGTTTGGGGAAACCGGACAACCCTTTGTACTGGCGCTGGGTGTGAAAACGTTCGCGTCGACCGGTCAGGATCTTGTGGGTATAGGCCTGGTGTCCCACATCCCAGACCAGTTTGTCGGCCGGCGCATTGAAACAGTAATGCAGGGCAATTGTCAGTTCAACCACACCGAGATTGGAGCCGAGATGACCACCCGTGTTGGACACCGTTTCCAGCAGGAAGTGCCGCACTTCTTCAGCCAGGGAAGGAAGCTGGTCAATGGCCAGTTTTTTCAGGTCTGACGGTGAGTTGATGTGTTCAAGTAACATGTTTGTATACCTCGTGGTGCTGCTGTTGTGAGAGGTGATTAGCGTTGCTGTTTTTTCAGTTGAAACCATGCCACCGCTTTATTCAGTGCTTCCTCTATCGGTGATTGGGGAAGCCCCAGTTCTTTCACCGCCTTGGAAGAGTCAAAATACATGAATTTGGCCGCCATTTGTACTCCCGCCAACGGAATCAGCGGCTCTTTGCCGGTCAGACGGGAAAGAGCTTCGTTCAGGTAGGCTGCCAGCAAAATCGGCCGGTAGGGGAGGCGCACCCTGGGTGCTTTCACCCCGGTAGATTGTTCCAGCAGGTTGAAAATCTGGCAGAGGGTCAGGTTCCGGTTCCCCAGGATGTATTTCTGGCCGACCTGCCCCTTCTGTTCCGCCAGAATATGTCCACGGGCGCAATCTTCAACGTCGATGATGTTCAGGCCGGTGTCAAGATAGGCCGGCATGGCGCGATTGAGAAAATCAACGATGATCTTGCCGGTTGGGGTCGGCTTGATGTCCCGTGCTCCCACGGGAGTCGACGGATTGACGATCACCAGTGGCAGGCCGCGGGGAATAAACGATTCCGCCCGGTGTTCAGCCAGAAACTTGCTTTTTTTGTAATGCCCCACCATGTCATCAAAGCTGACCGGAGTGGTTTCGCTTCCGGGGGTTCCGTCACCCGGATTGCCGAGCGTGCCGACGCTGCTGGTATACACCACCCGCGACAATCCCAGCTGCAGCGCCGCTTCCAGGATGGCGGTCGTGCCGTCCACATTGATGCGGTACATCTCTTCCGGATGGCGTGTCCAGAGGCGGTAGTCGGCGGCAGCGTGGTACAGCACCTGGCAGCCGCTCAGCCCGCGCTGGAGAGAGTCATGGTCTTGCAGGTCACCGTACCACAGTTCCACATCCAACCCTTTCAGGTTTGAGATGTCGGCGTTCTTGCGTACCAGCACCCGCACGTCCCGTCCGTCAGCCAGCAGTTGCCGGACAATATGTGAGCCGATAAAACCGGTTGCCCCGGTGACAAATGTTTTCATAATGGATGCGGCCTGCTTTTATTCAATAAAATAGTGAAAGCCCCGCATGGTGACGGGGCTTCTCCTGAGAGTGTCCGTTAGTATGTCAGAATAGTTATGCTGCTGTACTTGGTTGCTCTGCCAGCAGACGCCGGTATTTACCGAGCGCTGTCAGCGGGAAACAGTTGCGATAGATATGATATTTGATCATGAAAAACTTGGGGAAACCGGTGCCGGTAAAGGCCTCTTCATCCCAGGTGCCATCCTGCTTCTGGGTGCCCAGCAGATACTCGATTCCCCGTGATGCAGCCTTGGATGATACTTCACCTGCTGCAAACAGCGACAGGAGCGCCCAACTGGTTTGGGATGGAGTACTCGGTCCACACCCCATCAGCGTGCGATCCAGGTATGATTCGCACAGTTCGCCCCACCCACCGTCCAGGTTTTGTTTCGATTTGATCCAGTTGACCGCTTTTTTGATATAGGGCTGTTCCATATCTTCGCCGATCGCTTCCAGGCCACACAGTACCGACCAGGTTCCGTAGAGGTAATTGACCCCCCAGCGACCCCACCATGGCCCTTCCGGTTCCTGTTCCTTTTTGAGAAACTCAAGCGCCCGTGCAGCTGCCGGGTGTTCCACGGTGTAATCGAAATTACCCATCAATTCCAGCATCCGGCCGGTCAGGTCGGAGGTCGGCGGATCGATCAGCGCCTCAAGGTCGGCAAACGGTATCTTGTTGAGCAGGTACTTGGTGTTATCCTTGTCAAAGGCTCCCCAGCCGCCGTTTTTGCTCTGCATGCCGAGACACCAGGCAATTCCGCGCTTGATCGCCTGCTCCTTGTTCTTCTTGTCGCGAACTTTGATGTCCTTGATGGAGAGCATCACAAAACCGGAGTCATCCACATCGGGATACCAGTCATTCAGGAACTCAAATGCCCAGCCGCCCGGCTCCAGTTCCGGCGCTTTAACCTGCCAGTCTCCCTTGCGGCGCACTTCCAGTCCCAGCAGCCATTGGGCCGATTTGACCAGCGCCGGGTGGTCAGCCGGAACCCCTGCCTCCTGCATGGCAACCAGCGCCAGCGCCGTATCCCAGACCGGTGAAACACACGACTGGAGCACGATGCTTTCACTGTCTTCGATACAGAAGTTTGCCAGTGCTTCCAATCCCTTGGCAATGGCGGGATGGTCATTGGCGTATCCGAGGCAGTGCAGCGCCAGGACTGAGTTCAGCATGGCCGGCTGAATTCCTCCCCAATCACCGGAAACTTCCTGGTGGTCAAGGATCCATTGTTCTGCGATTGCCACCGCCTTTTTCTTGAAGGGGCGGATCGGGCTTGATTCATAGACCTTCAGCAGGTGGTCGACACCGACGAAAAAGTTTTTCCAGGTCAGGATGCCATCTTCCTTGGTAAAGGTGTAATCGGTCGGGCGGGGAGGGCGGACAAACAGCTCCTGAACCCGTGCCCAGGGTGGCAGCTTGCGTACCGGTCGCTCGGACATGACCACTGACAGCGGGATGATGGTGGCCCGTGACCAGCTGGAAAACTCGTACATGTTGAAATAGGCCCATTCCGGCAGGAGCATCAGTTCGATCGGCATGGAAGGTATGCCAAGCCAGGAAAACTCGCCGAACAGCGCCAGAAAGATCTTGGTAAAAACACGGCTTTTGAGGATGCCGCCGTTGGCAAGAATGAAGTTCCTCGCCTGTTGCATCGCCGGATGATCAGCCGGATAACCGGACAGTTTCAAGGCAAAATAGGCTTCAATGGTGGTGGAAAGTTCACCCGGTCCGCCATGCCAGAGCGCCCAAGCTCCGCTCTCGGTCTGTTTGCTGAGGATGTAGCGCGCCATTTTGCATTCGCGCTCTTTGTCCACCATGCCGAGAAAATGAAACAGCATGATATATTCAGCAGTTATGGTGACGTTTGATTCCAGCTCCGCCCACCAGTACCCTTCCGGAAGCTGCTCACGGAAAAAGAAATCCCTGGTCCGTTCGATCCCCTTGTCAAGCGGGCTCTTAGCCTCACCCGCCATTTTTTTCCAGATCGAGGGGGGGAGATGGTGGATCTTGGCAGTTTGTTTTTTATCGGGATCAACGACCGGTGCGGCGCTCTCGGTTGAAAAAGAGGTCAGTGCAGTTGAAATCGAAAATTTATGTGGATGCATGGGGAAACAACTCCTGCTATCGCATTGGTATCAAATCAGGATCTGAACCGGACTTTTCTGGCTAATTACGTTTAAAATTGTGACTTATTACCACAAAAAACCGTAAATGTATATTCTTTTCCATAGTTGCGTCGTGCCGATCTGAGGCAAGCGGGCATGGTATCATTGCAATTATTGAGCGGTGCGTGTATATCCAACTGGTATTTCATATCTTACCAACGCGATTCAGGGAGAGTATCACACCATGTTGACAGGAAAACAGAAACGCCATTTACGCGCATTGGGGCATAAGCTGAAAGCGTTGATTCAGATTGGTAAAAAAGAGATTGACGAAGGTCTGATTGCCGAAACCAGTGTATCACTCGATGCCCATGAATTGATCAAGGTCAAGCTGCTGGAAAGTTGCCTGCTGGATAAACACGAAGCATCGCAACAATTGGCCGAGGCGTGTCAGGCCGAGATCGCCCAGGTGCTGGGGAAGACTTTTCTGCTCTATCGCCCGGCCAAGGATCCGGTGATCAAATTGCCCAGTGATGCCAAGAAAACGGCATAGTCATGGTTGCCAGGGAACGAGAGGTAGTGTGCAGATGAACGGTTGGCATGGCAGGTTGCTGATGGTTGACCTGACCCGCGGAACATGGCGGCTTGAGGAAATACCGCCGGTTTTATATCAGGAGTATCTGGGAGGGCGCGGTTTGGGAGTCCGCCTGATGCGTGACTCGTTCAAGCTCGACCCGTTTGACCCTGAAATGCCGCTGATTTTTGCCGTTGGCCCGTTGTGCGGCACCACTGCTCCCACCTCGGCCCGCATGACGGTGGTCTCCCGCTCTCCTCTGACCGGCACGATCTACGATTGTTCCGCCGGCGGCCGCTTTGCCTGGCGCCTCAAGGCGGCGGGAATTGATGTGGTTGCCATTACCGGGCGCAGTGACCTGCCGTGCGTGCTCTCCATCAGGGACAATGCAGTTGAACTGACCCCGGCCGGCCAGTTGTGGGGGAGCGATATTCCGGCCACGGTGGCGGCTCTGAAACAACAGGGGAGTGTGGCTGCCATCGGGGTAGCCGGTGAAAACCGGGTTCTGTTTGCCAACATCATGACCAGCGAGGGTAATTCCGTTGGCCGTGGCGGTCTGGGTGCTGTCATGGGAGCCAAACAGCTCAAGGCTATTGTGGTCAATGGTGAAGCGAAAACCACCATTGCCGATCCGCAGCTCTTTGATACGGCCAAGGCTGATATCATGCGGCTTTTCAAGGCTTCGCCGGTTGTCTTCGGTCCGCTGGGGTTGGCTGAATTCGGCACCCCGGTGTTGGTTGATTTGATGGCGCAACGGAGAATGACGCCCACCGCAAATTTTAAAGATACCTGGTTTGAACAGTCCGGGAACTATTCAGGGCCGGCCATCAAGGCCGCCTACTCTGCTAAAAAGGACGGTTGTTACGCCTGCCCGATTCAATGCAAGAAATCGGACCAGGATGGCCAGCACCTGCCGGAATATGAGACCGTCTCCCATTTTGGCGCCCTCAATAACGTCACCGAACTCGCCTCCATCGTCAAATCCAATACCCTCTGCAACGACCTGGGGATGGACACCATCACCGCGGCTGCCACGCTCTCCGCCTGGGGGGAAATTCGCGGCCGCTTCCCGACGGTGGATGAAATCCCCGGGCTGTTGCGGGACCTGGCGTTCCGGCGTGGCGATGGCGAACTGCTGGCGCTCGGCTCCCGTCGTTTGGCCGAGCAGTTGGGGAAACCGGAACTTTCCATGAGCGTCAAATCACTGGAACTTCCCGCCTATGACCCCCGTGGCGCCTATGGCATGGCGCTGGCGTACTGCACCAGCAATCGTGGTGCCTGTCATCTGCGCGCCTACCCGATCTCCCATGAAATCCTGCGCAAACCGGTTCCGACCGATCGTTTCTCCTTTTCCGGCAAAGCCCGCATCATCAGCATTGCCGAAGACACCAACGCTGCAGTCGATTCGTTGGTGGCCTGCAAATTCGCCTTTTTCGGTGCCAGCCTGGAAGAGTATGCCGAACTGGTGACGGCGGTCACCGGCATTGACTACTCACCCCAACGTTTGAAGGAAATCGGACGCCGCATCGTGCTGACCGAACGTTTCTACAACTGCGCCAACGGTTTCAGCAGAAAAGATGATTATCTCCCCCAGCGCTTTTACAGCGAAGCGGGGAGCAGCGGCGATGGCATCCGGATCCCCCCGCTCGACCGGGAGCGTTTTGATGAAGAATTGGATAAATACTACCGGATACGGGGATTAAACAGTCAGGGGTGTTGTGATCAGGCAGATTTTCTGGAACAGCAGCCGTAACTGGTGGCAAGTCTCCGGAAAGGGCGGGTACCATGGTGGACAGATTCATGACCAGCGGCTTATTCCCACCCGAGTGGCAAACAGTTCCGCTGCTGTGGCACCTCTGCGGTTGCTTGCTGGTCAGCATGCTCTGGCTGCTCAACCGGCGGGCCCATGCCTCTCATGTCGTGATTCTCTGCCTGACCCAGTTGCCGGGAGTCATACTCCATGAAACCGCCCATCTGCTGGTCGGCCTGCTCTTGCGGGCCGAACCGTGCAGCTTGAGTCTGATCCCCGAGCGGAGCCAAGGAGGATGGCGGCTCGGCTCGGTGCAATTCCGCAGCATCACTCCGCTCAATGCCGTGCCGATCGCCCTGGCGCCACTCGCGTTGCTCCCGCTTGCCTGCTATCTCTTCCGTTACTGGTTTATCTGGTTTCCCGCAACGCTTGCCAACACCCTGCTGCTGTACGGTACACTTTTTCTGTTGCTCTACAACGCCATCCCCAGCCGCCAGGATCTACGAGTCGCCTGCAACTGGAGGAGTCTGCTGCTGTATGGCGGGATCGGCGCGCTGCTATTCTCGCTCCGCTTCGCCATCGAACAGTAACGGCTGGCTGCAATTCCCCCTGTTGTTCCGATCTCTTCGTAGCGACCTCCGAATCTCAAGCTCCCCTTGATGCCCACCCAGCAGGAGCGGGCTCTCCGGATCATGCCGCCGGCAGTTGCTCTCAAGTATCCCCGGATTGAAATTGGCATAACAGTAGCGGCAGCGGAAACGACAGCTGTTGTAACTCCCCATGTCAACCGATTCCACACAGCCGCATGCCCGCCGCTGATTTTTGTCTTTGTTAAAGGCAATAACGCTGCCGAACTGTTCCCGTATCAGGTCGCCATCAATGCAAGCGCCATGCGCGATACCGAAGTGGGACAGATCCAGATCCTCGCAGCAGGTAACTATTTGTAGCTGATAGCGCTCAGCGATCCTCTTGAAACCGCTCACCAATCGATGCAGCTCTGCTCTCTTTTCCGGCGCGGTGATATCCTCCAAGCGGATAGCACTGTCGTGTAACGCCTTTTCCAGCCGTCCCTGACCCTTGCCGTAATAATCGTAAAAACTGAACATCATCCGGCAGGTGGCACCTGCCAGTTGACCGGCAAGCTGTTCCGCCTGTTCCAGATGCCAGGAGATCGGGGTGACGCTGGTCAGAATCACCGGATCGTAGCGCCATACTACCCGTTGCGGGGTGATGCGTCGTGCCAGTTCCCGGAAGGTGGCGATCCGTTGATCCAGAGGAGGCAGATGCGGTTCAAATTCCGGGCCATAGGGATTAAGGGTGAACTGGAAGTAGTAATTGAAACCCCGTTGCTCCAGCTCATCCAGATACTGCGTCAGTGGTTCCGGGTTCTTGCTCCAGAAACAGATGGCGTTAACATCCTCCGGTTTCAGGCTGAAGCCGGAGAGTTGATTGCTGTTGAACGGGTTGACCCGGTAGAAGAATCCGGCGCGGATGCGCTGCATGAACCATTGGCTGTAGAAGGCAGATATGTCGGTGCGTCGGCTGGCGGATATGATCATGGCAGTCTGTCGTATCGGGTTTTTGCGGGATGTGAACATGTGAGGCGTGGCAATTGTAATGCCGGTCGTCTACTTGTTGATCTGGAACAGCTGGTGACAGATCAGGCACTGTTCCTTGGGGGGGTGAGCCTTGGAAAGGGGGGTCGTGCTGCCGTGACAGACGGTACACTCCTTTTCCACCCTGATTCGCTCGCTCCCCTGTTGCATCAGCTGATAATAACGGCTGTGCTTGCCATCGTTGGGGACTTTTTTGAAGGCATGCTTGCTTCTGTTTCCGATGACCAGCGCAACGAGCACAACGGCAATCATTGCCATAAAGATCCAATCCCGCTTCGCCAGCTTCATGATGTTCCCCTTCTCATGGTCATACAATCTCTCCTTCAGGTATTCAGCTCCTGCCAGCGGAAACAATCCACCGTGTGGTCATTGACCATGCCGGTTGCCTGCATGTGGGCATAGCAGATGGTGCTGCCGACAAAACGGAAGCCGCGCTGTTTCAGGTCGCGACTGAGGCTATCCGATAGAGGAGTGCTGGCCGGGATCTGCCTGAAACTCTGCCAGCAATTGCGGATCGGCCTGCCATCCACAAAGCGCCACAGGTACGCATCGAAGGAACCGAATTCCTCTTGCACCTTCAGGAAGGCCCGGGCATTGCTGATGGTTGAGGCGACTTTCAAACGGTTGCGAACGATGCCGGGATTGGCCAGCAGTTCCGCTTGCCTGGCAGCGTCGAAAGCAGCCACGATTGCCGGATCAAAATCGGCAAAAGCGGCCCGGTAGGCGGGACGTTTACGCAGGATCGTGATCCAGGAGAGACCGGCCTGCGCCCCTTCCAGGGTCAGGAATTCAAACAGCAGGCGGTCGTCGTGGAGCGGCACCCCCCATTCCAGGTCGTGGTAGCTCTGGTAGAGCGGATCGTTGCCTGCCCAGGCGCAGCGGACAGGCGTGGTGTCACGGTTCATGATGCTTCCCCCTCTGCATGAAATGGTGCGGGATTCAGCTACACCTGCTCCGGCAGGTAATCCTCCCGCCGTGGTGCGAATACTTCGACCGCCACCGCATCCGCCAGGCATTCGGCGCAATGGAGCGTGTCACCTGGAATGCACCAGCTGTCCCCCGGTTGTACGTCACACAGATCCTCACCAATCGTCAACCGGAGATGCCCCTGCACCAGATAGCCGATCTGCTCGTGGGGGTGGGAATGGAGGGGGAGCTTGGCCCCCTTTTGCAGGCGGAACTCCATCATCAAACTCTTGTCGCCGTATGCCAGGGTCTTCTGGTCGATACCGGCCACTGCCTGCCGGTAACCACTATTGCTGCTCTTCTCAAACATTATTCACCTCAGGTTGTAAGGATTGGGAGGTGCTGCAATCAATTCCAGTTTCTCCGCCCGTCCCATCCCCTTGATCTGTGCCTCTCTCCGGGAGGCTGACGAACGGCTGTGCCCGGATTCGGCATAGACCACCTGGAGCGGTTGCCGTCCCCGGAAATACTTGGCGCCGCTTCCGGCTGCATGTTGCTTGAAACGGCGCTCAAGATCAATGGTAATTCCGGTATAGAGTGAATCATCGGAACAGAGGATGATGTAGAGTTGCCAGTAGTTCTCCTCACGCATCCCGCTCGTACTCTTCATGCTGCCACCTGTTACGGGCGCTTGCTGCTGACAACGCTGCTGATGGCGGCGAAATCCGAATCCCCCAGGCCGTTGGCCAGCGCCTGCTTGTACAGTTCGTTCACCGTGGCGGTGGCAAACAGCGGTTGCTTGAGCTCTTCGGCCAGCTGCAATGCCAGGCGCAGATCCTTTTGCATATGCTTGAGCGGGAATGCGGCCGGGAAACCGGCCTGGGCAGCCATGGCGCTCCCTTTCAGGCGGAACATGGGATTGGACAGTGCGCCGGAATCGAGCACCTCCAGCAGCTGGGAAAGATCAAGACCGCTTCCTGATGCCAGTGCCATCCCCTCTGCCAGAGCGGTCAACATACCGGCCATCACCAGGTTGTTGGCCAGTTTCATGCGGGCTGCCGATCCGACCTCCCCCAGGAAGAGGATCTTTTTCCCCATTGCTTCCAGCAGAGGTAACGCTTGGTCATATAAAGCCTTGTCTCCGGCTGCCATGATGGTCAGGGCGCCGTCTTCGGCCGGTTTTCGGCTGCCGGCCACCGGAGCTTCCAGAAAGAGCGCCCCCCGCTGCCGTGCCAGACGGGCTGTCTCCCGGGAGGTGGCGGCATCGATGGTGGAAAGGTCGATGTAGCCCTGGCCGGGAGCGAGACCGGCAATAATCCCCTGCTCGCCATCCCGCACCGAGGATACTGCCAGCGGATCAGCCATCATGGCACAGACGATTTCACTGTTCCGGGCAACGGCTGCCGGTGACTCGGCCAGGCTTGCTCCCAGCGCCAGCAGCGCCTCACATTTTTCGGCGGAACGGTTCCAGATGGTCAGCTGGTGTCCCGCTTTCAGCAGGTTGGCAGCCATGGCGCTCCCCATGATTCCTACTCCGATAAACCCGATTTTCATAACAGCCTCCAGTTGTTTGATCTAAAAACTTTTGCCACAGAATAAGACACAGAGATATCTGTTTGAGCCGGCAACTTGCCAGGTTACGGCATTACCACCAACAACACACCGCCGGCCAGCACGGTGAGGTTACAAACCGCTGACACTCCGTGCAATTTCGAGAATTGCTTGCGTAACGGGTGATCCTTGGCGGTTGACTCGAAGGAGCCGATCTGTTGTTTCAGCTCAGCGGCGCGTGGCTCCACGTAGAAGGCCTGGAATGAGGTGATCATCAGCATCAGCAACAGTACAATCACCGGCAGTTTGAGGTTGAACCCGCGACTCGCCAGGCTGCAGAGCAGGGCGATCACTCCGCAGGCCACCCCCCAACGGAAATAGCCGGGGAACAGGTTTCCCACGATGCGGGCTGCTATGTCGCGGCTCTCGGTTTTGAAGAGGATCGGGGTCAGCATCAGGGTGAAGATGGCGTTGCCGCCGGCCCACAGGCTGATCGCCAGCCGGTAGAGTGATTCAAGAAACTGCATGGGGACTCCTTATTGTCTGGTTTACTGTGGCAAGCCGCCACTGCTCTGCAATAGCCGCGACAACGCCTCTGCCAATTGGCGATACCCGGCGGCATTGGGATGAATGTGGTCTGACTTGAGACTGCTTTTGCCCAGGATCTGTGCCAACGCTTTTCGTTCCAGCGGGATCCGGAATTCCCGGGACAGCTCCTGGTACAGCTTGGGAGGAGTCAGTGTCAGATCCGGGGTTGGAACCGCCACCAACAGTACCCCGATTCCCCGATCCCGGGCAGTGCGAATCATGCTGCGCAGGTTGTCGGCCAGCTGTTGCTGGCTCTGGTGCGCCAGCAGATCATTACCGCCATGGCAGAGGATCAGCAGTGCCGGATGTTCCCGCTCCAGCAGTTCCGGCAGCCGAGTAGCGCCGCTGGCCGACTGTTCGCCCGGTACCCCGGCATTGACTACCTTGCGGCCGGTCAGGGTCGCCAGCACAGCCGGGTAACTTTCCGTCTCCCCTGCTCCGGTGCCGTAGGTGAGGCTGTCGCCAAAGGCCAGGATCGTGGCATCGCTAGCCAGGGGTGGTAGTTGGGGAGTTTTGCTGCATGCGGCGGTCACGAATGACATTGCCACCAGGATGATCAGTGCTGACAGGTATCTGGTAAAGCTGGTCATGGTCAGTATGCCTCGTATTAACCACCCCTGGATTAGGCGGTTGCTATTTGAGCGTGATGGCGCTGTTTCCCTCGCTCGTGACCTGCAGGGAAATCAGATCTTTTTGTACCAGCACATCGTTGAGCTTGATGGTGGTGACCTTACCGGAGAGGTAGATGTTGTCAGCCAGTTTGACCTGGGAAAACGCCTTGTTGGCCATGGCATGCCCCTGTTCCAAGCGTTGGCTCAGATCCATGTTGAGCTTATCCTTGATCCGGTTGCGGATGGTGCCATGCAGGAACCAGTCGGCGGAACGGAGCAACAGGCTCCTGGTCTGCATGTCGAAATCCACCTCTTCCACCGAGAACATGTTGGTCTGCGGGTTGAAGACCGGTTTGCAGTTGAGGTAGAAAAGCCCCTCAATGGAGCCGGTTGCTTCCAGCTTGATGATCAATTGCTCTCCATTGCCGTAAATATCAAGGCTTTTGAGGATAATACTCTTGCCGTCACTGCCGAGTTCCTTGTTCAGCAAGAGCGGAAGGGCGATGGCCAGCAAATCCTTGTAATACAAATCGGTGGTGAGCGCCACCCGAAAGGTCTTGTCGGCTCCGCTCCCCTGTTTCAGGTTGGGGAGCGGCTGCGGCACTGCTGCTGTCGGTTCCGGTCCGATTACCAGTTCGGCAAAGGATTTGAGACCGACGGTCAGCTTGACCACCCCTTGCTGGGCAGAGAAGGGATACAACTGAATCTCGCGGGGAGAAATCTGCAACCAGGCGCTGTAGTTCTTGTCCAGCAGGATCGGTTTTTGGGAAGAGTTCCAGATCTTTGCCACCTGGCTCTTGAGCGGAAACTGGGCGTTCAGCTTTTTGGTGACAATCTCGGACAGAATCCGCTGTACCGGTTGGGTTATGCTGTCGACGACGCTACGCGGTTTCAGCGATAATGGTCCGATGCCGATGCTTTCGGGCAACAGATCGCTCACCCCCAGATAGAAAACGGTGGTGACGATTTTCCAGTCCGGGGTGACGCTGGCATTCAGCTTGAATTTCAGTTTGTTGGCCAGCGCCGGGGTTTCAAACATGCCATAGCGCAGCGAGATGCTGATCGGAACCGTGAGGTAGAGGAAATTATCAGCGGCGTTGACCATGATCGGGCCGTTGCGGAGGATCAGGGCGGTTACCCCTTTGGAAGTGGTGGCGCCGTTGTACAACTCTTTGGGAATCAGCTTGTTCAGGTTGTTCCCCAGATCCTTGTCGCTCGCCTCGATGGTAATGTTCAGGGAGGAAAGATCCTTTTTCAGCTCTTTGCGAAAAGCTTCGTCCCTGGGAGGTTCGGCCGTAAGCGTCTCCCCGGCCATGGCAGGGGAAGAGCATAGTATGAGCAGTGTCATGAAAATAAGAGAAAATAAAGAGGTGAACTTAAGAAACTGCTGCATTGAGAGAGATTCCTTGTTGCAATGTAATGTAATCCTGGAAAAAACGGTTGCCCTGGAGAGGCACTGTTTCCAGCGGCTATTGAAAGATAAGGGAATTGGGGTGTTGGCATACAACCGCAGACAGGAGGGGCATCGGTTCGCACAGCGTACCGATAGGGGAAGTACGAACATTATTGAATCGTACTGTTGCCGGATCGTTAAAAAATGCTGTTGCGGAAGATCGAGATTCTGATTGTGCTTTGATTGCCATGCGGATACCACGGAAAACCGGGGCTCGCGGGGAGCCCCGGCAGGTCTGACTTACTTCTTCTTTGCAGGACTTTTTGCTGTTTTAACCGGTTTGGCATGCAGATCCTTGAGCGATTTACCAGGAGAAAATTTGCCGTTGGTTTTGGCAGCAATCTTCATTTCCTTGCCGGTCTGCGGATTTCTGCCAAGACGGGCGGCACGAGTCACGGCGCTGAAGGTACCGAAACCGACCAGCGTAACTTTGTCCCCTGTTTTTACGGCGTCGATGGTTGCTGCAATAAAGGAGTTGAGAGCTTTTTCAGCCTGTACTTTGGTCAGTTCTGCGCCTTCTGCAATCTTTGCAACGAGTTCTGTCTTGTTCATACATCCTCCTGGTTGGATTTTTGATTGTTATAACCGTGAAAATTGTGAAAGTCCATTAGTTTAGGAGGGTGAACGTGGCAGAGAAGCATTTTTTTGACTTTTTTGGTCAAGATGGATGTTTTAGCCGCAGCTACCGTCGCAGTACGCAACAACGGCCATGTTGTCCCGGTAGAGACGGCACTGCGTCTCTACCGGGAGTCCGCTAGGCAAGGGGAGGCTCTTCCGAACCGTTGGAAGCTGGCGGTATCAGCTCGGATTTGATCTCAAGATAGAGATTGCTGGTTTGATCAAACAGCAGCTCCAACTGCTGGTTCACCCCATGGTTGCCATTGGGGGAGAGACCGGCCAGCCACCACTCTGCCAGCTGCTGTACATGGGGGTGTTTCAGCACCGTCATGTGGTTGCCCGACCCGAGCGAGGCGGTCAGGCTGGGGGCCCACTCTCTCCAGCCGGCCACTGTCCGGTGGTACTGCTCCTGATTTGCTTTCCGGTCAAGTTGTTCATCGCCGACCAGGAGCAAGCGGAGTGGACCGGGATAGATCTGACGGGGTTGATAGTGGGTGCGCAGCGCCGCACCGAAGGTGCGAATGGTTCCTCGCAATGTTTCGGCCCGGGAACGTTGCGGCATTATTCCGGCACGTACCAGACTGCCATGGAGCAGCTCCAGTTGTTGCCTCTGATCCAATACTGCCAAGTCGGCCGGCTCAACGTCGAGTGAGTTTCCGGTCCTCTGTTCCAGAATCCGGATCAGGTGACTGAAAATATCGAGTGAACTGTACTCCGGTACTTCCCTGGCTCCGGGGATTTCGCTGTCGATAATGGTCAGCGAGGCGACCGGTCGATTTTGTAGCCGCAATTGATGGGCCATTTCCAGTGCAACCCATCCTCCGAAGGAATGTCCCAGCAGATGCAGCGCTCCGTTCGGGTAGAGCTGAGTGACCTCCTGCAGATAGGCGGAGGCAGCTGCCTCAACCGTCGTATACGGTACCAGCAGACCATCAATACCCCGTGGTTGCAGGCCGTGCACCGGCCAGGCGCTGCCGATTGCGCCGGCCAGTTCAAAGAACCCGGTAATGCTGTCTCCTGCACCGGGGATGCAGAACAGGGGCGCATTACCGTTTGTGCCGCTCTGGATGGTTAACAGTGAGCGGTAGTGCTGCTCGGGGAGATTCAGTTGCTGTCGGGTCTCCAAACGGGCCATGGTGTTGGAGATCTCCTGCCCAAGCGCGGCATTGTGTGGGGTTTCCATCATGCTGAAATGGTTGCCCGGTACCGGAATCAAGTGAATCTGTTGTTCCGGCAGAACCGTGTCCCACCCCAATAACCGATTGTCGCTACTCTGATCAAGGCTTTCTTCGGCAACAAACAGATGCACCGGAACGGAAATTCGCTGCACGGCATACTGCTGATAGGCGTGCAGGTGCGCCGTGACCCGTGCTCCGAACTGTTGCAGTTCGCTGGCCGTATGGAAATGGGAGAGCAGCGGCAATCCCAACGCGCTCCCTTGCTGCTCCAGTTGCATGCCGCTGATCCCCTGTTGCAATGTTTCGAACAGTGTCTGCGGCACGATTTCGGGTTGATTCACTCCCGGCAGTACCTGTTCCGGGAGGGCGCTGTTGTGTCTGCTCTGCTGGTCGGCGCAGAACCGGGCCGGCGTGCGGCTGTCAAACATGCCGATAAATTCCACCATCTGGTCCTGTCCGATCAATTGCGCAGCAATCTCATAGGCGACAATACCGCCGAATGACCAACCGGCCAGCCGGTACGGTCCCTCGGGTTGCGTCTGACGGATAATCTGCAGCAAACGTGCGGCGATCCCTTCCATGGTTTGCAGTTGCGGTTGATCCAGGGGGACTCCCTGCAGCCCGTAGATTGGGATGTCGTGATCGATCCGCTCTGCCAGTATCGGGAAATAGTGATCCAGGCCGGTGTAATCGTGGATCAGGAACAGGGGGCGCTGACTGCCGGTGGTGCGGACCGGGATTAATCCCTTGTTCCTCATCTCCGGTTGATCCTCCTGCAGCTGTGCCGCCAGCGACTCAATGGTCGGATAGCGGAACAGATCAGCCATGGTAACCTGGAACCCGGCTCGTTTGATCTGTCCGATCAGAGAGACTGCCAACAGCGAATGCCCCCCCAGCTCGAAGAAGTTGTCGTGCCGGCCGACTTTCTCCTGGTGCAACAGTTCACACCAGATCCGGGCCAGCTCGGTCTCGACCTCACCAACCGGAGCCTCGTAGCTACGTGCGGCATAGGCCGCCCCATCGGGAGCCGGCAGCGCCTTGCGGTCCAGCTTGCCGTTGGGTGTCAGGGGAAGAGTCTCCAACACCACGTAGGCTGCCGGAACCATGTAGTCGGGGAGACCGACTGACAGGTGACTGCGCAACTCGTCAACCGTTGGAACAGTGTCACCGGCCAGGGTGTAGTAG
>Ga0209798_10000551_pt1 | contig 22751 bp, 22 predicted proteins | sample DOMMetBare3Fresh_FD_187475 | JGI IMG/M metagenome (GOLD analysis project Ga0209798, IMG submission 187475) | Wetland sediment microbial communities from St. Louis River estuary, USA, under dissolved organic matter induced mercury methylation -... | ecosystem: Environmental > Aquatic >... | reverse complement strand
CATAGCGCTTCCTGCGCTCACCTTGATCGCTGCTGCCGTGATTTCCGCCTGCGGTGGTGGCGGCGGCGTGTCGGCCCCGAGTTCGACCCCGACCCGCGCAGCCGCGCAAGCGGCGATCGTGCAAGGGCCGGTGACCGGATTCGGCTCGACGATCGTCAACGGCGTGCGCTTCGACGACAGCACGGCGTTGATCAAGGACGACGACGGCAATCTCCGCTCGCTTGCGGACCTGCGCATCGGGACGATGGTTCGGATCCAGGGTTCGGCCGACGACAGCGCCGGCAAGGGTTCGGCCAACTCGGTGACATTGATGCCGTCGCTGCGCGGAAAGGTGGAGTCGGTGTCAACCAGCGCGAACGCGCTGGTCGTGCTGGGACAGACGGTGCATGTCGATGCCAACACTGTGTTTAACGGTGTCACCGGCTTGTCAGCGATCGCGGTCGGCGATGCGGTGGAAGTCCACGGGTTACTGGCTTCGAACGGCAGCTTCAGCGCGACTCTGATCGAGAAGTTCAGCGCGCCGCCCACGACGTTCGTCTTGCGTGCAGTGATCCGCAGCGTAGATACAAGCAGACAGACGCTGAGCGTCGGAGCGTTGTTGGTCGACTACTCGAAGGCGGCAATCACTCCCAGCGGTGCGCAGCCGCAGGCGGGCCGGCTCATCGCAGTGCTTGCCAGTTCCCCGTCGACGGGCGGCGTACTCGTTGCGGACCGGATCAGACTGCGCAGCGCAACCGATGACTTCTCCATCACGAGCGGTTTTGTCGAGTTCAAGGGCATCATCGATGCCGCGCCAGATGCAAGCGGCCGCACGACGGTGTCGGGCGTTCCCGTCAATGTGACCGGCGCCACCGTCGAGGGCAGCGGCAGCCTTGCCGCCGGCCAGCGCGTCGAGGTCAAGGGTGTCGAGTCCAAAGGCGTGATCCAGGCTTCGCGTATTCAGTTCGAAGGCGTGGGCGCCGCGCAGATTGGAGGCGGCAACGAGCTGTATGGCGTGATCGCGAACTTCGCCTCCGCGTCCAGCTTCAAGGTCAACGGCGTGGCGGTCGACGCCAGCCAGGCGGTGTTCGCCAGTGGCGTCGCATCCAATCTCGCCGACGGCGCCTATGTCGAGATCAGGGGCAACATGCGCACTGGAACAGGCGGCACCGTGCTGGTCGCCACCCGGGTCGAGTTCAAGTCCGCGCCGAGCGCGTTCGACGACAACAACAACGGCACGCGCGAGTTGTACGGCGCGGTCCAGGACTTCGCGGCGCCGGCCTCGTTCAAGGTCAATGGCACCAAGGTGGACGGATCCAAGGCGAAGTTCGAGGATGGCCAGGCAAGCGATCTGCGCAATGGCGTCTATGTCGAGGTCAAGGGCAGCTTCAGCGCAGATGTGCTGATCGCGGCGGAAATCGAGATCAAAGGCAGCCGTGGCAGCCCGGCGCCGGCGCCTGCCCCCGCTCCAAGTCCAGCGCCCAATGTGGCCAACGGCAAGGCACTGTACAACGCGATCCCGGGTTCGACGGTTTCGTGCGCAACGTGCCATACGGCCGACCCGACGGCCAACGCCTCCGAGGTACTGAACGGCGCCAATGACCCGGGCGAAATCGCCGACGCGGTTGCCGAGAACAAGGGCGGCATGGGCGTGCTCAAGGGCTTGCTGACGGCAGCTCAATTGCGCGACATCGCTAGTTACCTGGCGGCACCTAACAGTCTGCCACCGACACCTGCACCGACGCCGCCACCGCCACCGCCGCCGCCGCCACCGCCGCCGCCGCCACCGCCAGGGCCGAGCGCACAGAACGGCAAAGTGCTTTACAACGCCATTCCGGGCTCGGCGCTGTCGTGCGCGACCTGCCACACGGCGAATCCGGCCGCCAATGTGTCGAACGTTCTCAACGGCGCCAACAACCCAGGTCAGATTTCGAACGCGATTGCGAGCAATCGCGGGGGGATGGGGGCACTGAGCGGGAAACTGACGTCGGCACAGTTGGCGGACATTGCCGCCTACCTTGCCAACCCCGGCATCTGAGGCTGCGCGCCCTGCGGGCGACCCAAGTGGGTCGCCTGCGGTCGGCGTGCGGAATAACGATTAGCGAAGCGCTGTGCGCTGCTCGCGCAGGTGCTTCAGTCCCTGAATCGCACGCGACCCGTACCAGCTCGTTATCTCGCCGTCGATCAGTTCGACCGACTTGTCGGGGAATCGCGCGCGTAGTTCGGCGACTTGCGGTAGCCGGAACATGAACGGTTCCGAAGAAAGAAGAATGCGGTCAACCTCTGCAATAGCGAAGTCAAGGTCCGGAATCGTCGGATAACGCGCCGCCCCACATTCACCGCCGGGTCCATGTAATACGTCCCAGCCCACGAGCGCGAGCGTGCGCGCGATGTACGTGTCGGCGGCGATCGTCATCCACGGGTCGCGCCAGATCAGGTACAGCACGCGCTCGCGCGGCCAGTCGATTGCGCGACATTCGTCCAGTTCATGTTGCAGCCTCGTGCACAGCGCTTCGGCGGAGTCTTCACGTTCGAACAGTCCGCCCATCAGGCGATAGAGCGCGAGATTGTCTTCCGGCGCCTGCGGGTGCGTCACGACAACGTGCGGCACGAACGCGCGCAGCGCCTCGACGGTCGGCAGTTCGTTCTCGTCGACATTGACGATCACGTGCGAAGGCCGCAACGCGCGCACGCGCTGGACGTTCACGTCCTTGGTGCCGCCGACCTTCTGGATGTCGCGCACGAGGTCGCGCGGATGGATGCAGAACCCGGTGCGTCCGACGACCTGGGCACGCAGGCCGAGGTCAAGCAGCAGTTCGGTGATCGATGGCACCAGCGAGACGATGCGAAATCCCGGCGCGGCCCGGGTGTGCTCCTGCCCGATCGCGTCGACCCGGATCACAGTCTCGGTTCGGTCTTGCGCGGTTTGTACGGGCGGTTCGACATCAGTTTGTCGAATGCCCAGTTCGGCAGCAGGCGCAGCAGCTTGGCGACCGCGCCCATCTGCCATGGAATCACGCGGTAGCTGACGCCTTGAAGGATCGCATCGACCGCGGCGCGCGCGAATGCATCGGGTTCCATCAGGAACGGCATGCGGTACGGATTCTTTGCCGTCAGCGGTGTGCGGACGAAGCCCGGCACGATCGTGACCACGTGGACGCCGAAACGCTTCAGCTCGACGCGCAGGCTTTCGCAGTAGCTGATCGTCGCCGCCTTCGATGCGCAGTACGCCTCCGAGCCCGGCAGGCCGCGAATGCCGGCGACGCTGGCGATACCGACCAGCCTGCCGCGCCCGTGGCCTCGCATCTTCGCGATGAACGGATGGAACGTGTGAGCCACCGCCAGCACATTGGTGTCGAACACCTGCTTGAACGCCTCGAGATCCTCGTAGTGCTCGGTCAGCACGCCAACCGAGATGCCGGCGTTGGCAACCACGATGTCCGCGCCCCCAGCGTCGTTCTCGAAGGTCTGCGCGGCAGTGATCAGCGCGTCCTTGTCGGTGACGTCGGCCGCGTAGGCGAAGTTCCGGCCGGGCAGCGTCGCAATGAGCGCATCGAGCGCGTCCATGCGGCGCGCGACGAGTCCAACCGTTGCGCCGCGGCGGGCGAACTCGGCTGCCAGCGCGGCGCCAATGCCGCTGGAGGCGCCGGTGATGAAGACATTGAACGACATCGGCCAAAGTTTACGCACGCGGGACGATGCGATTGATGCCGAAAAAGAAACGGCCCGCATTTGCGGGCCGTTCGATGGAAACTCGCGGCCGCGTTATTTCTTCGCCGCCGCGCCCTTTTCTGCACGGACACGGTCGATCAGAAAGTCCATCACGCGGATGCACTCGGCGCGGCCGTTGGCCTGCGAGGGAGAGGTGGTGAAGCGGCCATCGATGCCAACGGTCGGCGTGCCGTCGACCTTGTAGGCGCGCCAGACCTGCGCCGCGCGTGATGCCCGCGTCGCGACTGTGAAGGAGTTGAAGGTGTCGAGCCATTGCTTGCGGTCGATGCCATTGCCGGCCATGAAGTCCGCGATGTCGTCCGGCTTGAGCAGTGGCTTGCGATTGCCGACAATCTCGGCAAACACGCGCGAGTGAAGTGCGTCGGTCTTTCCCAGCGCTTCGAGCGCGTAATAAATGCGGCTGTGCGGCGTCTGTGCATCGTTGAAGGCGACCGGGTTGCGTCGATAGACCACATCGGCCGATAGGCGCTTGCGCCACGCATTCAGATCTGGCTCGAACGAAGCGCAGTGCGGGCAGCCGTACCAGAAGAACTCCATCACTTCGATCTTGGCCGCGCTTTCCGTTGGTTGCGGCGGGCGCAGTTCTATGTAGTCGGTGCCCGCCGCAGGCTTCTTGCTGCCCGCCTGTGCCCGCGCCAGTGAAGGCAGGGCCGCAATTGCGACGAGTAACCCACGCCGCCCAAAGCTCACACTCATTTCATTTCTCCAGCGAGAAGATATGTCGGGTTGGATAACGCCGTCGCGATGAAGTTCGCTGACAGGCGCGGAAGGCTATTTAAGTCGCACGACCTGGGCTTCAATGCTGTTTTCCGCCAGGAGTTTGCGCGTGCGGTTGATTTCGTCCAGTTGGCCGTAGGGACCGAGGCGCACGCGGTAAAGCGTCTGGCGGCCTTGCTCGATCGGGAAGATCCGCGCATCCAGTCCCAACAGCGCCAGCCGCGCGCGCATCGCGTCGGCCTCCTCAGGCGACTTGAACGCGCCAGCCTGTAACAGAAAACGCGTGCCGCCCTCGGCCGGGGCGTCAGCTTTCGTTGGCCCTTTATCGACGGGTGTCTCGGCAGTGGGCGGCGCCGCGGCGGTTGATGGTGCAGGCACAGACTCGCTCTTGGTCGTGCCATACAGCGATTTGTTCGGATCGGGAAGCGTTGCGCCCGGCGTCGGGGTGACGTTTGCGCCCGGACGCTGCACCTTGGACACGAACGGCAGGGGCGCGTTGGTGATATAGACGGCCACGGCAACCGCGACGGCCAGTCCCACCACGAGTCCGATGATGAATCCCAGCAGCGTGCCGCCGCGGTGATACCGCATCAGAGTCGGCAGCAGATCGACCGATCGATTGACCTTGGATGGAGCTTCGAAGTTCAATTGTTCACCCATACCTTCGGGAGCCGTCACATGCGCTCCGGCGCAGATACACCAATCACGGCCAATCCGTTGCGCAGCACCTGCCGCGTGGCCAGCAGCAGCGCCAGCCGGGCGTCGCGCTGTGACGCGTCGTCCACCAGCACGCGCTCCGCATTGTAGAAGGCGTGAAAATCGGCCGCGAGATCCTTCAGGTAGAAGGCAATCTGATGCGGGGCCAGTTCCTGCGCGGCCTCCGCCAGCAGATCGGGATAGTCGGCCAGACGCGCCAGAAGGGCCTGCTCGCGCGCGCCCGTCAACGGCGCGAGGCTGACATGCAGCGCGCGATCTTCATCGATTGCCAGCCCCGCCGTCGCCGCCTGCGCCAGCACGCTGCAGATGCGTGCGTGCGCGTACTGCACGTAGTAAACGGGATTCTCCTCGCTCTGCGAAAGCGCGAGGTCCACGTCGAACACGAACTCGGTGTCGGCCTTGCGCGAGGCGAGAAAGAAGCGCGTTGCATCGCGCCCGACCCAGTCGAGCAGATCGCGCAGCGTCACGTATTCACCGGCGCGCTTGGACATCTTCACTTCTTCGCCGCCGCGCATCACGCGCACCATCTTGTGCAGCAGGTAGTCGGGGTACCCTTGCGGCACGTGCACGCCGAGCGCCTGGCCTGCTGCGCGCAGCCCCGCGCGTACGCGCGGCACGGTGCCGTAGTGATCGCTGCCCTGCACGTTGATCACCTTGACAAAGCCGCGCTCGAACTTGGTGAGGTGATAGGCGACGTCGGGAACGAAGTAGGTGTAACCGCCGTCCGACTTGCGCATCACGCGGTCCTTGTCGTCTGACGACGGGCCGCCGAAACCGGCGATGTTCTTGATCTCGGTCGTGCGCAGCCACAGTGCGCCCTCAGCCTCGTACGTCATGCCGGAGTCAATCATCGACTTGACCGCCGCCTCGACCTTGCCGTCGCTGTACAGCGACGATTCAAGATAGAAGTGATCGAACGTCACGCCGAACGCGGCCAGGTCCATGTCCTGTTCGTGGCGCAGGTACGCGACGGCGAAATGGCGAATGTTCTCCAGGTCGTTCACATCGCCGCTGGCGTGCACCGGCGCGCCGTCGCGCGCCGTCTGCGTCTTCCGGTCGAGGAAGTCGCGTGCGATGTCGATGATGTAGTCGCCGCGGTACCCGATCGATTCCGGATCGATCTCCTCGCCGCGCAGTTCACGCGCGCGCGCCTGCACCGACTGCGCCAGCGTGTCGATCTGCACGCCGGCATCGTTATAGTAAAACTCGCGCGTCACGTCCCAGCCCTGTGTGGCGAGCAGGTTGGCGAGCGCATCACCGAGCGCCGCCTGGCGCGCATGTCCCAGATGCAGCGGTCCAGTCGGGTTGGCCGAGACAAATTCAACCATCACCTTCTGGCCGCTCGCAGCCGTTGAGGTGCCGAAGCACTGCTTCTCGCGCAGCACCGTGTGCACGGCCTCCTGCTTCGCAGCCGCGGACACGCGCAGGTTGATGAAGCCGGGACCGGCGATTTCGACCGCATCGATCAGGCCGCTCGCTTTCGGATTCAGCCTCAGGTTGTCGGCGATCGCCTGCGCAACTTCGCGCGGGTTGCGCTTCAGCAGCTTCGCCAGCTGCATGGCCACCGAGCACGCGAGATCGCCGTGCGCCGCGACCTTGGGGCGCTGCAGCTCGATCGGAATCTCGGGGGCGGCAAAGGCGGCGAGCGCGTCGCGGATCAGACCGACGATCGCCTGCCGTTGTTGCGGAAGCATGTGCGGGCTGACGCAGGAAGCAGAGGCGCGGATTCTACCCGCGCCTCCTCGTGCCGCGGCGTTGCGCGCCGTAAACTGCACACGCAATGAGAAGCCAGATCGATCATCTCGTCGTGGCGTGCGGTGATCTCGACCAGGGCTCTGACTGGGTCAAGCGGCAATTCGACGTGGAGCCGCTGTCGGGTGGCAGGCACGCGCTGATGGGCACGCACAACCGGCTGCTGAAACTGGGTCCGCGCACCTATCTCGAACTGATCGCGATCGATCCGGACGCCACCGCGACGCGTGTCCGCTGGTTCGACCTCGACAACCCCGCCGTGCAGCGCCGTGCGCGGGAGCAACCGTTCCTTCTGACCTGGGTTGCCTCAACGACGAGCATCGTCGAGGCGGTGGTTCAGGTGCCCGAGCTGGGCGAGGTGATTGCAGCGTCGCGCGACCAGTTGGCGTGGCGCATCACCGTGCCGGCTGACGGCCGCCTTCAGTTCTCCGGCGTGCTGCCTGCGGTGATCGAATGGGAAGGCGAAGCGCATCCCTGCGACGCGATGCAGGAAAGCGGCTGTGAACTGGCTGAACTGAACCTTTCGCACCCGGCCGCGACCAGCATCGTGCCGATGTTTCGCTCATTGCGTCTGGCGGGTGCAGTCGAATTGCGGCCCGGCCCGATTCGGCTGACGGCGCGCATCCGCTCGCCGCGCGGCGAGATCGAGTTGAGTTAGTTCAAAGGGAGACGCGCGGCAGGCTGAACAGCGGTTGGACATCGCCGACCACGGTGCCACGGTAGTTCTTGATCTGCGGCCGTGTGTATTTGGCCAATGGCGTGGCAGACGTGTCTTCGAGTAATCCGAGTTGCTGCAGCACTTCGACGGTTGCCGCGATCAGTGCGCGCGAATTGCCGTCCGCGATGCGCACCGCAATGCCGATGCCCTTGCGCTTCACACCGATTGCCTGCACACCGTCGGCGCCGATCTTCGTAACCCAGTCGCCGCCGCCGGTTTGCATCAGCGCCAGGTCGCTGCGCGCCGTGCCCGACACCAGATCGGGATGCCGCGTCATCGCGTAGGACAGCGCAGCAAGCTCCGGCGTCTTCCCGATCGCGAGATGACAGAAGGCCTGCGCCAACCCGGTAAGAGGCAGCGCGAAATTCGGCGCGCTGCACCCGTCGATTCCCAGCGGTGGCTCGGCGCCCGCCGCATAGCCGCGCACGACCTCGCGCACGCGTTGCTGCAGTCGCGACTCGGGGTCCAGGTAACTCCGCGTTGGCGCCCCATGCAGGCGACACCAGGCGAGGAATCCGCTGTGCTTGCCCGAGCAGTTGTGGTGCAACTGGTTCCAGCGCGCGCCCGGTGGCGCCTGCGTGCCGGTATGGGTGAAATAACTCGGCGGATGGCAACCGCATTGCAGATCAGGCTCGCCCAGCCCGATTCGATCGAGCATGCGCCGCGCGACGGCGACGTGGATCGCCTCGCCGTTATGGCTCGCACACATCAACGCCAGTTCGTGCGACGTGAAGCCGAGCCGCTGCATGCCGTCGTCCGCGACGAACGGCAGCGCCTGCAGCGGCTTGAGCGACGAGCGTGTGAAGTTGAACGCGGCGGGGTCCCCGACGCCCGCGATCAGCCTGCCCGCTGCGTCGACCACGGCGATTGAACCGATGTGCACGAGTTCCGGCATGCCGCCGCGCGTGGCGACGACGAGCGGCACGTGACTGGGCGGTGTCAGCGTCATGCAGCCTGCGGGGCGCCTGACGCGGCGAGCCGGGCCGTCACTTCCTTGCGATAGCGGTTCAGTTCCTGCACCGAATTGAAGGTGCGTTCGAACAACAGGCTCATGTTGTGCAGGATGCGCTCGACCACCTTGCCTTCCCAGACTTCGTCGAACTTGATCTGCGCATCAAGCCAATGCTCGAGCCATTGCGGATCGGGCAGCCGCGACTGCACCGTGTCGCGCGGATAGTGCGCCTGGCTGACGTGCAGGTTGGTGGGATGCAGCGCCTTGGCCGTTCGCTTCGCGCTCGCCATCAACACGCCGATCTTCGAGAACGCCGCGCGCGCGGTGTCACCGAGTTCGCCCAGGTACTTCTTCATGTAGCGCAGGTACGCGCCGCCATGGCGCGCCTCATCCTGGCTCAGCAGCTTGTAGATGTGCTTGATCACCGGTTCGGTATGCCACTCGGCCGCCCGGCGGTACCAGTGGTTCAGTCGGATCTCGCCGCAGAAGTGAAGCGTCAGCGTCTCCAGTGCGGGCGCCGGATCGAACTCGAAGCGGACGTTGTGCAACTCATCATGCGTCGGCACCAGATCCGGTCGGAAGCGTCGCAGATACTCGATCAGTACCAGCGCGTGCTTCTGCTCCTCGAAAAACCACACCGACATGAACGCGGAGAAGTCAGAGTCGTGGCGGTTGTCGCGCAGGAACATCTCGGTGGCCGGAAGCGCTGACCACTCGGTGATCGCGTTCATGCGGATTGTCTGCGCCTGCTCGTCGGACAGTTTTGCGGTGTCGAACTGGGCCCACGGAACATCCTTCTCCATGCTCCAGCGGACGGATTCGAGCGATTTGAACAATTCGGGATACAGCATGGTCATCCCTTGTCGTAAGGAATTCAGCCGGCGGCGCGGCGCTTCAGCCAGCGCATCAGGCCGCCCAGGAACGGGAGTTTCTCATACAGCTCCTCTGCTGCGTCCCAGTAGTCGCGATGAAACGACACGCGTCCGTCAGCGGCGAAGCGCAGGTGGGACGCGCCGTGGATCACCTGCGGCTCGCGGTTGAAGCGGCGCATGCGAAAGTGGAAGTCCCATGTCATCAGCGCCTGATCGCCTTCACAAACGACGTCCTTTACCACGAAGCGCGGGGCATCGATCTGCACGAACATGTGCGCGAAGATGCGGCGAATCGCTTCAACACCGTCGACTTCGTTGAACGGGTCCTTGAAATACGCGCCGGGTGCGTACACCGTGTCGATGCGCGCGAGGCTCGCTTCGTCGAGCGTCTCAAAGAATTGCTTCGCACGCGCGGCGGCGTCGTTCATCACAGACCCGTCACGCGGCGCACAGCAGCGAACTGCAGCCGATAGGGCAGCATGCGCAGCAGCTTGAACCAGGCAGTGAAGCGCTTTGGATAGTGGATCTCAAAGCGGCCGGCGGCGATGCCGTCGAGGGTGGCGCGCGCCGCCGCGTCGGCCGTCATCAGTGCCGGCATGGAGAAATCGTTCTTCTGTGTGAGTGGCGTATCGACGAAGCCCGGATTGATCAGGTACACGCTGATGCCGTCCGGGTGCAGGTCGCCGTACAGTGACTCGGCAAGATTGATCAGTGCCGCCTTGCTGGCGCCATAGATCAGCGACTTGGGCAGGCCGAAGTAACCCGCCATCGACGACACGATGCCGACACCGCCCGAACGCTGCTGCAACAGGGTCGGAATGATTGCGTCGAGGCAGTTGAGTACGCCTATCAGATTGACATCGAGCAGTTGCTTCGCGGACGCGAGGTCCCATGTCTGCGCGCGCATCGCGAGGTGCGTGCCGGCAACGATCAGTGCCAGGTCGTAGCCGCCCCAGCGCGCCTCGATCGCGCGTGCGGCGCGCCCGATGCTCTCGCGATCCGTGATATCAAGTTCCGCAATCAGCGCGTCATGCGCATCGCCGGCGACTTGCGCGAGCAGATCGCGCTTGCGCGCCGACAGCGCCACGCGTGCACCGCGCGCAAGCAGTTCGCGCGCGATCTCGGCCCCGATTCCATAGGACGCGCCGATCACCCAGACGCGCCTGCCTGCGAAACTGTCGATGCGGGGATTCAGGCTCACGACAGCCTCCGGAACGAGATGAGGATCTCGCCGACGCGAAAGCCGAAGTACGACATCACGGCGCGGTTCAGCATGACCCGCTCATCGATCAGGAACATCCAGTCGTCAAATGCGATGTTGAAGGTGCGACCGCTGTCGGTCTTCAGGGCGAAGGTGTACGACCAGTTCAACGCGTTGCCGCTGACGGCGCCCCTGGCTTGGCCGACCACATCGGCCGCCGTGCCGATCCACTGTCCGGGTGTCGTGGCGGGAGTCAATGTCCATACACGCCTTTCCTTCTTGCCATCGGACCAGGTGAAATCCTCGTCGAGTGTGCCGATGCTTCCGTTCCAGCTTCCCTTGATCGTCACGACGAAACGCCGCTGCACCTCGCCCGAGCGGTTCATCACCGCGCCATGACCGATCAGGTTGCCGCTGAAGTACTGCTGCAGGTCGAGCGCCGGTTTTTCCTTCGAATACACCTGCGGATCAGTCGATGCGCAGCCGACGAGCAGCGCTGCGCACAACAGAACGAGAAGGCGTCCGAGCATTGGAGTTCCTCAGAAGCGTCGTCGCCGCCAGGCCGTGAGCAGCAGTGCGACGGCGATCAGTTTCAGCAAACAAGGGATGACTGCATAAGCGAACGAAAGCGCCTGCAGCGCTCCCGGGTCTTGTTCGCCCGGGGTGTAGCCGAGCGCGCCGAGCAGCGGCAATGCGATGCCGGCCGCCAGCGCGAGATTCAGCTTGTTGACGAAATTCCAGAGACCGAAGTACGCGCCCTCGCGCGCGCCACGATGTCCATTGACGTCGATTACGCGCGCCAGCAACGCTGGCGGCAACGCAAGATCGGCGCCGAGCGCTGCACCGGACAGCACGCAGATGATTGCGAAGGCAACGAGATCGCCGCTGCCAAGCCCGTAGGCCCAGACGAACGCCGCGACCGCGGCGACCATGCCGGCCAGCCAGGCAGCCTGCAATCCGAAGCGTGCCGAAAGGCGCACCCACAGCGGCATGCTCGCCGCGCCGGCGATGAAGTACAGCGCGAGGAAGAAACCCGAGTGGCTCTCAAGCTGTAACCGATCGGCGACGAAGAACAGCACCAGCGTGGCAGGAATCGCCGCCGCGATGCCATTAGCGACGAAGACCGCGAGCAACCAGCGGAAGCTCGACATGGCAAGCGGCGCGGCGACCGCGGCGAACGCATTGCCGGTCGGCGCTCCAGCCACAGTCACCGGGCGAGGCGAGTAGCGCAGCAGCAGGAACAGCGCGATCGCCAGGGTTGCGCTGAAGAGCGCGACCAGCGACGACACTCCAAATGCCTGCGGCAGTGCGGCCGCGAGCACGACACCCACCAGGCCCGAACCTTCGCGGGCGGCGGTGATGCGCGTTCTTCCGGCATCGTCGCGCGCCAGTTCCGATCCCCACGATTGATACGCCACCGTGGCCAGGCTGTAACCGAGATAGGCGGCGGTCAGTGTTATCGCCAGCCACAACACGCGCGAGTTGCCGGACAAACCGGGCCACGGGTTGAACAACAGCGCAAAGCCCACCGCAAGCGGAAGGCAAGCCACTAGGATCGGGCGCACGTAGCTGCCGAGCCGTTTCTGCGCGTCGATCCAGGCGCCGAGCAGCGGATCGACGAGGGCGTCGAGCAGGCGGGTCGCGAGCAGCACAGCGCCGATGGTCGCAAGGGTCAAGCCGACCTGGTCCGCGTAGAACTTCGGCACCAGCACATAGACCGGCAACGCCATCATCGCCAGCGGCAAGCCCAGCGCAGCATGCGCCGCGAGGCGCGCGACGCCGGCACCCTCGCCACCCCGCGCCTCAGCGACCAGACCGGCCAGCTTGCTGCCGGTGCTCATCGCTGCACTTCGAGTTGATTGAACAGCGTGTCGCGCACTCTGGGGGCACGCGTGCGCTGGTCGAGCCAGATTGAGAAGAATGCGCGCGCGAAGTCCGGATCCTCGATGGCACCGCGAAAGCGGCCATCGAAATAGAAACGAGCGCCCACCCCCGGCACATTGACGCCGGTAAGCCTCTGTCCCTTGTCGACGTCGGGAAACAGGGCCACCATCAGCGCATGCCAGCGGATGCGCTGCTCATCGGCTCCGAAGCCCATGCGCGTGATTTCGTCGCGACTGGTGTCGGCGATTGCGCGTCCTTCCAGCTTGCGCGCGTACTGCAGATCAAGCGCGAACGGCTGTGTGAACGGCGCGCGCGCATCGAAGCCACGGGGCACATACAAGTGCGCGTCGTACACGTGAAAGCCATACCAGGTCAGTCGGCCGGGGCCGGCGACCTTGGCGTCGCTGATATACACGCGGATGTGGTCGGGAACCCGCGCCGGATCGGCGCTCGCGGCCATAGTGGCGATCAGCGCAACACACGCGACGGCGACGTTACGAAGCATGGACCAGTGTGTACTGCGTGACATCGGTGTTGCCTTCGGCGAATGCCGCCTCGCAATAAGCGAGATAGAACTCCCAGATACGCATGAAGCGGGAATCAAAGCCGAGCGCACGCACGGCCGCGTCCTGCGCAAGGAAACGCGCGCGCCAGGCCGCAAGCGTGCGCGCATAGTCGCGGCCGAACGAGTGGGCGTTCGTGATTCGCAGCCCGGCGCGCCTTGCCTGCGACTCGAATGCGCGCGGCGACGGCAGCATGCCGCCGGGAAAGATGTACTGCTGGATGAAGTCGGTGCTCTTGCGATAACGCTCGAACAGCGAATCGGCGATCTCAATGGTCTGGATGCATGCGCGGCCGCCCGGCACCAGGCAGCGCTTGAGCGTTTCGAAATACGACGGCCAGTATGCTTCGCCGACCGCCTCGAACATCTCGATGGAGGCGATTGCATCGTAGCGTCCGCGTTCATCCCGGTAATCCTGCAGCTTCAGCTCGGCGCGCAGATCGTGGTGCGCCAGTCGGTCGCGGGCGTACGCCAGTTGCGACGGCGATAACGTCAGGCCGGTCACGGCATGACCCGCCATGGCTGCGGTCTGCGCAAACCCGCCCCAGCCACAGCCGATCTCGAGAATGCGCGCGCCCGGCGCAAGGGCGAGCTCGCGCAGCAGGCGCTCGTATTTAGCGTACTGCGCGGATTCGAGTGCGGCTGCGGTCGTTGGCGCATGCGTATCTACCGTTGCGCCGAACAGTGCGCTGGAGTACGTCATCGATGGATCCAGCCACAGCGCGTAGAAATCATTGCCGAGGTCGTAGTGCGCATGGACATTCTTCTTCGCCTGCGCCCTGGTATTTCGATTCAGCAGATGCTTCAGTCGGTACACGAGCCGGCCCAGCGCGGTGCCGTAGAAGACCTGTTCGGCAGCAGCACGATTGCGGATGAAGAATGTCAGCAAGCGAGTCAAGTCGGACGTGGACCAGTCGCCTGCGATGTGGGTCTCGGCAAAGCCGATGTCACCGCTCTTGAGCGCCGCGCCGACGACGTTCCAGTTCGCAAGCGCGATGTCGGCGTGCGGCTGACCCGACCCGAAGGTCGCCTGCTGCCCATCCGGGAAGCGAATGAAGATCGAGCCATGCTCGATGCGCGCCAGCAGCCGCAGTACCCAGCGCATCTGAGCGGGGAATCCGGAGGTGTCGAGCGCGGCACCGCTGCGCGGTGGCGATATGAGGGCAAATTCGTTCATGCTGATGCGGATGAAGACGGATCAATGTGGGAGCGCGTGACGCCCTGCTCTGGCGGACGCGGTTTGGAAATGAAGGGAACGCGCTTGGCCCAGAGCCGCAGCGCCTGCCAGTGAATGCGCACGATCACGCCGATGGTGAATGCGGGATGGGTGATCAGCGTGCGCAGAAGCCGCGCGTCGGTGAGCGGCGCGAGCTCGCCTTCGATCGAGGTCTGCAGCAGCGGCCCGCCGGCATCGTCATAGTCGATGCGCGCAACGAAACGCGGGGGCGCAGCGGCATCGGAGCGCGTCAACAGGAAGCGAAATCGGTAGCGACCTTCGATATGACAGAAGGGCGACACGTGGAATACCTTGCGCGCCGAGAGTTCTTCGCCCCAGCGGATGGCGCGGCCGTCGGCATGAGCGAGCAGGTAGCAGTGACGTTCGCCGAAGGTGTTGTTGACCTCGCACACGACCGCACGCAGGCCGCCATCGGTGCGCTCGCAGAACCAGAAGTTGACCGGGTTGAAAACGATTCCCAGCACCCGTGGCAGGGTGTGTAGCCAGACCTCACCGGTTGCGTCGACAATGCCTTCTCCGCGCAGCAATTCGTCGATCCACTCGAGCAACGGGCGGCCGTCGCCATGATCGTCATCGTTCAGCGCAAACAGTCCGCGCTGATTGCGCCGCAGCCATTTGCAGGGCTGTGACTGCTGCGCCAATGCCCGCAGCGGCAGCCGCAGGAACCATCCCGCATACGCAAAGCGATTGCTCGCCGGACGCAGCCGTGCATGCCGGATCGAACCGGAGCCGAGCCAGGCAATGGGCGCCGCGCTCATCCGGATTACGCGGCCAGCAGAAGTGAAGCGGGAATTCGCGCCCGCAGTGCCGCGGCGACGGCGAGACCCGATTTCAGGCCGTCCTCATGGAATCCATAGCCAGTCCACGCACCTGCAAACCAGACACCGCGCCGGCCCTGCAGATCTGGCAGGCGACGCTGCGCAGCGACGGCAACTTCATCGAAGATCGGATGCGCGTAGTCGAACTCGGCAATCACCGACTCGGTGCGGGGCTCGGCCAGCGGATTGAGGCTGACCAACACCGGGGTCGTAAACGGCAGCGGCTGCAGCTTGTTCAGCAGATAGGTGACGGATACGCCAGGACGCGCACCTCCACCACCAGCATCATCGCTAAGGTAATTCCATGCCGCCCACACCTTGCGCGACTGCGGCAGCAGGCGCTGATCGGTGTGCAGCACCGCCCGGTTCGGCTGGTAGCGAATCGCCGCGAGTACATCGCGCTCTTCGCGGTCCGCGTCGACCAGCATGCGCAGCGCCTGGTCGCTGTGGCAGGCGAGCACGACCTGATCGAACGTTTCGCGCGAGCGCAGGCTCGAAACAATCACCTTGCCGCTTGGGCTGCGAGAGATTCTCTGCACGGGATCACCGAGGCGTACGTCCGCAAGGTGCCTGGCGATCCGCTCGACATACTGGCGCGCGCCGCCTTGAACCGTGAACCAGCGCGGTCGATCGCTGACCTGCAGCAGGCCGTGGTTGTGGCAGAAGCGCACAAAGGTGGCAACCGGATAAGCAAGCATCGTGGCCATCGGGCATGACCAGATCGCAGCGGCCATTGGCAGCAGGTACCAGTGGCGGAACTCCTCGCTGTATCGATGGCGATCGAGAAACTCGCGCAGCGTCAACCCGCTGGCGTCCTCCTTGCCCTCGGCGATGCGCGTCGCTTGCGCGTTGAAGCGCCGCAGATCGACCAGCATGCCGATGAAGCGCGGTGACACGAGGTTGCGTCGTTGCGCGAAGACACTGGCGAGGCTGGTGCCGGCCCATTCGAGGCGGCGCGCATGGCCGCGCTCGGCGACGCTGACCGAGAACGACATGTCGCTGGAAGCGATCGGGATCTTCAACTCGTCGAAGAGTCCGATCAGATGGGGATAGGTGCGCTCGTTAAAAACGAGAAAGCCGGTGTCGACCGGGTACGTCACGCCGTCGAGCGTGACATCGACCGTGTTGGTGTGGCCGCCCAGGCGTGGCGCGGATTCGAATAGCGTGAGGGCGCACGATGACGACGCATCTCGCGTCAGCGCATGCGCACAGCCGAGTCCGGCAATGCCGGCGCCAATGACTGCAATCTTCATAAGTGGCAGGGCCCCAATCAAGATGGTCGCGGTGCGACCGACGGTTCCCTCCCGTATACGACCAGCCCGGCCCGTCGGATTGCCTGCTCGACGAGTCCTCTCCGGGACTGGCTTTTACAACGACCGGCGTACTTTGCGCCGGTGTCTAAACGTCTGGTCTTGCCTGCGCCGCGCGCTTGTCATGCTCGATCAGCGCGTAGGCTGAGTGGTTGTGGATCGATTCAAAGTTCTCCGCTTCGATCCGGTACGCAACGACGCGCGTATCGCGATTCAGTGTGACCGCGATGTCGCGCACCATGTCCTCGACAAACTTCGGATTGTCGTAGGCCAGTTCCGTCACGTACTTCTCGTCCGGCCGCTTGAGCAGGCCCCAAAGTTCGGCCGACGCGGCCTGCTCCGCAATGCGAATCTGTTCGTCGATCGTCATTTCGCCGGTCAGTTCGACCTCGATCGTCAGGTCCGAGCGCTGGTTGTGGGCGCCGTAGTTGGCGACCTTCTTGCTGCACGGGCACAGGCTCGTCACCGGCGCGGTCACGGTCTGGCGCAGGGTGGTTCGCCCCCGATACTGGTCGGCGCGCATCGTCACCCGATAGTCCATCAGGCCTTCAACGCCCGAAATCGGCGCCGACTTCATGAGGAAGTAAGGAAACCGAAGTGCGATCGACCCTTCGGTCGCTTCGAGCCGCTCGAGCATCGACTTCAGCATGAGTTGCAGCGCGGATGGAGACAGCGGCGCCGGGTGGTCGCGCAGCACTTCGATGAAGCGCGACATGTGGGTGCCCTTCTGCGCCGGCGGCAGGGCGACGTACATGTCCACCGTCGCTACCGATGGCTGCGGGCCGCGCGGCGTGGCGATCGAGATCGGGTGCGTCAGGCTCTTGATCCCAACGTGCTGAATCGGCACGTTGCGGCCGTCGGTACTCGACTGCACGTCGGGAAGGAACATTTTCTCGGGAGCGTTCATTCAATCAATCCGGATTGTCGCCCAATTCGATCCAGCCTCCGTCGGCCTGGCCGGCGGCACCGCATGCTCATCGGCTCGATAGCAGTTGCTCGATGCGGCCCGTGATTCGTCGGTCCAGCGGCTCCACGTCACTTGGGAAAACGGCTACTACCTGCCCGTTGCGGTCGATCAGATACTTGTGGAAGTTCCACTTCGGCGCCTGGCCACCCGCGCGGGACAGCGCGGCGAAGAAGGGGCTGGCAGTCTGCCCGGCCACCGAGGTCTTCGCAAACATCGGGAATTTCACCCCATAGGTATTGAAGCAGAAAGTGGCAATCGACTTGTTGTCCTTCGGTTCCTGATTGAAGTCGTTGGACGGGAAACCCAGCACGGCAAAGCCACGACCGGAAAAGCGGGCATGCAGTTGTTCCATGCCTTCGTACTGCGGCGTATAGCCGCAGTAGCTTGCCGTGTTGACCACTAACAGCACCCGCCCCGAAAACTGGCACAGGTCCTGCGGTGCGTCGTCCTGCAGTCGCGGTACGACATGAGCAAGCAGCGGCGCGCATGCAGGCTCTGCAGACATGGAATTGACTGGGACAAAGCCGAGCAATGCCAGCACGCCAACGAATTGGCGGCGTCCCGTTAAACGGAATGCAATCGCTGGAGCCTCTCTGAGGCCACAACGTGTGCGAGTACTTGCTCTCATTGCGCTCATTTCCCGTCAATATCTGAAAGAAGTCACTCTTCCAGTCAGTCTTTGCCTAAGATTACTTGGCGACTTACTAGGCCCTCTATCCGCTTCAGCAAGGCTGTGCAGATTATGCCAACAAAGCAGAGGAAATGCCATATTGTCCAGGACAAAATGTATACTTCACCTGTCGCTCGGCTGTGGCGCTCCTTTTGGGTGTCGACGCGCAACGTTGAAAGAGTTCTGCTGACTTGGCGATTCTCCCAGTGACTGACGTCTCCGCTCACTCAGGCACCTTGCCCATCGCCGCCGTCGAACGCGACTGCGGCCTATCGAAAGACACACTGCGCGTGTGGGAACGGCGATACGGTTTCCCGGCGCCGACGCGCGACGAATTCGACGAGCGCGTGTACCCGGTCGATCAGGTGAATCGGCTGCGTGCGATCAAGCGTCTGCTCGACCTTGGGCATCGTCCCGGCAAGATCATCGCACTTCCTCTTGAGGAACTGCACGCGCTGGCGCAGCAGACCCTTGAGAAGGTCACGCGCAAGACGGAGATCGCCGAGCCGAAGGATGCGTTGCGCGGCTATCTCGAACTCGTAACGGCGCACCAGATCGAGGACCTGCGCGATCGTCTCTCGCAATCAATCCTGCGCATCGGCCTGGCGCGATTTGTCACGGATGTGGTCGCGCCGATGAATGAACTGGTTGGTGATGCGTGGGCGCGCGGGCAGCTCGAGATCTTTGAGGAGCACCTTTATACGGAGTTGATCCAGAGCTTGTTGCGCAACGCGACCAATTCGGTGCGCCAGCCGCCCACAAAACCGCGCGTTTTGCTGACGACGCTTTCACAGGAGCCGCATGGACTTGGCGTGCTGATGGCGCAGACGATGTTCGCGCTCGAGGGTGCGTGCTGCATTTCGCTGGGAGTGCAGACCCCGCTCCCGGACATCGTGCTGGCGGCACAGACCCAAAGTGCCGACATCGTTGCGCTGTCGTTTTCGTCGAGCCTCAATCCGAACCAGGTTGTCGATGGGCTGGCCCAACTGCGCGCGCGGCTCGCGCCCACCACGGCAATCTGGGCCGGCGGTGCCTGCCCGATCCTGTATCGCAGACCTCCGGCGGGTGTGCTGACGCTCGCCGGACTTGCCGAAATTGCGCCGGCGCTTGTCGCGTGGCGGGAAGCGCATTCATCCTGATTGGCGGACTCGGTCAGGTCGCCAGCGATTTGCTCGACAATGCTGAACCAGCTCGAGCAAGGAGAAAGCGATGAAGTTGCAGGATCGGGTTGCCATCATTACCGGTGCCGCGCAGGGAATCGGTGCGGCGTGCGTACGGGCCTTTGCTGCGGAAGGTGCGAAGGTCGTTGCCTCCGACATCAACGAAATCGGCGGCACTGCACTGGTCAAGGATGTTGCGGCGCAAGGGGGCACTGCGCTCTTCTGCCGCGCTGATGTCGCGGTGCGCGTCGACGTCGAGCGACTGGTCAAGTTCGCTGTGGATCACTTCGGCCGGCTCGACGTTTGCGTCAGCAACGCCGGAATCGTGCATGCGGCCGATTTCGCTGATCTGGCCGAAGAGGACTTCGACCGCGTGTTGCGCGTGAACCTGAAGGGCCCATTTCTATGCGGTCAGGCGGCGGCCCGACAGATGCTCAAGCAGGACACACGCGCTTTGCGCGGCGGCGCGGCAGCGCGTGGCGCAATCATCAACATGTCGAGTGTGAATGCCGTGCTCGCGATCGCCAATCAGGTGCCATACACCGTCAGCAAAGGCGCGCTGAACCAGTTGACCAAGGTGATGGCCATCGGCTTGGCGCCGCACGGGATTCGCGTGATGGGGATCGGCCCGGGTTCGATCGCGACCGAGATGCTTAAAACGGCGGTGCTGACCAACGAGACTGCAAGGCAACGCATTCTGTCCCGCACGCCGCTCGGCCGGCTCGGTGAACCCGACGAGGTCGCGCGGGTCGCGGTCTTTCTTGCCAGCGATGATGCTTCGTACCTCACCGGCACCACCGTATATCCGGACGGCGGCCGCCTGGGACTGAACTACGTGATGTAGACGCCGGGGTCAGTAGAACACCGTGAGCACGCCGGTGTAGCCGTATAAGTTGCGGCCGCCGATCTCGCCGCTGGCGTAGAAGCCGACCAATGGGACGTCGCCGAGGTGGTGCCTGATGACCCTGAGCTCCTCTGACTGTTCGCCGAACATGTGGCTGCCGCGGCCGACGCAGGACACGTAGACCGCACCCTTCGCCCTGCTCCGGGTTTCGGGGTTGTGGTGTTCATCGATGTGATCGCGGATCTCGGAACAGATCCGGATGAGATCCTTGCGTGCAGCGCTTTCGTCGCGCGTACAGAAACGCAGCTGCTGGCCTTCTTCCATGGCGGCGCCCACCGCGATCGTTCCCTTTCCCGGGTCCAATGCGACCACGTGGCGGATCACATAGTCAATTCGTGGGGTGCGTTCGTGATATCCGCCGGCGCCGTCGGGTTCGATCCCGACGAACAGGCCGCGGCGACCGAGCGCCAGCAACTGCTGCCGGATCCGCGCAAAATCCTCGCGTGGAACGTCGTCTCCCGATAGCATCGCGGCACGCTCGCGGATACCCGCATCTTCCAGCAACACGTCGAACGCGGGCCGGCCATCGAGCTCCTGGATCACGTTGGCGCTCGCTTTTGTGACCTCGTGCCGGCGCGCACCGGGCAAAGGATGCGCCCCCTGGGAAACACGCGAGACCAGTTGAACTTCCGATGAAAAGACCGCACCCGACAGTCCGCCGCTCAACGCGCGATCGGCGATCTGTCTTGTGCCTTGGCGGCCGCTCGACAATCCACCGAACAGATACTCGCTTTCCAGCTTGCCCGCCATGTCGAGCACCAGCTCGGGCACATCGAGCGTAGCTGGATCGGCGTGCACGAGCGCGGTGAACGCGGCCTGCGCGCCGCTGTCCGTACGCGTTCCCAGCGTCGGCGGCCGCTGTGTCCCCGAAAACACATTGACACTTCCAGGCGTGAAGTGTCCCAGCATCACTGACAGCGCCGGCTCATCGATGTACTCGACGCCGATGGCGCAGATGCCAACGCCGCTTGAGCCGACCCAGTTCGGAATGCCGGTGCGCGACTTCAGAGTGGCGAGAATCTCGTCAAGATTCGGCTGCAGTGGCTCGGTGACGTAGAGAAAACCGAGGTTGGCATGACGCTCGTAGTCGCCACTCGCGGCCTGCGCCTCAAGCTGCGCCAGGCATTGGCGCGTTGCTTCGGCCCAATCGGTGTGCGCGGCGTGAGCGTGACGAAACTGCATCAGTTTGTCAGTCCGGCGATCGCCTGCGGCGTTTCGATTTGGACGCCGGAGGTTTGTCGACTTTTTTCTTTTCAGGCGGTGCTGCGGCGGCCGCCGCGACCTTGGTGAACTGCTCCTGCAGCGTGCTCCACCACGCAGCGGGGTTCAGCGGAAGGGTTCCCGCCGGCGCGGGGGCCGACGATTTGTGCGACTGCTTCGAGCGCTGCCGTGCCGGTGTCGGCGTGGCGGTGGGTGCGGCCGCCTGTGTGGCGCTGCCGGCCGCAACGGCGGGCTGCTCTCCCGGCTTTGACATCGTCGATAGCATGGCACCGCCAAATGAACGCAGCGTGGCGATCGTATTGCGCTGGACTTCCAGACTCTGAATTGTCGTGCGCAGCATGTTGACGTTTAGGTTCAGCCATTGCTCGACCGCGCGCAGGTCCGCAATACGCCGGTCGATTTCCTCCACATCGAGTGTCGGCGCGATCATCGACGGCAATGTCTGCGGCAGATTCTGGGCGAACTGCACCATGCTCGACGGCGTCGGCAAAGTCGGTAGCCCGGACACTCCCCAGATCTTCCGGACCATGTCGAGACTGTCGCTGACGGTGCCCGCGAATGGCAGTCCGCCAATGCCGAGCGTGTGCTTCTTGCTCATCGCCCCCCCTTTTCATTGCGCGGCGCGCCCCGCTGCAGCGACGCCACGCGTTGCTCAATTGCGCCAAATATCGACTGCCCCGCCGAATCGAACATCTCGATTCGTACCGTATCACCAAACTTCATGAATGGTGTGCTGGGTTTGCCTTCGGCAATCAATTCCAGACTACGCTTTTCAGCGATGCAGCAGTAACCCCGGCTGCGGTCGATGTTGGACACGGTGCCCGAACCGACGATGCTGCCCGCGCCGACATTGCGGGTTTTGGCGATGTGCGCGATCAGTTGCGGAAAACTGAACGTCATGTCCTCGCCGGCGTCAGCCGCGCCGACCTGCATGCCGTTCCAGTGCACGACGAGCGGCAGATGCACCTTGCCCTCACTCCACGCGCCCCCGAGTTCATCCGGCGTGACCGCCGCCGGTGAAAACCCGGTCGCCGGCTTGCTCTGGAAGAAGCCGAAGCCCTTTGCCAGTTCGGGTGGAATCAAGTTACGGAGGCTGACATCATTGACCAGCATCAGCAATTTGATGTGGTCGGCGCAATGCGCGGCCGGCGTGCCCATGGGCACATCGTCGGTGACCACCGCCACTTCCGCCTCGAAATCGATTCCGAAGTCTTCCGAAGCGCAGACGATCGCATCGCGTGCGCCGAGCAGATCGTCGGAGCCGCCCTGATACATCAGGGGATCGGTCCAGAACGATGCCGGCATCTCCGCGCCGCGCGCCTTGCGCACGAGTTCGACGTGGTTGACGTACGCCGATCCATCGGCCCACTGATAGGCA
>Ga0209798_10000550_pt1 | contig 22778 bp, 22 predicted proteins | sample DOMMetBare3Fresh_FD_187475 | JGI IMG/M metagenome (GOLD analysis project Ga0209798, IMG submission 187475) | Wetland sediment microbial communities from St. Louis River estuary, USA, under dissolved organic matter induced mercury methylation -... | ecosystem: Environmental > Aquatic >... | reverse complement strand
TAGTATTATTGCTCAATTTGTCTCTTCTCGGAATCGCGCGGCGTCGACTATCTCTTCAACGGTCGCGCGAATGTCGTATTTGGGTTGCCATGTTGGGTAGTGTGCGTGAAATCGTTCAAGAGAGCCGATCCACCAAACATGGTCGCCCATTCGGCTTCGGTTATCATAATGCACCTCAAATTGTCGGCCCGATATCTCCATTGCTAAATCGATTGCTTCTGTCATGGACACGTTGGCGAAGCGGCCTCCACCGATGTTGTAAACTTCAGCAGGTCTGGGGGCCTTAAAAAAATGCCAGAATGCATCAATGAGGTCTGACGCGTGAATGTTGTCGCGAACTTGCTTTCCTTTGTGTCCATAAATTGTATACGGGCGACCAGTGACGACGCACTTCACGAGATAAGCGAGGAAGCCGTGCAATTCGGTTCCGCTGTGGGCGGGGCCGGTTAAGCAGCCCCCCCGAAAGCAGACAGTCTTAAGGCCGAAATACCGTCCATACTCTTGTGTCATGATGTCGGCGGCAACTTTTGATGCCCCGAAAACGCTATGAGTCGTGCAATCGATTGACATCGTTTCGTCGACGCCTGCCGCAGACCATCGATGCGCCAAGTCAAGCTCAAAGCGGGTTTCCATCTCAATGAGCGGCAGCTTATTCGGCTCGTCGCCATACACTTTGTTCGTCGATGTAAAAATAAAGGGGGCGTCGGGGGCGTAACGCCGGGTGGCCTCCAATAGATTGAGCGTCCCGGTCGCGTTGATTGCAAAATCGAGTTGAGGATCTCGAGCGGCCCAATCGTGCGAGGGCTGTGCCGCTGTGTGGATGACACAGCCAATATCTTTGCCGAGATCGCGAAAGCAGGAATTGATTGCCTCGGTATCACGTATGTCGAGATCCAGATGTTTGTATCGCGGAACTTCCGCCTCGATGCGCTGCCGGTTCCAATGCGTAGATGCTTCGGGTCCAAAAAAATGTGCGCGCATGTCATTGTCGATACCGACGATATGAAAGCCTTCGGCAGACCATCGGCGAACTGCCTCTGACCCAATTAAGCCTGCTGCGCCCGTCACGAGGCAAACAGACATGAACACCTCCTCCTTTATGCCTCTCCTTTATGCCTCAATCCGCCAATTTATTTCTCAGCCGGCCCGCCGAGATGCGATGAAGAAGGTCGTCACGTATCTTTGGCCACGTCAACACATCGCTCATAAAGGGAACGTTGCCGCGATGCCGATTCCTTGGAGCCTGCAACTTGACACCGCGACAACCTCTAAAGCACTTCGTGTTGGCGCCGTCTCGGCCGTCTTAATGAGGTAGATTGGTAAATCCATGCCCCGGCACGGCAGCGCCAGATGCAGGAATGTTCGGCAGGGAAGCTCTTATTGACTTCTCCCAACCGCCAATCGCGGCATGACTCTATGAGCGCGTGTCGGATGGCGATTGCAATGACTATGTCGCGGGAATGATCGCAATGCGATGCTCAAAACCACTGAATTGAACTGCAAATAGGGTTCCTCTCGAAAACCGAAGCTCATGTTCGAAGAGCCCGTCCCGGACGACTGTCAATTCGTGAATGAGTAAATCTCCGTGCGCGATATGGGGAAGCATTTCGAAATCTTCTGGGTTCTGAATCGTGTAACTGCCTACGTTCTTGTAAATGAGATGGATATACCGGTCGTGCTGCGGACCAAGAAAACGGGCATTGATCTCGATAGATCGTTTCTTTGGTTCATGAGATAAGGCGATCTCGGCGATGGTCCACTCCTTCAACCACGCATCATGAAGGCTGTTCGGACTGTCCAAATCATGATTCTCGGAGTTCGCCGCGAACGCATGCAAGTCGGCCGGCATGATATGTTTCACCGACTCCGGGTAATTCCAGTATGGGCGATGGTCCCAGCTACCTCTCCATGGCGTGATGTGCTTCTTTGAGCGACCTCAGGCGTTGCAACCAGCGCAGACCTTAACAATAGAACCGCGACGTACACGCACTCCGATCCGGCCATGATTCTGGCGGCCACGAGCGTGCCGATGCCATCCGGGGCGGTGTCGTAGTTCCCTCCCGCGCTCAGGTCGGGCGCGACCGGTACGCCAGGGCGCCGATCCGGGTTCGCTGCGATCATCGCGGAAACGCCCAATCCGCCACCTTCGATTAATCCTGGCCATTGCCGCCTGCGGTCGTGTATAAGCCGCTGAAATTGGACAATCTTTCCCGCCGCGCAGGCAAGTTGACGCAATCTGCGCAAGCTTGATTGCGGGCGGGCAAGCGTATCGGAGGGTCGCGTGATGGCCGAGCGTTGGACGCCTGAGAGCTGGCGCCAGAAGCCTGCACTGCAGATGCCGGATTATCCCGACAAGCAGGCGCTGGCCGACGTCGAGAAGCAATTGGCCACCTTTCCGCCGCTGGTTTTTGCGGGGGAGGCGCGCAACCTGATGAAGGCGCTCGGCCGCGTCGCCAAGGGCGAGGCGTTCCTGCTGCAGGGCGGCGACTGCGCCGAAAGCTTCGCCGAGCACGGCGCCAACAACATCCGCGACTTCTTCCGCGTGTTCCTGCAGATGGCGATCGTGCTGACCTATGCGGCGGCCTCGCCGGTGGTGAAGGTCGGCCGCATTGCCGGCCAGTTCGCCAAGCCGCGCTCCTCGCCGGTCGAGAAACGCGGCGCGGTCGAGCTGCCGGTCTATCGCGGCGACATCATCAACGGCACCGAGTTCACGCCCGAGGCGCGCATCCCCGATCCGCGCCGGCTGTTGCAGGCCTACCGCCAGTCGGCCGCGACGCTCAACCTGCTGCGCGCCTTCGCGACCGGCGGCTACGCCAATCTCGGCAACGTGCGCCAGTGGATGCTGGGCTTCGTCAAGGACAGCCCGCAGTCGCGCCGCTACGCGGAATTGTCGGACCGCATTTCGGAGACGCTCGGCTTCATGCAGGCCTGCGGGCTCGATCTTGAGAGCCATCCGGAGCTGCGCACGACCGATTTCTACACCAGCCACGAGGCGCTGCTGCTCGGCTACGAGCAGGCGTTCACGCGCGAGGACTCGACGCGGCCCGGCAACTGGTACGCGACCTCCGGCCACATGGTCTGGATCGGCGACCGCACCCGTCAGCTCGATCATGCGCATGTTGAATACTGCCGCGGCATCAAGAATCCGCTCGGCCTCAAGACCGGCCCGTCGCAGAAGCCGGATGAATTGCTGCGCCTGATCGACGTCCTCAATCCGGACAACGAGCCCGGCCGCCTCACGCTGATCTGCCGCGTCGGCGCCGACAAGGCCGCCGACCTGCTGCCGCCCCTGATCCGCGCGGTGAAGAAGGAAGGCCGCGTCGTCGTGTGGTCGAGCGATCCGATGCACGGCAACACCATCACGTCGACCTCGGGCTACAAGACGCGGCCGTTCGACCTGATCCTGAAAGAGGTGCGGACCTTCTTCGAGGTCTGCACGGCCGAGGGCGTCTATGCGGGCGGCGTGCATCTCGAGATGACCGGGCAGAACGTCACCGAATGCACCGGCGGCGTGCGCCAGATCACCGATGAGGATCTCAACGACCGCTACCACACGGTCTGCGATCCGCGGCTCAATGCCGAGCAGGCGATCGACCTCGCCTTCCTGCTCGCTGATCTGCTCAAGCAGGAGCGCGCCGGCAAGCCGCAGCCGCTGCAGGCGGTGGCAGGGCTTTAAAGGCCCATGCCGCCTCTCTTCGTCTCGCACGGCTCGCCGCAGGTTCTGATCGAGGATAGCGAGGCGCGCGATTTTCTGCGCGGCTACGCCGCGACGTTTCCCACGCCGCGCGCGATCGTGATCGCGTCGGCGCATTTTGGCACCAGCCGTCCCGCGGTCGTCGGCGACGCCAGGCCCGGCATGATCTACGACTTCGGCGGCATGCCGGAGCTGCGGCGTCTAGTTTACCCCGCGCCGGGCGATCCGGTGGTGGCGATGAAGGTCGCGGGGCTGCTGCAGGCAGCGGGGCTTGCGCCCGCGGTGGTGACCGGCCACGGCTACGACCATGGCACATGGGTGCCGCTGATGCTGCTCTATCCGGAGGCGAACATCCCGGTGGTTCAGCTCTCGGTGCAGCCGCATCTTAACCCCGCACACCACCTCGCGGTCGGCCGCGCGCTTGCGTCGCTCAAGGACGAAAACCTGCTCGTCATCGGCTCGGGCTCGGCGACCCATAATCTTGAGGAGTTCTATTACGGCGCGCACCCGGCGGACGGTCCGGCGCTGCCGTGGGTCGCGGCCTTCACCGACTGGGTGCATGAGAAGGTCACCGCCGGAGCGCTCGACGAGCTCTTGCGCTATCGCGAGCTTGCGCCCCATGCGGTCAAGAACCATCCGACCGATGAGCACCTGTTGCCGCTGTTCATTGCGCTCGGCGCCGGCGGCAGCGTGGCTGGGCGACGTATCCACACGAGCTGCCGCAGCGGCGTGATTGCGATGGACAGCTATGCGTTTGGCTGATCATCATGCGCGTATCGGGTCTCGGTCGATAAAGGCAGCGTGACAACTATGGACCGATTGCTGCGCGCGACCATCAATACCTGGCACGGCCTGCGGGATGCCGCACGCAGCGAGGCGGCCTTCCGCCAGGAGCTCGTCGTGCTCGCGCTCTCAGTGCCGCTTGCCTTCCTGATCGCCTCCGAGACCTGGAAACGCTTCCTGCTCATCGCCGTCATCATGTTCGTGATGGCGGTGGAGCTGCTCAACACCTCGATCGAAAAGCTTGCCGACCGCGTCAATCGCGAGATCGATCCGCAGATCGGCCGCGTCAAGGACATCGGTTCGGCTGCGGTCGGGATTGCGCTGATCGTCGCAGGGCTCGCCTGGCTCATCGCGCTCGCCGAGCGCTTCGGCCTCATCTGACAAGCGCGGTGGACCCATGAATTCCCGACCGACCAACCGTCTCGCGATTGCGATTGCACAGCTCAACCCGACCGTCGGCGACCTCGCCGGCAACGCCGCGAAGGCGCGTGCCGCGCGCGCCGACGCACAGCTTGACGGCGCCGACCTCGTGGCCTTTCCGGAGCTGTTCATCTCCGGCTACCCGCCCGAGGATCTCGTGCTGAAGCCGGCGTTCCAGGCCGCCTGCCGGGCGACGATCGAGGAGCTCGCGCGCGCCACCGCCGATGGCGGTCCTGCGATGCTGGTCGGCACGCCTTGGCTCGCCGACGACGGCCAGTTGCACAACGCCTATTGCCTCATCGACCAGGGCGCGATCGCCGCTGTGCGCTTCAAGGTCGACCTGCCGAACTACGGCGTGTTCGACGAGAAGCGCGTGTTCGTGCCCGGGCCGTTGCCGGGCCCGGTGAGCTTGCGCGGCGTGCGCATCGGCATTCCGATCTGCGAGGATATCTGGGGCACCGAAGTGGTCGAGTGCTTGGCCGAGACCGGCGCCGAATTGATGATCGTGCCGAACGGCTCGCCGTACTGGCGCAACAAGGACGACGTGCGCCTCAACATCGCGGTTGCGCGCGTCACCGAGAGCGGCCTGCCGCTGGTCTACATCAACCAGGTCGGCGGCCAGGACGAGCTGGTGTTCGATGGCGCCTCCTTCGGACTCAACATCGACTGTACGCTCGGCTTCCAGCTTCCCGCTTTCCGCGAGCAGGTGACGACGGTGCGATTCGAGCGCAGCGGCAATGGCTGGCGCTGCACCGACGGCCCACTGGTGGTGGCGGCGGACGACCCCGACCAGGAGGACTACACCGCCTGCATGCTGGGGCTGCGCGACTATGTCGGCAAGAGCGGCTTTTCGGGCGTGGTGCTGGGCTTGTCCGGCGGCATCGATTCCGCGCTGGTGGCGGCGCTTGCGGTCGATGCGCTGGGTCCTGAGCGCGTGCACTGCGTGATGCTGCCCTATCGTTTCACGGCGCAGGCCTCGCTTGATGACGCCGCCCGCCTCGCCCATGCGCTCGGCGTGCAATACGACGTGGTGCCGATCGAGAAGGCCGTGCAGGGGCTCGAGGCGACGCTTGCGCCGTTGTTTGTCGGCAGGTCGCGCGACGTCACCGAGGAGAACCTGCAGGCGCGCGCACGCGGCACCATCCTGATGGCGATCTCCAACAAGTTCAACGTGATGGTGGTGACGACCGGCAACAAGTCGGAGATGTCGGTCGGCTATGCCACGCTCTACGGCGACATGAATGGCGGCTACAATCCGATCAAGGATCTGTACAAGACCGAGGTCTATCGGCTGGCGCGGCTGCGCAACCACTGGAAGCCGATCGGCGCGATCGGGCCCGACGGCGCCTTGATCCCCGAGCACATCATCACGCGCGCGCCGACCGCCGAGTTGCGCGAGAACCAGACCGACCAGGACACGCTGCCGCCTTATGACGTGCTGGACGCGATCCTCGAGCGGCTGGTCGAGCGCGAGGAGCCGATCGCCAAGATCGTCGATGATGGCTTCGACCTTGCGGTCGTGCTCAAGGTCGCGCGCATGCTCGACCTTGCCGAATACAAGCGTCGGCAGGCTGCGCCCGGCGTCAAGGTCACGCTCAAGAATTTCGGGCGTGACCGCCGCTATCCGATCGTCAACCGCTTCCGCGATCCGGGCACGCCGCTGCCGGAGCCCGATCGCGCGCTGATGCGGGGCGGGGAGGGAGCGCCAGCAAGCGGCGAGGCGGTGGATTTTTGAGGGCAAGCCCTCCCGATCGCCGCGCCAAACGAAGAACCCCGCCGTCGGCGTGCCGGCGGCGGGTTTCTAACAGCGCTCGCGTTTGCGGAGCGTGCTCCTACTTCAGCTTGTCCTGGACCTTGGCGAGCGCGGAGAGCGCGCATTCCTCGTCGAAATTGCCGCCGGGCGCGCCGCTGACGCCGATCCCGCCGATGGCGGCGCCGTTCGCCTTGATGGTCACGCCGCCCACTCCGTAGGTGACGTTCGGCAGCGGCGTCTGGGGAATCGTCGAGGGCGGGTTCTTCGCCATCCGGTTGGCCACCTCCTTGGTGCTGCCTTCGTTGCGTCCGAGCGTCAGCGAGGCGGCCGAGTAGGCCTTGTAATAGGCGTTGTCGATCGAGTGGACCGGCGCGCCGTCGCCGCGCAGCATTGCCTGGCGCACGCCGTCGAGATCGACCACGACCGCCACCACCTTGTAGCCCTTCGCCGCGCAGGCGGCGACGGAATCGCCGACGAGTTGATTGGCGAGCGCCGCGGCGATCTTCGGATTGTTGATCAGGCCCTGCGCCTTCGCGCCGACCGCGGCGAGCACGACCGCGCCCGCCACCACGCCATATTTCCACGCTGATGATACTCGTGACATAGGCTTCACTCCCTCTCGCCGGCCGGGTTCGTTGATCATGGCCGACGTGCGCGACGATAGGCGATCCCGTTAAGAGGTGGAAGCGCACACAGAGCCTCCAGATGTGTGCTGCATCGTCGCGATGGCGTGTGCCTATTTCAGGTGTCGTCCCCGCGTAAGCGGAGACCCAGGGCTAGGAGGGATTGTTCCTGCGGGGCATCGCAAGAACAATTTTGGAGCTGGGTCCCCGCTCGCGCCGGGACGACGAGAGCTGAAGGCAGGATTGTCTCCTTCGCCGCAAGCGCCGCCGCGCTCACGCGCTGCGGGCGCTTCGGTACGCGAGGCGGGCGTGGCCGGCGCAATAGGGCAGGCCGGTGAACGCCTCGTTGCCGCAGTAGCAGAAGTTCTCGGCACCCGGCTCGTTGATCGGCCAGCGGCATTGCCCCTGCTTGAGCTCGAGCAGCGTGCAGCCGCGCCCGTTGCGGATCGGGACCTCCTCGACGTGCGCTTGCGGGTAGGCCTCGCGCAGCATCTTGCGCTGCGCGATCACGGACAGCCGCTTCCAGCTTTTTTCCTGCTTGGGGTGTGCGAGCTTGGCGGCGCGCCGCATCTGCGCCGCGAGCACGTCGCGCGGGCGCGACATCCCCATCCGGTTCATTTTGCCGATCACCGCGTTACGGGTCACCCCGATCTCGCGCGCGATCTGGCTGCACGTGAGCCCGGCGTCGAAGCAGCGCTTGAGCTGCTCGACCCGCTCCGTGCTCCAGGTCAAAGGACTTATCGACATGTGTGTGGCCTCGCTGTCTTGACGTGAGGCTGCGGTCCTCCAACCGAAGGCGTCGAATGGCCAAGCATCTCCGTTTGGCGCCAAGGCTCATTGCGAGCCCCGCACGCCATCAAGCGAGCCAATCGAATTCTTAAGCTGTCGACCTCAGCAGTCGGCTGCGCCTACCCATCCGCCGCCGCTTTCTGGGTGGGCACGGCCGAAACAAAAGCTCTCAGGATTCGACTCGCTAATCAAGGATTAAAATGGCATTATAACGAGGTTGTAATCCCCCGGTGAGGCGTTGGGAATGGCGCGACCCGAAAACCGCTCGGAGGCCAGGTCACTCAGCCTGACCCTGCCAGAAGAGACCTTCAACTACCTCGTTATGCTGGCAGGCCTAGGCAAACTGGGCCGTACCGAGAACGAGGTCGCGACCCACATTCTGGTGCGCGAAACTTACGCAATGATTGAACGGGGGTTCCACGAACGGAAGATCCCGGCTGTGGCAGAATAGGGTCCGGCTTGTGGATACCGGGGATAAGGCGGGCTGCGCCCGCCAACGTGATTTTGAAACGTCATTAGAAGCGGTCGCGCGCCGGCGCGGAGGGGCCCTCGAGGAGTATCCCCAACAAGCCTGCTGAAGTCCTGTTCCAGGGTCGCAACCCGGTTTCTGGACATGGACATGGACATGGCCATGCCCATGGACCTGAACCCAGCCGGACTTGCGCCCGCAATCCCAAACGGCGCAGCGCCTCGGGCCTCCGCACGGTGACGTTTTAACCCGGTTGAAGCCGGCCGGCGGAGTTGCGCCAGCCGCTGCCGGCACGGCGCACGCCCTTCGCGGTCTGCGGTCGGCCGATCTGCGGAAACAGAAGCAGATTTTCCAAGCTCTCATGGATCGCCGCGCGCACGCGTTGTGCGGCGTCTGGATTGTGGGCGTGGAGGTAGTCAGCGATCTCAGAACGTAACGCGAACTCCCTTTGCTAAGCAAAACTTAAACTTCTGTCAGGCGTAATGCCGATCGGGGAGAGCCGCTGATATAGTGACAGCCGAAGCGCCGGCGGGAACTCCGCGCGGCCTGCAGGGGTTACACCCAGTTACCCACGCGTTGTTGCGTTAGGAGTGGTTCATGGCGCCGCGAGCCTATTGGAAGGGCTACCTGAAGCTGTCGCTGGTTTCGTGCCCGATCGCGCTTTATCCGGCCTCCTCGAGCTCGGAGCGGGTCTCGTTCAACCGCATCAACAAGAAGACCGGCCACCGCCTCAAGCAGCAGAATGTCGATTCCGTCACCGGCGAGCCGGTCGACAAGGAGGACATCGGGCGCGGCTACGAGTTCGCCAAGGGCCAGTACATCCTGGTCGAGGACGAGGAGCTCGCCAAGATCCAGATCGAGAGCACGCACACCATCGACATCGAGCGCTTCGTGCCGCGCCAGGAAGTCGACGACCGTTATCTTGATACACCGTATTACATCGCGCCGACCGATAAGGTCGGGCAGGAGGCGTTCGCGGTGATCCGCGACGCGATCCGCGAGAAGCAGATGGCGGCGCTCGGCCGCGTCGTGCTCACAAGGCGCGAGCATGTCGTGATGCTGGAAGCGTTCGACAAGGGCCTGCTCGCCACCACGCTGCGCTATGCCTACGAGGTGCGCGACAAGAAGGATTATTTCGAGGACATTCCCGAGATCAAGCTGCCGGCGGAGATGAGGGAGCTTGCCATGCACATCATCGACACCAAGGCCGACCATTTCGATCCCAAGGCGTTCGAGGACCACTACGAGAAGGCGATCGTCGAGCTCTTGCGCAAGAAGCAGGCCGGCCGTGTGGTCGAGCCCATTCGCGACGCCGAGCCGGAGCAGCCGCGCGTGATCAACTTGATGGATGCGCTGCGCGCAAGCCTCAAGGGCGAAGCCAAGAAGCCCGCCGCTGCGTCCACGCCGGCGCGCCGTGCCACCAAGAAGAAGGCGACGCGGTGAGGAATGCCGGAGGGGCAACAAGCTTCGCCCATCCAAGGCAACATCGCCTTTACGGGACGGCTCGGCTCGATGAAGCGGGCCGACGCATTCACGCTCGTCCGTAAGCATGGCGGCACGCCGCGGCGCGGGGTCACCAAGAGCACCGATCAACTGGTGGTCGGGCAACTGGGCTGGCCGCTCTTGGCCGACGGGCGGCCGTCCAACAGCCTCGCGCGCGCGCAGGCCTACGGCGTTGCGATCGTCAGCGAGCGGCGGTTTCTGGAATGGATCGGGCGTGGCGCAGCCGACGAGGAAGCGCGCAGCTACAGCGCCGAGCAGATCGCGTCGGTGTCGGGCCTGCCGGTCGCGGTGATCGGCGAGCTTGCCGCCTTCGGGGTGCTCGATCCACGCGACGGCCGCTATCGCTTCCGCGATCTCGCCGCCGCGCGCCAGGTCGCCGAGCTGTTCGCGGCCGGCGTCACGCTCTCGGTGATCACCACGAGCCTGCACGCGATCGAGCAATGGCTGCCCGACGCCGGCCTCTCGAGGCTCAAGCTCTATCCGGCGGCGGGTGACGCCGTGCTGGTCGAGCAGCTCAAGGGCCGGACCGACCGCAAGGGCCAGTTCGTGCTGCCGATGGCGGAGCCTGCCGACAATCCCGATGCACTGTTCGAGGAGGCGCAGGCGGCCGAGGAAGCCCACGAGGTCGCGCTCGCCGAAAAGCTCTATCGGCGCGTCATGAAGCTCGATCCGGAGGATCCCGCCGCCGCCTTCAATCTCGGCAACCTCTTGCGCGCCGCCGGCCGCAAGGTCGACGCCGAGAAGGCCTATCGCGCCGCCACCAAGACCGATCCGCGCTTCGTCGAGGCCTTCTACAATCTCGCCGACCTGCTCGACGACCAGGGCCGCGCCAAGGAGGCGATCGCGGCGTTGCGCAAGGCGCTCGACATCGATCCTGCACACGGAGATTCGCTGTTCAACATCGCCCTGCTGCTGCAGCGGCTGGAGGACCATAAGGAGGCGGCCGACTACTGGCGGCGCTATCTCGCGCTCGATTCCTCCTCCGACTGGGCGGCGCGCGCCAAACGCGCGTTGAAGCTCTGCGAAATGCAGATCAAGCGCTCGTCATGATCGCGCGGTCGAAGAGGGCGCCAGCGCGCAAGGGACGCAAGGACAGCCCGCAGCGCAAGCGGCAGCCGGCAAGGCGCGCGGGCGCGAAGCAGGCGCTGCGCGACTACGAGCGCAAGCGCGACTTCAGCAAAACGAACGAACCGAGCCCGTCGAATGATTCGTTCGTCCCCGCGAAAGCGGAGACCCAGCGCAAGAAGCCTCTGGATTCCCGCTTGCGCGGGAATGAACGGGTCGAGGGCGGACCGATTGGAACAGAACACGTGCTGGGCGGTGAGTTCGTGGTGCAGAAGCACGCGGCGCGGCGGCTGCACTACGATCTGCGGCTCGAGCTCGACGGCGTGCTCAAGAGCTGGGCGGTGACGCGGGGGCCGAGCCTCATTGCCAACAGCAAGCGGCTGGCGGTCGCGACCGAAGATCACCCGATGCAGTATCTCGAGTTCGAGGGCAATATCCCGCAGGGCGAGTATGGCGGCGGCGCCATGATCGTGTGGGACCGCGGCCGCTGGATTCCCGAGGGCGATCCGCATTTCGGGCTCAACAAGGGGCATCTCGCCTTCGCGCTCGACGGCACGCGGCTGAAAGGACAATGGCACCTGGTGCGCATGAAGCCGCGTCCGCCCGCCAACAAGAAGAACGAGTGGCTGCTCATCAAGGTCGACGATGCGTTCGCGCGGCCGGTGGGTACGGCCGACATCACGGACGAGGAGACGACCTCGCATCTGAGCGGTCGCACCACCGAGGAGCTGGCGGCAGCGGGCGAGATCCGCGCCGATCACGCCGCGCGCGCGCAGGCATCGCGCGCGAACGCGCTGCCGGATGTGAGCCGGATCGACGGCGCGCGCAAGAAGCTCCTGCCCGTGTTCCTGGAGCCGAGCCTTGCGAAGCTCAGCGCTCGGCCGCCAAGTGGCCCGAAATGGCTGCACGAGATCAAGCACGACGGCTATCGCATGCAGGCGCGCATTGACGGCCGCTCGCTCAAGCTCCTCACCCGTACCGGGCTCGACTGGACCACCCGCTTCAAGAGCATTGCGACCGCGCTGAGCAAGCTCGGTGTCGGCTCGGCCCTGATCGACGGCGAGATCGTGGTCGAGGATCAATCCGGCCTCTCGAGCTTCAACAGCCTGCAGGCGGACTTGAGCGCCGGCCGGCAGGACCGCTTCCGCTATTACGTTTTCGATCTCCTTTACTGCGAGGGCTTCGACCTGACGCGCGCTCAGCTCCTCGAGCGCAAGACGCTGCTCGCCGCGCTCGTCCATTCGCTGCCAGGAGGCTCGCCCATTCGCCTGAGTGAGCATCTCGTCGACGAGGAGGGGCCGAAGATCCTCGAGCACACCTGCCGGCTCGGCCTCGAAGGCATCGTGTCGAAGCGCGTCGACCTGGTGTACAAGGCCGGCCGCGGCGACCATTGGCTCAAATCGCGCTGCACGCTGCGGCAGGAATTCGTGATCGTCGGCTACGTGCCCTCGACCGCCGCCAGCAACGCGGTCGGCGCGCTCGCGCTCGGCTACTACGACAATGGCAAGCTCTGCTACGCCGGGCGCGTCGGCACCGGCTATTCGGGCGCGGAGGCGAAGGCGCTGCGCGAGCGGCTCGAGGCGATCAACGCGCCGAAGCCAGGCTTCCGCAACGCCCTGCCGGTCGGCGCCGAGAAGGGCGTGCGCTGGGCGAAGCCAGAGCTCGTCTGCGAGGTCGAGTTCCGCGGCTGGAGCGCCGACGCGATCATCCGGCAGTCATCGTATAAAGGTCTGCGCGAGGACAAGCCGGCGCAGGAGGTCGTGCTGGAGGCGCCGCCCGCAGAGGCGGAGGCTGGCCGATCGAATGGCGACAAGGCGGGCGCAGCGGAGGCGGCGGACATCGCCGGCGTGAGGCTCACCCATCCCGAGCGCATCATGTGGGAGGAGACTGGCCTCACCAAACAGGGCCTTGCGGAGTTCTATTCGGATATCGCGGATTGGATTCTCCCGCATGTGATTGGCCGTCCGCTCAGTCTGCTGCGCTGTCCCTCGGGCGTGAGCGAGCAATGCTTCTTCGCCAAGCATCCCTGGCATGGCTTGGGCGTGGGTATCCGGCGCGTCGACACCGGCGACGACGAGCCGATGCTGGCGATCGACGACCTCACCGGGCTTGTCGGCCTCGTGCAGTCGGGCGTGGTCGAGATCCATCCCTGGGGGGCGACGGTCGAGCGTCCGGATGAGCCCGACCGGCTGATCTTCGATCTCGATCCGGGCGAGGATGTCGCTTGGGGCGACGTCGTGGTGGCGGCGCGCGAGGTGAGGGAGCGCCTGACACAGATCGGGCTTGAGAGCTTCGTGAAGACGTCAGGCGGCAAGGGCCTGCATGTCGTCGTTCCGATCGCGCCGAGCATCGACTGGGACACCGCCAAGGCGTTCACCGGATCGCTGGCGGCGGCCATGAGCAAGGACGATCCGGCGCGCTATGTCGCGACCATGTCGAAGCGCGCGCGGCGCGGGCGCATCCTGATCGACTATTTCCGCAACGCGCGCGGCGCGACCGCGGTCGCTGCCTATTCGACACGTGCGCGGCAGGAGGCGTCGGTCTCGACGCCGCTCACGTGGGAGGAATTGTCGCAGGGCGTGCGCGCCGATCACTTCCGCGTCGAGAACCTGCGCCAGCGCCTGCAATTCCTGGCGAGCGATCCCTGGGAGGGGTTCTTCGACTTGCGCCAGCGGATCGCGGCGCGGCATTTGCGGCAAGACAGATGAACGGCGGCGCCTTCAGCGCCCCGGCAGGAACGGCGTCCCGATCGTGCGCACCTGGCGCTTAGTTGCGTCGCCCTTGGTTGCGTCGCCCTCGGGCGCTGTGCTCGCCGCCGGGGCCGCGGCTTCGGTTGGCGGCGGCATGACCGGGCCGGCAACCGCCGGAGCGGCCTTGCCCTTGGAGGCGGTGCTTCCCTTCGCCGCCGGCGGGGGACGGATCGGCCGTCCTTGCGCGTCGACCTGCGGCTGCGAGAGCACGCGGGCGCGCTCCTCATTCACCACGATATCGCCGCGCTCGATGGTCTGATCTTCGAGATGCTTGAGCGCATCGGCCCAGGTCTGGCCGGTCGCCTTGCAGCTGCAGCTCGGATTGAAGGCCTTGCGATAGGCAAAGGCGCTCGGCAACTCGGTATAGCTGCGCCCCGCGGTCGAGATCGCCTGGCTGACGTCCTCGCCCGGATTGCGGTGGGTGTAGAGCGAGACCTCCGCGGCCGGGCACATCGCCTGGCAGGTCTTCTCATCTTCAGGGAATCGATTGGGCTGGGTCGAATACGAGATCGGGAAATAGTAGCCGTCGCAGGTCCGCACGCACAGCGTCCGATAGGTGTTGCCCGCGCCGGGATCGGGCGTGTTGCCGAGGATGGCGCCGGGCCCTGGCCCGAACAGGTTCTCGAAGAAGCCGCCGCGATTGGCATAGGTGCGGTATTGCGGTCCGCAATCGTTCTGCCCGAGCGCGACCAGGACGCCGCGGCGCTGGCCCTCGCGGTCGGCGGTGTTGCCCTGCAAGTGCTGCAACTCGCCGAGGGCCCGATCGAGATTGGCACGCAGCTGCTGCACCTGGTTGTTGATCGGGCCGCATTGTTGCGGCTGGCTGAACAGCGAGAAGAAGCCGCGGCCCTCGCAGCCCTGCCTGCGCGCCTGAGCGCTGACGCGGTCGAGGTCGACCTGCTGGCGGTTCACGATGTCTTCGAGGCGCTTGATCTCCGCGGCCCGGGCCGGATCGGCGTTGCCGCGGTCGATCGCGACCAGCTGCGCCTCAAGGCGCATGCAGACCGGGTTGCGGCCGCCTTGGCTGCCGGGGAAGGGGGCCTGCGCGGCTGCCGGTTCGCCCAGCAGCGCCAGCGCCAGAACGCCGGTGGCAACAGCCCGCACTGGCACGGCGATCCACCCATCTGCCATCAAGGCCGGCGCGGTGAGAGGCTGCGCGGTCGCGATCTCGTTCATGCGGCGGAGCCTGAAACCCGAAGCCATTATACGGACAGCAGAATCAAGCGCTGGATGGTGACCAAAGTGTGGACATACCGTGTGGACACTGAGGGCGCGACCTTAACGGGGCCCATGCGCATTATCCAGTCTTGACATTGTCCGCCCGTACCGGAGAGAGCGACGGCCTGTGCATTTCGCTGCGTAGATTCCACAGAATTCCGCTGATGATCAGGCCGGCGCCGGCGAATACGAAAACGTCGAGCGGCTCGTCGTAAAGCCACCAGCCGATCACCGCGATCAACGGGATGCGCAGGAAGTCGAGCGGCACCACCACGCTGGCGTCGCCGGCACGGAAGGCGTTGCTCAGGCAGAAATGCGCGAACAGTCCGGCGGCGCCGATCCCGGCGACGGCTGGAATGAGCTCGGGCGTGAGCTTGTCGAAAAAGAACGGGCCGGCGAAGATCAGCGCCAGGATCAGCTGGATCACGTTCATCCAGAACACGATCGCGAACGTGCTTTCGGTCGAGGTGAGCTTCTTGGTGGCGATGTTCTGCGCGCCATAGCCGAGCGCAGCCACCAGCACGATCAGGGCGGCGGGCTTGAAGCTCTCGACCCCTGGCCGCAGGATCACCAGCACGCCGATCAGCCCGAGGATGACGGCGCCGATGCGGCTTCTGGTCATGCGCTCGCCGAGAAAGAATGGCGCGAGCACGATCGTCCAGGCCGGCATGGTGAACTCGAGCGCGAACACGGTCGCGAGCGGCAACAGCACGAGGCCGAGCGCCCACAGATACTGCGAGCCGAAGTGGACGCTGTTGCGCAGGATATGGAGCGGCAGGCGCCGCATGTTGATGCTGTGCCGCTCGTCGGGACGGAATACCGCGACGGCGCCAATGATCAGGAGTCCCAACGCCGCGCGCAGCGCCAGGATCTCCATGATGGTGAGCGGGCCCGACAGCTTGCGGATCGCCACCGCCATCACGCAGAACGACAACAGCGCGCCGGTCATCCACAGCACGACGCGAGCGAGTTGTCCGATCGGGGCCAAGGGATGTCCAGGGGTCAATGGCGCGGGTGTAACCGCAGCGGCGGCGGCAATGCGCTCCTTAGCGGTATCGACTGCCTTCGGCCAGCCCGCCGGGCGCATGCCGGGAAGATACCGGCTATTCGAAAACAGAGGGGAGGTCTCCAACCCGCCGAATCACGCCGAAATTCGTGGGCAATCCGGCCGTGTGGACGATGCCTCACTCCGCATCCGGCTGGTTCTCCGGCCGCGCCTTCACGAAGGCGTCAAGCTTGCCGCAGGCGGCGTCGATCGCGACGATCTTGGGGAAGCGGTCGAGCGGCACGTTGAGGCGGCGCGCATTGGCGACCTGCGGCACCAGACAGATGTCGGCGAGCGTCACCTCGGCGCCGGCCGCGTAGGGGGTGCCTGCGACCATGGTCTCGAGCGCGGCGAAGCCTTCCAGGATCCAATGGTGGTACCAGGCGTCGATCTTGGCCTGGTCCTGGCCGAGCTCGTTCTTGAGGTAGCGCAGGGGGCTTGTGTTGTTGAGCGGATGGATGTCGCAGGCGATGAGCTGCGCCATCGCGCGCACCTGCGCGCGCCTGAGCGGATCGCGCGGCAACAGCGGCGGCTGCGGATGGGTCTCGTCGAGATATTCAATGATGGCGAGCGACTGGGTGAGCAGCTCGCCCGAGTCGAGCCGCAGCGCCGGCACCCGCATCAGCGGATTGATCGCGCGGTACTCGGGCTTGCGGTTGAGGCCGCCCTCCTTCTGCAGATGGATCGAGATCGGCTCGTAGGCGAGGCCCTTGAGGTTGAGCGCGATGCGGGTCCGGTAGGCGGCGGACGACCGGAAATAGGTATAGAGCTGCACGTTGCCTCCTGCGGAGTGTGATGCGCTCCACCCCGAGCATCGGGGCGCAACGGCTGTCAAGTCTCGGACGAGCCGTTCTCGGTCTCGCCGACGAGCTTGGCCGAGCGCTCGGTGAGCGCCGCCATGGCGCGGTCGAAGGCGGCGCGGTCGGCGGGCGCGACCGCCTCGGAGAGCTGCTCGGTGAATTCGAGCGCGCGCGGGGCGAGCTCGTCATAGACCGCGCGTCCGGCCGGCGTGAGCGACAGGAAGGCCTCGCGCAGGTCGGCGCGGTTGACCCGGCGGGCGAGGAACTTGCGCCGTTCGAGCTCGGCGACCGCGCGCGACACCTTGGTCTTGTGCATGTGGGTGCGCGCACCGATCGCCTTGCCGGTCATCACGCCGAACTGGCCAAGGCTGACCAGGATACGCCACTCAGGTATTCCAATACCGTGCTGGGCATAGACCCGCGTCAGCGCCTGGGAGACCAAGCTGGAGAGGACGTTGAGCCGGTGCGGCAGGAAATTGCCGAGCTGCAACGGCGGCTGCTCCGGCGTCTGATCGGGCTGATCGGTTCTGCGGCCGGCTTTTGGATCGCCTTTGGTCTCGGCCGTGGCGTCGGTACGAGAATTCATTGTCTGACGCGCCCCTGCGCCAAAGCGGCCTTGGGGGGTGCGTTGACGGCCGCTACGCGCAGCCCTGGACCATGGCGGAAGTGCGGCCCGCGTGCAACGGCGGCCTGTGCAAGAGCGCCGAGCGTCAGCGCGAGCACCCTCAGCGCGAGCACTCGATCGCGACGAACTCTTCGCTCTTGGCGATCCCGACCGGGATCGTCCCGGTGAGCTCGTCGCGCTCGACCTTGCGGAAGGAGGCCGCCTGCGTGAATTCGCGCGAGCGGCAATAGGCGGTCGCGACCGCGACCCCGCAACGTGCTCCCGTCGCCAGGCAACGGTCGACGCCGTATCCGTCCGGATCGTTGGCGATGATGAAGATACGATTCTCAGCCTGCACCGACACATTGCCGTAGAGAACGGCCGCAAAGACCAAAGCGGCGGCAAGGAAGCGCATGGATCTCTCGCTGCTGGCTGGCGCGCCCCGGGGGCGCTGATTCGAACAATGCAGGCGAAGACGTAAACGGTCAGTTAACGACGGCGCGCGATGTCCATCAGGTGCGACGCACATCACGCATGATGAGGTAGCGCTCGAGTGCGACTCTGCCTAGCGCAGAAAAGACACACCGACGAACTGATTGCTGGCTGCCCACAATTCACGGCGCGGGTACGGTTTTTGGTCGTGCGCTTGTTGTGGAATTTGTCGTCGTGGCGCGTATCGTCTTACCGATTGGCGTCCCAATCTCGACCATGCGCGCGATTCGCCTTGCATCGCCACAGTGCGTCCGCCGCGCTGCCAACCGGGCCGAGCTCCGGTCCGTATCAGAGCCCCTTCCGGTCGCGAATCAGCGTGCCGCAAGCGGCTTGTTGCAGCTGCGAAACTTCCGGGGTGGCCGCGAAGGTACCCGCCCAACCCCTTGACGCAACAGGCGTCGTTGCCCATTGTTGAGCCTATGCACGGCCTTAACCAGATCTGCGGCATTTGCCGGGAGATTATTCGCTAGCGACACCCTCGCTGGCTGCGGCCGTCTTTATTCTCCTGTTCGAGATTGAGTGACGCCCCGGCCAGCGGGCCCTGGTGCATTTGGGCCTGACGCAATTGAGCCTTGGCGCATTTGGGCCTTGGTGCATTGCTGTCGGCCCAGGGCCAGGGTAATCGCCAACGGTATGGGACTGCGACCGATGGAGCTTCGTCTTTACGACACGCTCACGCGCGAGAAGCGGCCGTTCCGGCCGCTCGATCCCAAGCGCGTGCGCATGTATGTGTGCGGGCCGACGGTCTACGACTTCGCCCATATCGGCAACGCGCGGCCGGTGATCGTGTTCGACGTGCTCTACCGGCTGTTGCGGCATCTTGCGAAGCAGGGCGTCTGGGACAGCGGCAAGGGTGAGACCGAAGTCGTCTACGTCCGCAACATCACCGACGTCGACGACAAGATCAACGCGCGGGCGGCCGAACGGGGTGTTTCGATCCGCGACCTCACCGAGGAAACCTATCGGAACTTCAAGGACGACGTGGCGGCGCTGGGCTGCCTGCCGCCGACCTTTGAGCCGCGTGCGACGGAGTTTGTCAGCAAGCCTGACGCCAGCGTCGACATGATCCGGCTGATCGAGCGGCTGATCGCCAATGGGCACGCCTACGTGGCCGAGGGCCACGTCCTGTTCAGCGTCGGCACCATGGCCGACTACGGAAGATTGTCAAAGCGTCCACTCGACGAGATGATCGCGGGCGCGCGTGTCGAGGTCGCGCCCTACAAGCGCGATCCGATGGACTTCGTGCTGTGGAAGCCATCATCGCCGGAGCTGCCGGGATGGGACAGCCCGTGGGGCCGCGGCCGCCCCGGCTGGCATATCGAGTGCTCGGCGATGTCGGCGGCCTTGCTGGGCGAGAGCTTCGACATCCACGGCGGCGGCATCGACCTCGTGTTCCCCCACCACGAGAACGAGATCGCGCAGTCGCGCTGCGCGTTCCATGCGCCGGTGATGGCGAACTACTGGATGCACAACGGCTTCTTGCAGGTGGAAGGCCGCAAGATGGCGAAGTCGGAGGGGAATTTTATCACCATCCGGGAACTGCTGGAGACGGCGGCGTTTGGTAGCCAAAAATGGCACGGACGCGTACTGCGCCTTGCAATGCTAATGACTCACTATCGGCAGCCCATCGACTGGACGGCGGATCGCTTGTTTGAGGCGCGTTCGAGTATCTATGATTGGAACATGTTGTGTCCTGATGTGCCCGGCATCGCAGCAATTCCTAGCGAATTACTAGAGCCTTTATGCGATGATCTAAACACTCCGGCGGCGATTGCCGGAATTCACAAATTGGCGCGCGCGGTTGAGCAACTGCCCCCAATCAGTTCAGATCGTTTGCGTGCCGCGCTAAACTTGCGTGTAGCATTGGAAGTTCTCGGCTTATATGAGCCGGGTCCTTCCGTGGAACTCTTGAAGCAAGATGTTCGGGATCGAGTTCTTGACTCTCAAGTCAATTCCTTAATCGCGGCCCGCGACGCCGCACGCAAAACGAAGAACTTCAAGGAGGCTGATCGGATTCGTGATGAGCTCAAGGCGATGGGAGTTGTGCTGACAGATTCGAAAGATGGCACGACCTGGGAGCTTGCGCGATGAGCGCGAGGCAAACTCCGTCACCCTCTCCCGCAAGGGGAGAGGGTACGGAGTGTGCCTCACGCCATGCGCATACGTCAGCGCGTGCAGAGCGAGCTCGTCGATGACCGCGGCCGCGAACCCCAAGCTCTCGCTGCGGCCGTTTCTCGCCGCCGACACGCCGCTGGTCGCGGAGATCTTCCGCGCCAGCGTTGATGAGCTTGCCGCGGATGATTACAACGATGCCCAGCGCGAGGCCTGGATCGCGGCGGCCGATGACGAGGAAGCATTGGGCGCGCGGCTGGCGGGTCAGCTTACCTTGCTCGGCATGATGGACGGCTCGCCGGTCGGCTTTGCGTCGCTCAAGGGCGCCGACGAGATCGACATGCTCTATGTTCATCCCGCCGCGGTCGGTCACGGCGTCGGCATGATGCTGATCGAGGCGTTGGAGAAGCTCGCCGAGGGGCGCGGCGTGCGCCGCCTGACCGCTACGGTGAGCGACAGCGCGCAGGATTTCTTCACCAAGCGCGGCTTCGTGCCGCAACAGCGCAACACCATCCAGCTCGGCGGCGAGTGGCTGGCCAACACCACGATGGAAAAGAAGCTCGCCGCGAAGGAGCGTCCGCAATGACCAAGCCGGAAACCCCGTTTCCCCGCCACTGGCTTTATTACATCTTGCTCAAATACGGCGTGCTGATCGCCGCGCTCGTGATCACGATCTATACGATCTACCGGTTGGTCTAGCTATCGAGTGGTTTTGGACAATGGCCCGCGAACGCCTCTATCTCTTCGACACCACGCTGCGCGACGGCGCGCAGACGAACGGCGTCGACTTCACGCTCAACGACAAGCTTGCCATCGCGAGCCTGCTCGATGATCTCGGCATCGATTATGTCGAGGGCGGCTATCCGGGCGCCAACCCGACTGACACCGCGCTGTTTGGGAAGTCGCGCAAGCTCGACACCACGTTCACCGCCTTCGGCATGACGCGGCGGCCCGGCCGCTCGGCCTCGAACGATCCCGGCCTCGCAGCGCTGCTCGAGGCCAAGGCGGACGCGATCTGCTTCGTCGCCAAGTCGTGGGACTACCACGTGCGGGTCGCGCTCGAGACGACGCTTGAGGAAAATCTCGCTTCGATCCGCGACAGTGTGCGTGCCGCCAGGAAGAAAGGGCGGGAGGTGCTGCTCGACTGCGAGCACTTCTTCGACGGCTACAAGGCCAATCCGGACTTCGCGCTCGCCTGCGCCAAGGCGGCCTACGAGGAGGGCGCGCGCTGGGTGGTGCTGTGCGACACCAACGGCGGCACGCTGCCGCACGAGGTCGAGGCGATCGTCACTGAGGTCTGCAAGCTCATCCCCGGCGATCATGTCGGCATCCACGCCCATAACGACACCGAGCAGGCGGTGGCGAATTCGCTCGCCGCCGTGCGCGCGGGTGCGCGCCAGATCCAGGGCACGCTCAACGGGCTCGGCGAGCGCTGCGGCAACGCCAATCTCGTGTCCATCATTCCGACCCTCAAGCTGAAGCCCGAATTCTCGAAGCGGTTCGAGATCGGCGTGACGGACGCCAAGCTCAAGGAACTCGTCCATGTCTCGCGCAGGCTCGACGAGATGCTCAACCGCGCGCCCAATCGGCACGCGCCTTATGTGGGCGAGAGCGCGTTCGCGACCAAGGCCGGCATTCACGCCTCCGCGATCATGAAGGAGCCGAAGACCTACGAGCACGTCGCGCCCGAGACCATCGGCAACCACCGCCGGCTCATGGTCTCCGACCAGGCCGGGCGCTCGAACGTGCTGGCCGAGCTCGATCGCATCGGGCTCAAGGTCGACCGCAACGATCCGCGCATCGCCACGCTGCTCGATGTGGTGAAGGAGCGCGAGGCGCTCGGCTATGCTTATGAGGCGGCGGACGCCTCGTTCGATCTGTTGGCGCGGCGAACGCTCGGCAAGGTCCCGAACTATTTCGACGTGGTGCAGTTCGACGTCAATGTCGAGCAGCGCTACAACGCGATCGGCGAGCGCGTCACCGTCTCGATGGCGGTGGTGAAGGTGAAAGTCGGCGACGAGACGCTGATGTCGGCCGGCGAGGGCAACGGCCCGGTGCATGCGCTCGACGTCGCGCTGCGCAAGGACCTCGGCAAGTACCAGCGCTACATCAAGGGCCTCGAGCTCACCGACTACCGCGTGCGCATCCTCGATGGCGGCACCGAGGCAATCACCCGCGTGCTGATCGAGAGCCGCGACGAGACCGGCGAGCGCTGGACCACGGTCGGCGTGTCGCCCAACATCATCGATGCGTCGTTCCAGGCGCTGATGGATTCGATCGTCTACAAGCTGGTCAAGGCCAAAGCGCCGGCGTGAAGCACGCGCCCGCGCTCAGAGTCGATCAAAGCTGAAATGTGATCTGGCCCAGGTTCCGCCTCAAAACAGCATGGATCGCCGCGCGCGTCTGCGCGAACGGGTGGTCCACCCACGGGGCATGCGTGCTTGTTGCCTTACTCAGTTATTCGTCGGGTGAGCGACTTCGCCATGGCGATACCGGGACGCGGTGCCCTTGTAGAGACGATTCCGAATTGACGATTCCACGAAGGTAATGCGCGCGATCTGCGCCGAAAAGCCACGGTCGGCTGTTCCTCTGTGTGAGCAAGCAATGTTCATTTTGGGGGTATCATGTCCATGCGTATGTCTCTGAAGAGCGGTCTTG
>Ga0209798_10000549_pt1 | contig 22793 bp, 16 predicted proteins | sample DOMMetBare3Fresh_FD_187475 | JGI IMG/M metagenome (GOLD analysis project Ga0209798, IMG submission 187475) | Wetland sediment microbial communities from St. Louis River estuary, USA, under dissolved organic matter induced mercury methylation -... | ecosystem: Environmental > Aquatic >... | reverse complement strand
ACAGTTGGAGCAAATCCTGAAACAGCAGGGTTTGATGTTGATTGAGTGCGAAGGGGGGGGCTTTAACGGTTCTGCTTTTTGGAGTGAGCTGTTTCAGCCTAAATTCAATGACAAGGATCTGCTCGATTTTACCTACCTGATCAAGCTGGTGATCAATTCAGGCATTCCCCTGTTGCAGGGGATTGACACCCTGATGCGGAGCAATACCAATAAAAATATCGGTTATGCGGCACAAATGGTGCGGCGTGGGGTTGATTCCGGCCTCTCCATGTCCGAGGTGATGCAGACTTCACCTCGTCTCTTTCCCCCTTTCTACGTTCAGATGATCCGTGCGGGTGAGGCCTCGGGAACCCTGGATGGCAGCCTTGAATTTCTGGTCACCTATCTCTCCTGGCAGCTGGAGTTTAAAAAAAATGTCAAATCGAGTCTGACCTATCCGGTGACGGTATTGTCGGTACTTGGCGCACTGATGTTCATCATCTTCACCTTTGTTTTTCCCAAAATGCTTAGAACAATTACCGGGATGGGGGCAGAGCTCCCTCTGCCGACCAAGATCATGATTGCCATATCCGGCTTTTTGCAAAGCTATTATCCTTACCTGATGGCATTTGTGGTACTGACGTTTGTGGCGGTGAAGGTTTTTAAAAACACTCCGGATGGGAAACGGTTGATTGATCGTCTGTTGCTCCAGCTGCCATTAATCGGGATGCTGATTAAAAAAATTAATATGTCCCGTTATTTCAAGATTGTAGCAACCTTGCATGCATCAGGTATTACCGCAGACAAAACCTTTGCTATCGGGGCGGATGTTATCAGTAATTCCGTGATTGCCGAGCGTATGCGTACCATTGCTACCGTTATTACCACCGGGGAAAGCATTTCCGATGCCATGCAGCGTACGGGCTATGTTAATCCGTTGGTGGTCGATATGATGTCGATCGCTGAAAAAACCGGAACCCTGGAAGGAACCCTCAACCGGGCCAGCGATATCCTTGATAAGGAAGTGCCGGAAACCATCAAAAAAGTATTTTCCTATGTTGAACCGCTGACCATGGTTGTTTTGGGTGGCATGGTACTGCTGCTTCTGCTGGCAGTCTTCCTCCCGATCTACAAATCGGTCGGCCAGGTGAAACTGCGATGAAAACGGGAGATCAAGACATTCACGTCTCATCTGGTAAGGGAACCGGGTTTACCTTGATTGAGATCATGGTGGTCATGGCGATTATCTCGATTCTGGCGGGAATGATGACACCGATGGTCTGGAAATGGTGGGAGGGGGAAGCGGTCCAAACAACCAAAGATCGCTTGAAATCAATCAAACTAGGCATGGTTGGCGATAAGAGTATCATTCAGACCGGTATACGAACCAGTTTCGGTTTTGTCGGGGATAACGGAGAACTGCCGTTTGCCAACAGCTCTACTTCAGCCAGTCTCGGTTTGTTGGTTAATCGTCCCCAGTGGAGTGGCGGATATCCCCATTGGAACGGACCATACCTAAGTGGTTTTGATAATAATGATTTCCGGCGGGATGCCTGGGGAAATCAGTTTTCCTATTATCTCTGTCCCTCTGCGGACGGCCGGTTTCTTTCCGGCGCCTTGCGAAGTGGCGGGCCCAATGGCATTGTCGGGCTGGCTGGTCAACCGTATAACCAGTGTGACACCGAAGGAAGCTCCACCTTCTGTGTTGATGATGATATTTGTGTCGCCCTTGACCAGAAGGAAGTCGCGCCGACCTGTCGGATGCAGGGGAATTTTACCTTTGTTAATGTCACCGGTGCCTACAGCGCCAAGTTTGCAGTGACATACCGTAATCCCAATGATGCTTCCGGCGAATCGACAACGGAGTCGGGATGTAAAACCAAGGCAACAACAGCATTTCCTAATTTTACCACTCTCTTCCCATCAGCAGATGCACTGCTCTATCTGCCAATCGGCAAAGTATCGGTGACGAGCAGGTTGTATAAAACTGCCGATTGTTCCGGAGCTGTCGCTAAAACGAGCGATATGGTTGATTACTTTATTCATGACAACATCAGCCGCATATTAATAAATCTGCCGTCAGTGACGGCCCCCTAGGACCCATGAACACACTCATTATTGACATACGCGAAAGCGTAGTGCGTGCCATTATCAGTCAGGAAGGAGTGCTGAGGTACCATCGTGTTTTTCGCCATTCCGGGCTGGAAGAGGGGGACGAAACCGCATCTGGCGAGGGGATGTCGCTTCCTGACATTTTGAAGACAATCCGTAGCGAATCTGCCTGTTTCATTGAGAGCGCCGGGCTGATCCTGCCGCCGGAACAGGTGCTCCTCTCCAAGCACACCACGGCCAAAGTCTCTTTGAGTGACGCTGAAAAGATTATCGGCCGCAAGATTGCTGCCGAATCAAAGGAAGAATATCCCCCCTTTTCGATTCTTCCCGGGGCGAGTGACCAGAAAACCCAAACCTGGCTGTCATCGTACGTGCCGACAGCCACAATCAAGCGTTATCAGAAGCTGTTCCGTATCAACCAAATCAAACTGAAGAGCATCACCACACCGGTTAATGCCATGCTGGAAGCGTTTAAAAGCGTGCGTGAAACCATATTCAATGCTGACGCGGTGTTTGAAATATCCGCTGATTTTGTGGACGCTTACTACATCTCGTCGGATGGCATTCTCCATACCGAGTGTCTCTCCTATCTGGGGGGAGGGAAACAGGCTGAATCCGGCGTGAGCGATCCGGAAAAAATGCTCAAGCAGTTGATGTTTAAGATCATCAACACCATTTTCAAGATCAATTCCCATTATCAGCTGGCAAACCCCCAGACTCCGGTGCAGTTGGCATGGGTATGCGGTGAAATCAGCGGCCTGGATGAAATTGCTGAAGCGCTCAAGGAGGCGATGTCGGTAGAGGTTGCTATTGCACCGTCGATTAAGAGCGGTATGGATGATGAAAGCGCCTATGTCCCCTTGATTGCCTTTGCTGCCGCACTGGAGGGTGGAACGGCAGTCAGTTATGCGTCGGCTGATTTTTTCAAACGTTTTCCACTCAGGAAGACCTATGGTATTGCCATCTACAGTATTACCAGTTTGATGGCGCTGCTTGCCGTGATCCTGACTGAGAGAGAATATCAATCGTTGCGCACGCAGGTAGAACCATTGACACAGGGTAGCGCCAAGGGGCAGCCTGCCAAGGTTGTTCCGTCCTATCTCAAAAATCTTGAAACCTTGAAAAAACTTACTTCGCAACAGTTTCTGTTTTACCCGCTGTTCCGGGAACTGGCCAATGATCTTCCCGATGGTATTGTGCTGGAAAGTTTGGAATACCGCTTCAAGGATGATAAAGGAACCATTGTTGTCACCGCCCTGGCTCCCGTGGGCGCCAAGGGGAACGGATCCGAACTTCCCGGGCGTTTAATGGCGCTTTTTCATCATTCTCCGTCGCTGCAAAATTATCGTGAACCTGGCATCAGCACGGTGACCAAGGAGAAGGAACAATACCTGAAAATAGTTTTTACCAGCGAGGTCAAGCCCATTGACGCGACGAAATAAGCTCATAATCCTGGTGACCTACCTGGTGATCCTGTCGGTTGTCATGCTGTCATACCGGATGAACCGTGCTAAAAAAGTCAAGGCAGCCCGGGCACAACTGGCGCAGAATCAAGCGAGTAAGGATAAAATCCGCAAGGGGGAAGCGCAATTGCAGCGTCTCACCCAACTAATTCCGGCCAGTGCCAACCTGCCGGAGTTGGTAGCGTCATTGTACCGGTTTGCCAGCCAAGCCGGTTTGAAACAACATGCGGTGGCGACCGAGGCTGATAAACAGCAGGGAACGGCCCGCCCTGAGCGGAGTCTGAATACCTCTTCCGTTGTTACCAACCGTATCAAGGTCGCTGTAGCTGGAAACTTTCGCCAGATAGCCGAGTATGTGCGCCAGGTGCAGAATCTGGAGCGTTTCAACCGCATCGTCGAGATCAAATTGACTCCCAATGAAACGAGTCTGCAAGGTACCATGACGATTGAATTTTTCTCTCTTCCGGTGAAACCATGAAAAGGACAAATGTGACTTCCGCTAGGATTTGTTTACTCTGCTTTCTTTTTACCTGCAGCGTTGCCGTGGCGGGAGAAAAGCCGGTTATCCCCCCCAGCATGCCGCCTGGCATGCATGGGAAAGTCATTGATGCCGATCGCGCTACATGGCGCAAAGACCCGTTTGTCGGTGCGGTAAAGAAAAAAACGGCGGCGGTCATGTCATTAAAACAAGCCACCTTAAAGAATCTGCTCACCAAGCCGGTACATGAGCCGGAAGAAGAAGTTGTGCTGCAAGGAATCATGAAGGTGGGTCGAGGGTATCACGCCTTGATCAATGGCCGGGTTGTGAAAGTTGGTGACCGGATCGGCAATCAGACGGTCAGCCAGATTACACGCTATGATGTCTCCCTGCGGAATGAGAATAAAGACGTGAGCCTGTACGATATTTACCAAGGTAAAATAGATCGAGGTACCAAATGATACGAATGGTAGCGACTCTCATTGCGGTTGCATTCCTGACCAGCGGGTGTGTCAATCCGAGCGTCAGCACGGTAAGAGATACCAAGATTGCGCCCGCTTACCAGGCGCCACAATCAAAACGGATTCCTGAACCGCCCAAAAAAGATGCTGATGGATACCGGTCGAGTGATTCGGGGCGTACCTACTCGTTGACCCTTAAAAACGCTGATATCAAGGATGTCTTGATGCTCCTCTCCAAGGAGAGTGGCGTACCGATCGTGCAGGAAAGAAACCTGCGGGGGGCTGTCAAAATCGAGGCCCAGAATAAAAAACTGGGAGAACTCCTCTTTATTATCCTGAAGCCGCTCGGCTACACCGCCACCGTGGAGAACGGGGTGATTATGGTTGGCAGACCGCAGCTTGCCACCCGGACCTTTCAGGTTAACTATCTGAAAGATAAACGTAATTCTCATAGCAATATGAATGTCGCCGGTTTTTCTGCCGGGAGTGTCAGTGTCTCTACCGAAGGAACCTCCGACTTTTGGGGGGCAATTGAGAATTCGCTGGAACTGATGGTGTTTGGTACCAGTGGCAAAGGAAAACGGGAGAGTGGCGGCTATATTCGTGGCGATGATTTGGCAAAGGTAGTGGCTGAAAACAAACAGGAATATTCCAGCCAGGGAGGAAAAACAAGCGCGCTGGTGACTTCCTCAAAGCAGTTGTTTGCCAGGAATAGTGACTACAACTCATCTTCTCAGGCAACTTCACAACAAATCGAACGTCCCGACTCGGAAGTGCTTGATCAGCAACTGGCTGATAACAAGCTCAAACAGCTGCTGGTCAACGAAATTGCCGGTATCATTCAAGTAACCGATTTGCCGGAAAACATTGACAGAATCGCCGCATTTCTTGCCGATGTTGAAGAGGGAAGCAAGCGCCAGGTCATGATTCAGGCGCATATCATGGAAGTCAGCCTGAAGGATAGTTTTAGCATGGGGGTTGACTGGAAATATATCATCGACAAAGCCTCAAATTTCAATCTGGCACAGACTCTTGCTCCTGTGGTGGCCGGGACGACCACCGTTGGAAGCAGTGTCTTCAAGTTGAGTGCGGCTGGTGAAAGTTTTGGCGTGCTCCTGGATGCCATGAAAGAGCAGGGTAACGTTAATATGCTCTCCAGTCCCAAGATTACGGCGCTCAATAACCAGAAGGCGGTTATCAAGCTGACGACCAAACAGGTTTCGTGGGTCTCATCCAAGACCACTCAAAATAACGCCATTGGTGGCCAGGATACCTACACAACCACCCCGCAGGTTGATGAAGTCGGGATCTTTCTGGATGTGACTCCCCAGATCGGCCAGGATAATTCCATTACCATGCAGATCCATCCCAGTGTGTCGGAAATCAAGGAGATATCTACCTCGCCGGATAAGAACAGCAACAAGCCGGTGATTGACGTCCGGGAAATTGATACCATGGTGGATGCCCGTGCCGGTGAAACCATCGTGATTGCCGGTCTGATCACCGACAAACTCAATGAAACCAAGCGGAGTGTGCCGTTGCTGGGCGATATCCCTTACCTGGGCGCCCTGTTCTCCTACAACAAGCAGGAGCGCACCAAGGCGGAACTGGTGATCATGATGACCCCCTACATCCTCAATACTAAAACCATTGCAGAAATCAGGGCGGAACACGAGCAGCGGTTGCGTAACATGACCGGTTCCTTCTATCTGATTAATAATCTCGGCAGCATGGTGTCGGAGAAGAGTTCCCGCGATTTTATGAATAGTGTTCCGACGCTGCCGTCGGTCAAGCCGGCAGAACGTGCGGTACCATCTGCCAGCGCTCTCCCGGTGGCAATGGAACCGCTTGTGGCGGCAGAAACTGCGCCCAGGCCGGTCGAACCGCTGGTTGCCCCCGATGCGACGCCAGCTGAAAAAAAAAGTGAGTCTCCCCCAGGCGGAGTGAAGGAGGAAACCTCTAAACCGGCTCAGCCGAGGGGTAAACAGCTCCCCGGCCGTCCGATCATACCTCCTGAGCCGCCCACTATTCCGCAACCGGAAAAGCAGCCGCGGCGTACCTCCAATGCCGTGCTGCCGGAGAACACCGATAGCGGACGTGCCAACGCACGCATCTCCCCCGCCACTCCCCTGACACAAAACTTGTCCCCTTCCCGTAAGCCGAAGTTGCCAGTTCCTTCTTTGACTTCGGTCACCCAAATCAGTGACGGGATTCGGCTGGAAGTAAATGGTTCGCACCAGCAGCCGATTGTTGTGCGTGAGACCAGAAATCAACGGGTAATTATTCAGCTTCCGGGGGTCAGTAACGGGGTGGGTGACAAAAGTGTAACACTCGATCTGCTCGGGTTTAATCGGGCGCGGGTGGCCCGTCACAGTGACGGAACCTGGGTCGTTCTACATGTTGCCGGTAAGGAATTTCCCCGTATTACCCCGCATTACGATGAGCATGGGGTGACAATCACTGCTGCGCTTCCCGTTGCTGTGGCAGCGCCACAACCGCCACCGGCAGCGGATCGTACTGCGCAGAGGGGCGTTGTGATGCCCGTAGAACCTGAAGCGGCACCCCTTGCTGCGTTGGTTGCGCCTTCACCCCGTGAGCCGGAACCGGTGGCGCTAGATCAGGTACGTGAAACTCCGGTGACGGTTCAGCAGGCAACCATTACCTCCACCACCTCCGGTAGTGAGCAGGATCTCTATCGGGCTGGCGTTTCAGCCTATAAAGCGGGTAACTGCAGCGAAGCAGTCAAGCAGCTCTCCGGTTTTATGGCCTCCTACCCTAATTCCCCCTTTGCCGCCGATGCAGCCATTTATCGCAGTGACTGCATGTCCAGAATGTAAGCGGGATGTATTTCAGAATATCAATAAGTTGATTGACTCTTGGAGGGCATATGTCTGCTCATAATCTTTTCGTACATTTTCTGCTGCTATCGATCACAGTTATTCTCTCCGCCTGTGGCGGAGGAAGCAATGTGGTCTCCAACTCAACCGATGGGATTCTTTCCATCGAGAAAGTTGTGGTTCCTGCCGCCGCAGGAGGACAAGGTTCGATCAGCATCCAGCTGATTGCACCAACGGGAGGACCAGGGAGTGGCAAGGTCACGGTCACCTCCGCTGATTCTACGCTGCTTACCTTTACGTCGGCTAATCAGACGATTACTGGTGATGCCGTCTTCTATTTCACCACCAAAGAAGTGGCAACTGACACCGTTGTGCCGGTCACGGTGAGTGTCGGGGCGCTCTCACTTACCAAGGAAATTACGATTGCCGGTAGCGGCAGCATTGCCGCAGTTGCCAACCCACAGGTTAACTCGATTGCCTTTGCTTCAGCGGCTCCCACGACAATTGCGCTCAAGGGAACCGGTGGCGCCGGGCGCACCGAAACATCGCTGGTTACCTTCATTGTCAAAGATGCGACCGGTCAACCAAGCACCGGTCAAACGGTTGATTTTAAACTCAATACCAGTGTGGGGGGGATTACGCTGGTTCCTGCCTCTGCAGTCAGTGACAGCGCCGGGATGGTAAAAACCATCGTCAATGCCGGGGTTGTTCCGACGCCGGTGCGCGTAACAGCTGCGGTAAGGGGTACGGCTATTTCATCGATGTCGGATCAGTTGATCATATCCACCGGACTACCGCACCAGGACGGTCTTTCCGTCAGTGCCGATATTGCCAACCCGGAAGCGTGGAGTTATGATGGCGTGGAGGTTCCCATCCATGTAATGCTGGCAGACCATTATGGTAACCCGGTGCCGGATGGGACGGCGGTCAAGTTCATGGTTTATGGAGGTTCGATCGAACCGAGCGCAGTGACCGCCAACGGGAAGGCATCCGTTACCTGGAGGAGCCAGGATCCCCGTCCCAGCGATGGGATTGCCAGGGTCATGGTCTACGCCATTGGCGAAGAGAGCTTTACCGACCTGAACGGCAATGGTGTTGCGGATGCGGGAGAATTCACCGATCTGTCCGAGGCCTTCCTGTCAAAAAGCCTGACCATGGGGGCATCTGGGCAGCTTGTCTGGAATCCACTTTATGATCCCTACATTGATTTTAACGGGGATGGGGCATTCAACAGCGGTGACGAGAAGTTCAACGGTGTCCTGCAGGGAAACGTCTATCAAGGGGCGCCCCGATCGTTGCATATCTTTAAAAATTATTCGATCGTCATGTCAGGTTCAAAGGCAGTGATTTATACCGATTCACTGTCCGTCGTCCAAAACAGCTCCACAAAGGTTACGGTCATAATCGCCGATGTTAACCGAAATCCGCTCCCCAAGGGAACCTCGATTGCCTTTACCTCGACTGCGGGAGGATGCTCCGTAACGACCGGGGGCGGCTTTGAAATTACACCGGCCAGCATTACCGCCGATGGAACCGGCACCCAGACTAGTTTCTCCACCACCCTGAAAACGTCATGCAGTAGCGCCGGCAAAGGCGATCTGGTTGTGACGGTTACTTCTCCCAAGGGAATCGAGCAGTCCAAAACAATTCCGGTGACGTACTGAAAAACAAGAAGCCTCGTGTCAGCTGAGACACGAGGCTTCTTGTCGTACCTGCAACAGTTGCACAAGCCACACTATCCTATGAACGGCAGTTCAATCTCATTTCCTGCGTCACCAGCACCAGGTTGAAACTCATTCCTTTGCAGTGCGCTACATCAAAATCCGGGTCAGAAAATAGTCGGCCACCAGGATCAGCATAAAGGAGAGCACCACCGAACGGGTGGTGGCGATGCCGATCCCGCGTGCGCCGCCGGAGGTCTTGAAGCCGACGTAGCAGCAGATCACCGCAATGATGCCACCGAAGACAAAGGATTTGATCATGCCGGCGGCGATCTCGTTGAACCGGAGCGCCATGCGCAGCGAATCGGTGTAGGTGGAGTAGGAGACGAATACACGCGGGTGCAGGTGGCTCATGATCGCACCACCGGTGATGCCGACCACGTCGGCATAAATGGTCAGCACCGGCAGGCAGACCAGGGCAGCAATCAGGCGCGGCATGGCCAGATAACGGATCGGGTCGATGTCCAGTGTCTGCAGTGCATCGATCTCTTCGTAGACCTTCATCACCCCGATCTCCGCCGCCATGGCGCTTCCCACTCGCCCTGCCACCAGATAGCTGGTCATGACCGGTCCCAGTTCACGCACCATGGAAAGTCCCACAATACTGCCGATGATATCCTGGGTGCCGTATTTTGAAAGTTCCACACCGGTTTGTAATGCCACCACCATCCCGACGAAAAATGCCATTACCGAGGCGACCGGCAGCGTCTGATAGCCGATGATTCCCATCTGGGTCACGATGCTTGGCAGGTTGCGCGGTGCTTCACGGAACGAGCGGATGGTCTGCCAGAGCAGAATCAGCACCTCGCCCACAATCCGAAAAGCATAGATGATCTTACCACCGATGAATTCAAACAACGATATCATGGCCTGCCTCCTCCAAACGTCAGCCAGAAGAGTGTGATGGCTGATTGCTCTCCCTCAGTCTGATAGCCGAATAACCCTTTCAATAGTTTGAATCCCCCCCCCTGGTTAGAGCTGTGCCACTGAATTAACGGTGACAGTTCACCGGCGCTTTCACTGCCACGCCGTTCATGCCAGAACAGGTTCCAGAGCAATGAGGTGGCGCTGTTCCCCTGCTCATCCCACGTGGAGATGAACAGTCGCCACAGCGGTGCCCAGTTCCGTTCCACGCCGTCATTCCAGATAACCGGCTCCAGGAGTGCCGGCACCGACAGAGTCCGCTTCCCTTCATCATCCTTTTTCCAGGCGTAGAGCGGCCAGAGGGCACTACGGGCGCGCTGTTTGCCGGTCTCCGGCCATGCTTCATCGGAATGGCTGAACAGGAAGTAGAGCAGGCTGAATTTGTCCTGGCGGAACACCGTGGAGTCGATGGTTTCGGTACGGAAAAGCGGCCACATTACCCAGCGGCTGTGGCTATCCTTGAGGTGTGATTCGGCATAGAACGGGAGAAAACGTCTGGTTTCCGATTGCTTGCCGGTGGCGGTCATCCAGAATGGCCAGAAGAAATCACGCTCGATTACGGTTCCGCTTCCATCACGCACCACACCGGTAAACGGCCAGGGAGTGTAGGTGGCGGAGCGTTGGGGAGAGGATGATGAGGCATAGAATGGCAGGATATTGAGTGATTCGGTTCGATTGTCACTATCCATGCCGGCAGTTTCCTGGCTGAAAAATGGCCAGAGCACGAATCGTTTCCGGTAGACCCCTTGTTTGGCTGCCTGACCGTACAGCGGCCAGAACTGGAAACCGCTTTCCCGTTCGCCGGAGGTAATGGCAAAGAAGGGGTAGAGATAGTTGCTGGTGGTGGTCCCTTTTTTGACGGTGCGGCCATAGAACGGAAACAGGGTGTAGTGGTACTCATCACGCCAGAAACGCTCGTAGATGTCGCCATGGAATGGGAACCATGAGCTATAGGGACCGTATTTTTCCGAGACGCCACTGATGTAAAAAGGAAACAGCATGCTGCTCTGCTGTTCTTCACTGGTTCCTGCATGGCTGACATGCTTCTGGTACAGCTTGAGTACCTGGCTGTCGGAGCTGTCGTTGCTGCTACTGCTGGATGCGAGCGGGTAGAGCAGGTCGGTGTCGTGCTTGTCGTCAGTGGTGGTGCTGAAAAAAAGTGGTCTGATGGCGGTTGTGGCTGTATCGCCATTTTGTTCGCTCTTGAACAGGGGGCCGAGGATGGAAAGGTTGCGGTAGCCGGTGGCCGGGGAAGTGCGGTAATCAAACAGCGGCCAGAGGGTGAACAGCTCACCTTTGCCGGTCGCCGTTTGTTTGGCAGGTTCTTGCTCGCTAGCAGCGGCGGTGCAGAGAAAGAAGGTCAGTACAGCCATAATCAGGCAACTTCCTGTTCCTAACGTTTTGATCCCCATTCTCCGCATCGTCAGCCGATTCACCCTTATTTCTTCTTGGGTGCTGCTTCTTTCTTGGCTTGTTTGGCGATCAGCAAATCTTTGACCTGCTCGTAGACAACTCCTGTCAGGATGCCGCGGGATTTGAGCTGTGCCTTGTTGGCATAGGGACGTCCGGCGATTATTTTGGTAGCGTAGGCATCACCAATACCGGGAACCGTTTTCAGTTCAGCTTCCGTGGCGCTGTTGATGTCGACAATCTTACCTTTGACGGCAGCTTTGCTCTCAGCGGCGCTCTTCCTGGCGTCAGCTGCAGTTGCCTTGGCATCGGAGCTTACGTTGGCTTTGGTTGTTGCTGCCGCACCTTTGATGTCGGGTGTTTTGACTTCAACCGCAAGCGAGATGCCGCACAACATCAGCAATGAAACAATGGTCAGGATGCATGTGGTATAACGTGTTTTCATGGTCTCTCCTTTTTGGTTGTTCCTGTTACAGAATTTCACGCAGGGTGATTTCAAAGGTCAGGTCTTCGCCAGCCAGGGGGTGATTGGAATCAAAGGTGACCGTGTCGACGGTTGAAGCTACTACCACCACTCCCAGTTCTTCGTCATCGTCGTTGGTCAGCAGCAGTTCGTCACCGATTTCCGGTTTCAGATCTTCGGGCATGTCGCTGCGGGGAACCGTAAATATCTTGTCCTGATCGATTTCACCAAATGCGTCAGCTGCCGGGACGACGACTTTCTTGGTTTCACCGGGATTCATACCGATCAGTGCGTCGTCGACCTGATTGAAGAAGTGCCCTTCGCCGATGATCAGTTCCATGGGACCGGTTTCACCGCCACAACCGCAATCATCGTCGTTGCAGTCGTCCGATTCACATCCGCATTCGCCGCTTTCACAACCATCGGTTCCGCACTCATCCTCGAATGTCGAATCAAATACGGTGCCGTCTTCCAGAGTTCCGGTGTAATCGATTGATACTTTGTCCCCTTTTTTTGCCTGTGCCATGATGATACCTTTCGTTGGTTAATTCGGCATTGCTGCCGGTAGATGAAGCATTTGATCTGAATTGGTAAACAGTGGTGTTTTAACGATATATTTTGCCCGGAATCAATCCGCTTTTCCAACAGATCACCAGTGCCAGCAGCAGTAGCACCAGGAATGCCCAGCGTTTCCAGGGACGTTGCTTGTCTGCAAACGGGTCGGACAGGGAGCGTGTTGCTCCTGGTGGCAGGGCTGCCAGGGCGGTCAGCGACGCGCCGAACGGTATGTTGATTTTGGCGCGGGTATTGACCGCCCAGCCATTGGCGTCCAGTAATCGCCCCAAGTTGCGCTGGCGCAGTTTGAACCAGGCGATGATCATCGAAGGGCCGGAAACCAGGAGCATGACCCCCAAAAGCGCCAGCGGCATTTGCCACCAGCTGAGTTTGAGAAAACCGGTTAAAACGGATACGATAGCGGTGCCGATCGCCCCGATCGCCAGACCGATGGCGGCGAAGATGCCGGCAAATTTTCCTACATCAAAGGCCTGTTGAACCGCTTTGTCTTCCTTTTTCAGGCCGGTTTGCATCAGGTTTACGGCTGCTTTATCTTCGGCTGCCTTGGAACGGGCGGCGGCAATTTTCTGGAGTTGTTCGCTGGCCATCTTGGCGATACGTTTGTACGGGTCCCAGAACGCCTGGCGGATGCTGATCGGGTGTTCGATAATCCGTACCACCGTGGCATCCCAATCTTCCCCCTGGCGATCATACAGGATGCCGTTGCGTCCTACCAGCAGCTGATCGGCATCACCATCGGTGATCCCGGCTACCACGGTCATCTTTTCGGCGCCACCGTTTCTGACACAGTCGCAGTAGACCAGATAAACTCTGCTCAGATTTGCCAGTTGGGCATGTTTGGCAATGTCGTTCACTGTTATGCAGAGCTCAAAGCTCCGACCATCCAGGAACAGGGTGCCTGACTGAAAGATCGCCTTGCCGCGGCCACTGTAGAAGTCCTTGAAGGAAACAAAATTATTGGCAAAGGTCAGCAGATCCCGGCAATAACGGGTCAGACGCTCAACTTCGACCCGTGCTTCAAAGGCCGGTTGCATCGCCAGATCCTGATCGATCAGCTGTTGTAAGGCCGATAAAAAACGAGGCTGCCACTGTCGCAGACGCTCGATGCCGACGGTTGCTACATTGCTTTCCGGTTTGGCGCTCCACCACAGTTGATACTGCTGCAACGTCTGTTTGACCTGGTTCCAGTGGCTGGGTGATAGCTGCTGCAACTCGCCCAGCAGTGGTGTGATGACACTGGTTGATAATCTTTGAATGGCATTCTGCCAGGCCGGATTGAGGCCGTCATCCAGCTTGAGGATTCCTGCCGGGCTCACCGCAGCCAGGGGAAGGGCCGCCATGTCGTCGATGGTTTCCGTCAAGTTGCGGGACGAAAGTGCAATCAGGTTTTCTTCACTGCTGTTCATGATGGTTGCCGCGCGTGGATCGAAGCCGGCCATACCGCAGCGCAGGAAATAATCATCTATTTTGGGGCGTACCTGCTCCCACAGGGTGAGCAGCTCGCTACGGTCAGCATCATTCTGCCAGAGTGGATCGGCCATGACCTGGTCATGCCATGCCAGCCAGTCTGCCGTCTGTTGGTTGAATTGTTGCAGTTGCTCGGTCGTGATCCCCTGGTCACCGCATCGGTCGGTGCTGCTCCCGATCGATTGCATGATGTCGTTAAGCCACCCCTGCAGGTGTTGGTCATCGGTGGAAGCGGGTGTAATGATGCCATCACCGTTAAATCTGCTTTGCACCAGAATTGCTTCGCTGTTTTCCACATCGGCCAGGGTGATCCGGTCGCATTCCGGCTTCCCCAGATGGGTAAGGATGGTGCGGGCCGATTCCCTGATCCGTTCCCCTTCGCTGTTACTGTCGCTGATGGCGTCCAGGGGCACTCCATCGGGAGCGCCGGCCAGATAACTGCGATCTTTCAGACAGTCGGCGCCCCATTGGATGGCAGCCAAAAGTTCCGGGACACGAATATGCCCGTCGTTGTCACTATCAATCAATTCAAGGGTGCGGGGATCAAATTCAACCCCCTTGATCGGGCAGCTGAGAGCAGCCCAGAGCTTCTTGTCCAACTGTTCAAGTGCCAGTAGATCGTCGGCAGTTTCTAGTAATACTTGATCAAAACCGCCGGTACGGAAAAAGCGCCATTGATACGGTGATGTTGTCATGGCTCCACTCACCTTGCTGGAATTTTCAAGCAGTTGGTTTGTACTGTCTTTAAACGTTTCTGTCCAGATTTTTGTGGTTTAAACGGTTATTCAGGTTCAGTGTGCTTCGCTCCAGTTGGCGCCGTAGCTGATGTCAACCTGGAGTGGTACCCGGGTTGCTACAGCACGGGTCATCTCCTCTTCCACCAACTGTTCCATCTGCAGCAGTTCTTCTTCAGCTACCTCGAATACCAGTTCGTCGTGTACCTGCATGATCAGGCGGCTGGCTAATCCTTGTCGCCGGATTCGGCGGTCAACCCTGATCATGGCGGCTTTGATGATGTCGGCGGCTGACCCCTGGATCGGGTAGTTGATGGCATTACGCCGGGCAAACGCCAGTACATTGCCGTTACTGCTATGGATCTCCGGTATGGGGAGCTTGCGTCCCAGCACTGTTGTGACGTAGCCATTCTCTTCGGCCTGGCGGATACAGCCGTCCAGGTAGGTCATGGCTCCCTTGTGCCGTTCCCGGTAGGTGGCAATGAATTCCTCGGCGGTCTTGCGGGCGATGCCAAGTTGCTTTGCCAGGGAAAAAGCTCCCTGGCCGTAGATAATGCCGAAGTTGATCGCTTTTGCCTGGCGGCGCATTTCGGGGGTAACCATTTCGGGGAACAGCCCGAAAACTTCGGCAGCCGTGCGGGTATGAATGTCTTCGTCATTGGCAAAGGCATGGCAGAATACCTGGTCGCCGGAGAGATGGGCCAGCACCCGCAGCTCGATCTGGGAATAGTCGGCGGACAGGATCACGTGCCCCGGCGGAGCGATGAAGGCGTGGCGGATCAGTCGTCCTTCTTCGCTGCGGATCGGAATGTTCTGCAGGTTCGGATCGTAGGATGATAACCGTCCCGTATTGGTGATGGTCTGGTTGTAGGAGGTGTGCACCCGACCGGTCCGGGGATTGACCAGACGTGGCAGGGCGTCGGTGTAGGTCGAGGTCAGCTTGGCGATGCTGCGGTATTCCAGAATCAGACGGGCTATTTCATGCTCCTCAGCCAGGGTGGTAAGCACCTCGTTATCGGTGGACCAACCGGTTTTCCCCTTGGTTTTTTTGCCGGTGGCCAGGCTGAGCTTTTCAAACAACACTTCTCCCAGCTGTTTGGGGGAGTTGAGGTTGAAGGGGACTCCGGCCAGGGTGAAAATCTGTTGTTCCAATGCGGTCATGCGGAGCTTGAAGTCGTCTGACATGCGTTGCAGCAGCGGTAAATCAAGCAGCACGCCATGATCCTCCATAGCTGCCAGAATCGGAACCAGCGGTATTTCCACCTCTTGGAAAATTGATTCCACTGCTCGTTCAGTAAGCAGCGGGGCAAATTTACGATACAGCAGCCAGGTGGCATCAGCGTCTTCGGCGGCGTAACGGCTGGCAGCAACGATATCGACCTGGGCAAAGTTCTTCAGCTCTTTTCCCTTGCCGACCACTTCCTGATAGGAAATCATGCGGTGTCCCAGGTGCTCCTGGGCCAGGCTATCCAGCCCGTGACCGTTGCGGGCCGGGTTGAGACAATAGGAAGCGAGCATGGTATCAAAACTTCCCCCTTGCAGCTGTATGCCGGCGGTTGCCAACACCTGCTGGTCAAATTTGATGTTCTGTCCCACCTTATGTATTTGTGAACTTTCAAACAGCGGTTGTAAACGGCCGATCACCTGTTGTCGTGGCAGTTGGCCGGGGGCCAGCCGAAGCGAATTCTCCTGTTCATTCGTCTGCAGAGGGGATGGACTGAAAAATAAGCTGCCCTCATCTGCCGGGGCAGGGTGGGGATCAGATCCGATGGTATGTCCCAGGGGGAGGTAATACGCCTGATGATCTTGAAACGAGAATGAAAGTCCCACCAGTTCGGCGCTGCGCGGATCAAGGGAGGTAGTCTCGGTATCAAAGGCAAAGGTGCCGCTCTGTTCCAGTTGTAGTGCCAGCTGTTCCAGCTGCTCCGTGGTGGTTACGGTCCGGTAACCGTCGCTGGCCAGGGTCGCCTGAACAGTCAATTCCCTGATCAGGGTGGTAAAACCGTAGCGCTTGAAAAAATCGTTCAATGCGTTGCTGTCCGGCTGCTGTATCAGTAATTCCTGGCTGGTCACCGTCAAGGGGGTCTGACGATCAACCGTGGCCAGCTGGCGTGAAAGCAGCGCTTGATCTCGGAATTCGCGCAGTTTTTCACCATTTTTCCCTTTTACTTCCGTTGCCCGCTCCAGTAGCTGATCGAGCGATCCGAATTCGGCAATCAATTTGGCAGCGGTTTTTTCACCGATTCCCGGCACGCCGGGGATGTTGTCCGAACTGTCACCCGCCAGGCCAAGGATATCGGCAACCAGCTCCGGCGGCACTCCGAAACGCTCCACCACATCCGCTATGGCTGATGCTTTCCCTTTCATGGTATCCAGCAATGTGATCTGTTCCGTGACAATCTGCATCAGATCCTTGTCGCCCGTAACCACAACCACCTTTCCACCTGCTGCGGCGTGACGGTCTGCCAGGGTGGCGATGATGTCATCAGCCTCATACCCTTCCAGCTCCAGGGCCGGAATATTGAAGGCGCGCACCACTTCGCGAATCGGTCCCATCTGGACTTTCAAATCATCGGGGGTGGCGGCGCGATTGGCTTTGTATTCCGGGTAGAGTCCGGTGCGGAAGGTGGTGCGGCTGGCATCGAAGACGATCGCCAGCTGTTGCGGGTCGTGATCTTTGAGCAGCTTCAACAGCATCTGGATAAAGCCGTAAATAGCGTTGGTCGGAAAGCCGGTTGGTGATGAAAGATGGCGGATGGCATAGTAGGCGCGGTAGATATAGGACGAGCCATCGACCAGGTAAAGCGGGGAATTATTCATCGGCTGTTTTCTCCTCTGGCCGGGTGAAAAGTACAAATGCCATGGCCGGGCGCTTGCTCGATTCACGCATGGCAAACTGCAGCCCATCATAATTCCACCCCAGCCGGGTGTAATGATTCAGGGTTGTTTCGATCTCTTCTTCGGTGACGGTGCCCAGTTCCACAACTTTATAGATCAACATGATATGACTCCACGGTAAAAATAGAAAAAGGCGACCAACGGTCGCCCTTGCTGTTTCTGGTTAATAGGTGTCAATCCTACTTCTGGAAGCCGAGTTTGGTGGAAATCTCTTCCGAGGCTTTCAGTGCCAGAGGAATCAGTTCGTTCTGTATCCGCTCGTCGGAAAAACGCATGGACGGGCCGGAAATACTGATGGCACCGATAATGCGACGGGTATAGTCACGGATTGGAGCGCTGACGCAACGTACGCCGATATCAAGCTCTTCGATGTCGAGCGCGTATCCTTGCTCGGCAACTTTAACCAGCTGCTCTTTGAGGACATTCCGGTCGGTGATGGTGTGGTCGGTGTAGCGTTTCAACTCCTTGCCGGCCGGGAGATAATGATTGATCTCTTCCTCGCTCATGTACGCCAGCTGCACTTTACCGGCGGCGGTACAGAAGGCTGGCAGTTGTGAGCCGACCCGTGGCACTACCCGTACGGTCATGTCGGTTTCAACCACGTCAAGGTAAATGATATTCATATCTTTCAGGATGGCAACATAGGTGGTCTCATTGCACTGCTTGACCAATTCCTCCAGAATTGGACGGGATTGGCGCAGCAGACCCATCTGGCGGATGAAGGTTTGTCCCAGTTCCAGGGTTTTGAGGCCGAGGCGGTAGTTTTCCGTCACCTTGTTCTGTTCGATGTAGCCGCGTGACTCAAGGGTGGCCAACAGCCGGAAGACGTTATTCTTGTGCAGTTTCAATCGTTTGCTGAGTTCGGTAACTCCCAGCTCGTCGGTTTCACCAAAGAATTGCTCCAGCAGATCAAGAGCGTGTGAAACAGCCTGGATCAAATATTCTGATTTTTCTTTTTTTGCCATGACGGTATCCTGTTTTAATGAGAGTTGTTGTTTTTGTGTTGTGCGTAACATGCTTGAATTATTGTTGTTATCGCAGAGTGGCCTGTTTTTTATAAAATAGGCATTTGTTTTGAATATCCTATAATATTGTTTTATAATTGTCAAGCAGGAAAAAATGCCGTAGTATAAAATAATTACCGCTGTCAGGAAGGTGTGGTTACGGCGGATTGAGGAGAGGGTATGTTAAACTTGAGGAAAAAAATTTTGGTGGCGATTGACGGATCGCCCCAGTCGGACAAGGCGGCTGAAGAAGCAGTCCGTATGGCAGCCGGAAACAACAGCCAGTTTAAAAGCCTGGTATATGCCATGCTGGTGCTCCCCAACTCACCCACCTCCACCTACACTGATTTTGTACCGACGGCGCCGGTGACCGAGTCACAGCAGTGGAACGATCTGCGTCAACGTATTTTTTATGTGGTGGAAAAAAGTGCCACTGAAAATGGTGTGCCGCTGGAGATGGTGGTTGAATATGGTGAGCCGGCCACAAAATTGCTCGATTTAGCCAGACGTGAGCAGATGGATGTGATCGTTATCGGTAGTTCCGGCAAAGGTTTTCTGCAGCGCAAGCTGAAAGGGAGCGTCTCGCACCGTGTGGCGTCGGAAGCACCCTGTTCGGTCTACATTGTGCGCGGTTAGCACTGACCGGCATGATGCGGGATAGATAATCGTTATGAAAAGTGTCAAGAGAGAAAGGTCTTATTTTTATGCAACGTTGCTGGTTAACTGCTTTTGTCGTCCTGATGTTACTTGTTGGTTCCGTATTCCCTGTCTCAGCCGAGTCGTTTCGGGTGCCGATCCTGCTCTATCACCGTTTTGGCGCAACCGTCAAGGATGGCATGACAATCACGACGCCGGTGTTTGCCGCGCATTTGAAGTATCTGCATGATAATGGCTATACGGTGATTCCCCTGCGCCGCCTGATTGACTATTATCGTGGCAAGGGGGCCGTTCCTCCCAAAAAATCGGTAGTTATCGTGGAGGATGACGCCCATATTTCGGTCTATACCGATATGCTGCCGTTGATTAAGCAGTACAACTACCCGGTGACGGTCTTTACCTATCCCTCCGCCATCTCCAATGCCAAATACGCCATGACCTGGGATCAGTTACGCCAACTCAAAAAGACTGGGCTGTTTGATATTCAATCCCATACCTACTGGCATCCCAATTTCAAGAAAGAACGTAAAAAATTGTCCCCCGCAGCGCTGGATCAACTGGTAATGACTCAATTACGAAAATCGAAAGCCCGTCTGGAAACCGAACTGGGAGGGCCGGTTGATCTTCTGGCGTGGCCGTTCGGGATCTATGATGACTACCTGATTGGCAAGGCGCAGAGCAGCGGCTATATTGCCAGCTTCAACATTGAACGCCGTCACGCCACGGAACGTGACACGCTGATGAAACTGCCGCGCTATCTGCTGGTGAATGCCGACAGTGGCAAAGCTTTTGCCCAGCTGCTGGAGGGTAATGCTGTCAAACGGAACGTCAGCTACTGATCGTGTCAGATCGGCCGAGTCATAAGCATCCCTGTCCCGATTGCAGTTGTTGTCAATGGTGCTCTGATGAACGTTGCCGGCTCTGTCTGCAGCGTTGCGGCTGCCGGAAAAAACGTTCTTTGGCAGAGCAGATCCGGCAATATGAAACATTGAACCGGTTGCCAGCGGATAAACAGAAGCCAACCGAATAACCTTTACCGGAGTCACTGTGAATCTTCCCCGTCTGATCAAACATACTTCCGCCTCGCAGCAAGCCAGTACCCTGCTCAACGCGGAGTGGCTGCAACGTCACATGAGCCCGTTCTTTTTTCGCGCCATGGCCGATGAGAAAGAGGCACTGATGCTCCTGGCACGGGAGATGTCGAGCTTGCAGCGTAATCGCCGGATCATACTGGCTGATCAGGATAAACAGTTGATTATGGCGTGTGTCAATGCTCCCGGCTCATTGTACGATACGCTTCAGCGCATCGGTGAACGTGAAATTTCCTATGCCATGTTTTCCCATTCCAATGCCGCCATGCCGGGGAGCGATCAGGAGCTGGAAGTCCAGCGCCTGGAATTTGACCGCCGTCCGCACAATGAAATCACGCTTTCCGTCATGCCCGAGATCCCCCGGACGATTGTGCGCGGTGTGCGACGTGAGTTGAAGAACAGTTTTCCCGGCTTTGATCAGAAAAAAGCGGAGCGGCTGCTGGCCATCTTGTGGCTCAATAACAGCACGACTTTCCTGCTCACCCCGGTCAATCGGATTGCCTGGTTGATCTGGTTGTTTGATCGTGGCAATGCTTCCAGTGGGCTGTTTATTGATGTGACATCGGTTGAGCGGGAAGGGGTGATGGAAAACAGGGTGCTGTTTGCGGTTGGTAATCCACCGCGACGCGATTTCATGCTGCAGACGCTGGAAGTGTTCAATCGCCTTGATATCGGTATCCGGCGCGCCTACTGCCACACCATTTCCAACGGACTGCACCCCTATTTTCTGGGGGTTTTTTATGTTGTCAATCATCGGGGTGAAGACTGCTCACCAGGCAGTCAGCTGGCTGATCGGCTGACCCGTGAGCTCTGTGCCACCCAGATATTGTCAACCTGTTCCGAAGCCTACTCCCAGCTGGTGGTCAAGGGACTGCAATCGGGAGAAGATGCGGCGCTGGTGGAGGCATTCATCGCCTTTTGTCACACCTCGCTGGCGCACTACCAGCCGGAACGCTATGGCCGTGATGATGTGCAGAGCGCTTTTTTTGATCATCCCGAAATGTCCCAGATGCTGGTAAGTCTGTTCCGCTGCCGCTTTGATCCGGCGCTGGTGAATCGAGAGGAGCAGTACGGGGCACTGTTGCAGGAAACGGCTGATGCTGTTGACAGTTACAATACCGGTCATCGCTGGCTGGATGATATCCGCCGTGCAATCTATCGCACCACTCTGCTGTTGATCCGTCATACCCTGAAAACCAATTTTTTCATTCCCACCAAGCAAGCTCTGGCGTTCAGGATTGATCCAGCCTACATCAGTGAGCTGGGGCGTGAATGTATTGCCGCTCTTCCCGAAGCGCTGCCGTTTCGGGTGACCTTCTTTTTCAGTCGCTTCGGCTCCGGCTATCACATCGGCTTCTCCGATATTGCCCGGGGTGGCTGGCGCACGGTGATTGCACGTAATGCCGATGATCTGACAACTTCCATGAACAATATTTTCCGTGAAGTATATGTGCTTGCCAATACCCAACACCTGAAAAACAAGGATATCTATGAGGGTGGCTCTAAAATGGCGCTGGTGCTGGATGCCTGCGGACTGGAACAGGCCGGCGGTGAAGAGGAAACCTGCCGTTTGTATAAGCTGCAATACAGCGTCATCAATGCCTTTCTCGATATTTTTGTCACCACGGATGGCAAAGCGCGTGACTCACGGGTGGTCGATTATTACGGTGATGATGAGCCGATTGAAATCGGGCCGGATGAGAATATGCACGATACCATGATTGAAGCGATTGCCTTTCTCTCCCGCAAACGGGGGTATTTGCTCGGGAATGGTATCATGTCGAGCAAACGGATCGGTATCAACCACAAGGAGTATGGTGTTACCTCAACCGGCGTCGTGACGTTTGCCGCCACGACGTTGCAGCAGGTTTTGGGGAAGGATATCTGGTGCGAGCCGTTTACCCTTGCCATGACCGGTGGACCGAATGGTGATGTGGCCGGAAACTGTCTGCGTATTTTGCTGGAGCAATGCCCCCGGATGCAACTCAAGCTGATGCTGGATGGCACTGCTGCCGTCCATGACCCGGCCGGCATTGACCATGATGCACTGAAACGGTTGGTTCTGCTCAAAGATCTGGATGCGTTTGATATCGAAACACTACATCCCGGTGGAATGGTGATTTATCGCAGTGGCAGAAAAATGGACGGCTTGTGGGAATTGCACCGTAAGGTTACCAGAACCGTGGACGGGTTGCAGGAAGAGTGGCTGGAGCTGGATGAATTCTACCGGCAATTCAACGGCCTGTTGTTTGAGGTGGAAACGGAACTTTTTATCCCGGCCGGGGGACGCCCTGAAACCATTGACAGCCGCAGCTGGCGTGGATTGATCGGGGCAAACGGCACCCCCAAGGTGCGGGTGATCGTGGAAGGCGCCAATTCGTTTATCACGCCGGAAGCAAGGATAGAACTGCAGCGGGCCGGGGTAGTGATTATGCGGGATGCCTCGGCCAATAAATGCGGCGTTATCTCGTCCTCCTACGAGATAATTGCCAACCTGTTGCTCTCGGATGACGAATTT
>Ga0209798_10000548_pt1 | contig 22808 bp, 32 predicted proteins | sample DOMMetBare3Fresh_FD_187475 | JGI IMG/M metagenome (GOLD analysis project Ga0209798, IMG submission 187475) | Wetland sediment microbial communities from St. Louis River estuary, USA, under dissolved organic matter induced mercury methylation -... | ecosystem: Environmental > Aquatic >... | reverse complement strand
GCTGATCACGCCGATCGCGATGGACGAGGGGCTGCGCTTCGCCATCCGCGAGGGCGGCCGCACCGTCGGCGCCGGCGTCGTCACCAAGATCCTGAAGTAGGAGCGTTCCCATGGCGCAGAAGATCCGCATCCGCCTCAAGGCCTTCGACCACGTGGTACTCGACCAGGCCGCGGCGGACATCGTGCGTACCGCCGAGAAGACCGGCGCGCAGGTCTCCGGCCCGATCCCGCTCCCGGTGAAGACCGAGCGGTGGACGGTGCTCCGGAGCCCGCATGTCGACAAGAAGAGCCGGGAGCAGTTCGAGCTGCGCACCCACAAGCGGCTCCTGGACATCAACGACTCCCGTCCCCAGACGATGGACGCGCTGACGAAGCTCGACCTTCCTGCGGGAGTGGACGTCGAGATCAAGGTCGAATAGCGATGACTACGGGACTGATCGGCCGCAAGCTCGGGATGACCCGGGTCTTCGCGGAGGACGGCACGGCGGTGCCGGTGACCGTAATCGAGGCAGGGCCGTGCCGCGTCGTGCAGGTGCGCGAGGGCGGGGTGCAACTGGGTTTCGGTGCCCGCCGCGCGGTGCGCACGACGAAGGCCGAGCTGGGCCACGCCAAGAAGGCTGGGCTCGACACAGCGCCGCGGGTGCTGCGGGTCTTCGCCGTCCAGGGTGACGCCCCGACGCCGGGCGCCGAGGTGAAGGTGGACATCTTCGCCGCCGGTGAGCGGGTCAAGGTCACCGGAACCACGAAGGGCCGCGGGTTCCAGGGCGTGGTGCACCGCCACGGCTTCGCCGGCGGCCCGGCCACGCACGGCAACACGCGCCACCGGAAGCCGGGTTCGATCAGCCCGGGCACCGACCCGTCGCGCGTCATCAAGGGCAAGCGGATGCCGGGCCACATGGGGGCCGAGCGGCACACCGAGCTCGGGCTCACCGTCGTCAAGGTGGACCCCGAGCGCAACCTCCTGTTCGTTCGCGGCGCCATCCCGGGCGCGAAGAACGGGATCGTCACCGTGGCCAAGCAGGGAGGCCCGAGCCGCCATGATTGAGGCTCCGCACTACTCCTCGGCCGGCGCCAAGCGTGGCGCCTCGTTCGCGCTCCCGGCCGACTACTTCGACGGTAGCGTCAACGAGCCGGTGCTGCACCAGGCGGTCAAGGCGTACCTGAACAACCAGCGCCAGGGCACCGCCATGACCAAGACCCGCGGCTTCGTCTCGGGGGGCAACCAGAAGCCGTGGAAGCAGAAGGGCACCGGCCGGGCGCGGCAGGGCTCGACCCGCGCGCCGCACTGGCGGGGCGGCGGCATCGTGTTCGGTCCGATCCCCCGGGACTACCGCACGGACATCCCGCGCAAGGTGAAGCAGCTCGCGCGGAAGAGCGCGCTCAACGCGCGCGCGCGCGAGGGCGCCCTGCACGTCGTCGAGCGGTTCGCGTTCCGCCGGCCCAAGACCGCGCAGCTCGCCGGCCTTCTGGCGAGCCTCGGCCTCGACGGCCGCAAAGTCCTGCTGCTCACCGCCACCGCCAACGAGGCGGTCTATCTGAGCGGGCGCAACATCCCGAGCGTCGAGGTCATGCCGTACCCCCAGGCCGCGGCCTACGACGTCCTGTGGTCGGATGCGGTGGTGGTGGAAGAGGGTGCCCTCACGGGTGTGCTGCCGGAGCCGCTTGCCGACGAGCCGGAGGCGCCGGCGGAGGCCAAGCCGCCGAAGCGGTCGGCCGTGAAGGCGGCGAAGGTCGCCAAGAGCGCCAGGAAGACCGAGGCCAAGGCGGCCAAGAAGTCGGCGACCAAGGCCAAGGCGGCCAAGAAGAGCACGGCCAAGGCCGCCAAGAAGGCCGCCAAGAAGGCCGCCACGAAGGCGGCCGGGAAGCCGGCCAGGAAGCCGGCCAAGAAGGCGGCTCCGAAGAAGAAGGGGAACAAGTAATGCCCGCGCTTCACCAGATCATCGTCCGCCCGGTCGTGACCGAGAAGAGCTCGGCCGCCTACCAGACAGGCAAGGTGTACACGTTCGAGGTGCACCCCGAGGCCAACAAGTACCAGATCCGGGACGCGCTGCAGAAGCTGTTCGGGGTCACGGCCACGGGCGTGCGCACCATGCAGATGCGCCGCCACTCGGTCACTCGTGGGCGCACCCGCGGGACGACGGCCCGGTGGAAGAAGGCCATCGTCACGCTCAAGGACGGCGACTCGATCGCCGTGTTCGAGGGCTGAGATGAGCATCCGGCAATTCCGGCCAATGACGGCCGCCACGCGCTTCAAGTCGGTGAGCGGGTTCGATGAGATCACGCGCGCCGAGCCCGAGAAGTCGCTGCTCGAGCCGCTGACGAAATCGGGCGGCCGCAACAACCAGGGCCACCTGACATCCCGGCACCGGGGCGGTGGGCACAAGCGCCAGTATCGCAAGATCGATTTCAAGCGGAACAAGTATGGGATCCCCGGCAAGGTGGCCGAGATCGAGTACGATCCGAACCGGAGCGCCCGCATCGCCCTCATCGTGTACGCCGACGGCGAGAAGCGGTACATCCTGCACCCCAAGGGGCTCAACCAGGGCGACAGCGTGATCTCGGGGCCCGGGTCCGACACCCGGACGGGGAATGCGCTCCCGCTGGGCGAAATCCCGCTCGGCACCACGGTGCACAACATCGAGCTCAAGATCGGGAAGGGCGGCCAGCTCGCCCGGACAGCCGGCTCGAGCGCCCAGGTCGTGGCCAAGGAGGGCGAGTACGTCACGCTGCGGCTCCGCTCCACGGAGATGCGGCTGGTGCACGGTCGCTGCCTGGCCACGATCGGCGAGGTCGGCAACGCGGAGCACGAGCTGCTCTCGATCGGCAAGGCGGGCAAGATCCGCTGGCTCGGCCGGCGGCCCAAGGTGCGCGGCGTGGCCATGAACCCGGTGGACCACCCGCTGGGCGGTGGTGAGGGCAAGAGCTCCGGCGGCCGTCCGCCGACGAGCCCGTGGGGCAAGCCCGAGGGGCGGAAGACCCGGCACCGGAAGAAGGCGTCCACCAAGCTCATCGTGCGCGGTCGGAAGCGCGGGAAGGCGACTCAGTAATGGCGCGCAGTGTGAAGAAGGGCCCCTTCGTCCAGGAAGCGCTCATGACGAAGATCCAGGTCCTCAACAGCAAGAACGAGAAGCGCGTGGTCAAGACATGGAGCCGGGCGAGCACCATCCTCCCCGAGTTTGTCGGCCACACTTTCGCCGTGCACAACGGGAACAAGTTCGTCCCGGTGTACGTGACGGAGAACATGGTGGGGCACAAGCTCGGCGAGTTCGCGCCGACCCGGCTGTTCCGCGGGCACAGCGGCAAGATCGTGGCGGACAAGAAGGCGAAGCCGGAGTAATCATGAGCGGCCATGCGATTCAGCGGCTGGTGCGCCAGTCGCCCCGGAAGATGCGGCTCGTCATCGACCTCATTCGCGGCAAGGACGTGAACGAGGCGTACGCGATCCTCAAGTTCAACAAGAAGCTGGCGGCCAAGCAGATCGCCAAGACGCTAAAGTCGGCGGTGGCCAACGCGGAGCAGAAGGCGCTCAAGGAGAACGAGCGCTTCGATCCGGACGCGCTGGTCGTCAGCAAGGCGATCGTGAACGGCGGCCAGCCGCTCAAGCGCTTCACCGCCGCGGCGCAGGGCCGCGCGACGCCGATCCGCAAGCGCACGAGCCACGTGGAGATCCACGTGGCGACCAAGGAGAGCGAGTAATGGGCCAGAAGACGCATCCGATCGGGCTCCGGCTCGGCATCGTCAAGCAGTCGTCGTCCCGGTGGTTCGCCACCAAGGACATGCCGGCGCTGCTCAAGGAGGACGAGCTGGTCCGGAAGTACCTGAAGACGCGGCTGGGGCACGCGGCGATCGCGCAGATCGACATCGAGCGGCGCCCGGGCAAGGTCACCATCACGGTGCATACCGGGCGGCCGGGGGTGGTGATCGGCAAGCGCGGCGCCGAGGTGGACAAGCTTCGCGACGAGCTGGCCCAGCTCACCGGCAAGGAAGCGGCCATCAACGTGGAAGAGATCAAGCGGCCGGAGCTCTCGGCCCAGCTCGTCGGCGACAACATCGCCCACCAGCTGACCCAGCGCATCTCGTTCCGCCGCGCCATGAAGCGCGCGGTGCAGAGCGCCATGCGGATGGGCGCGCAGGGCATCAAGGTGCGAGCCGCGGGACGCCTCGGCGGGGCCGAGATCGCGCGCACGGAAGGCTATCACGAGGGGCGGGTGCCCCTGCACACGTTGCGGGCGGACATCGACTACGCCACCAGCACCGCGAAGACGACCTACGGCACGATCGGCATCAAGGTCTGGATCTTCAAGGGCGAGGTGATCGAAGACGTCTCCGGCCGCACCTACAGCACGGGAGCCTGAGGCCGATGCTCGCGCCCAAGCGAATCAAGTTCCGCAAGACGTTCAAGGGCCGGACCAAGGGGATCGCGCACCGCGGCAACACGGTGGCGTTCGGCGAGTTCGGGCTCATGAGCCTGGAGCCGGGCTGGGTGACCAACCGGCAGATCGAGGCCTCGCGCGTGGCCATGACCCGCGAGATGAAGCGCGGCGGCAAGGTGTGGATCCGGCTCTTCCCGGACAAGCCGATCACGAAGAAGCCGGCCGAGACCCGCATGGGCAAAGGCAAGGGCAACCCGGAGGGGTGGGTGGCGGTGGTGAAGCCGGGCCGGGTGCTGTTCGAGATCGAGGGGATCGGCGAGGACCTGGCCAAGAAGGCGCTGGCGCTCGCCTCGGCCAAGCTGCCCGTCCGGACGCGCTTCGTGAAGCGCGAGGAGACCTGAGCCATGAAGGCGAACGAGATCAGGGAACTGTCGGTGGACGACCTGAGGGCCAAGCTGGAGGAGCTCGTCACCGAGCGCTTCAACCTGCGCTTCCGCTCCGCCACCGAGTCGATCGAGAACCCCATGCGCTTCCGCGCCATCCGGCGCGACATCGCGCGGCTGCAAACGATCCTGCGGGAGAAGGAAACCAATGGCTGAGCAGCAAGAGACGCAGACCGCGGGCCGCGCCCGCCGCAAGGTCCGGACGGGCGTCGTGACCAGCGACAAGATGCAGAAGACGATCACCGTCTCGCTGGTTCGCCGCTACGCCCACCCGGTCTACGGGAAGCAGGTTACCCGGACCAAGAAGGTGAAGGCGCGGAACGTCGAGGGTGAGGGCGCTGCGCGGGCGGGCGACATGGTGCGCATCATGGAGACGCGTCCGCTCGCGAAGACGGTCAATTGGCGGGTCACCGAGGTTGTCGAGAGGGCCAAGTAGCCATGGTCCAACAGGAATCGATTCTGCGGATCGCGGACAACTCGGGCGCCCGACGGGCGCTGGTGATTCGCGTGCTCGGCGGCAGCAAGCGCCGCTACGCGGGCCTGGGCGACATCGTGGTGGTGGCCATCAAGGACGCCATCCCGACCGGCCAGGTAAAGAAGGGCGACGTGGCCAAGGCGGTCATCGTGCGGACAGCCAAGGAGACCCGCCGCAAAGACGGGTCCTACATCCGGTTCGACGAGAACGCCGCGGTGCTCATCACCGACACGGGCGAGCCCCGGGCCACGCGCATCTTCGGACCGGTGGCCCGCGAGCTCCGCGAGAAGCGCTACATGAAGATCGTCTCGCTGGCGCCGGAGGTCCTGTAGCATGAAGCCGCTCGTCTACAAGAAGGCCAAGCGCGTGCGCCGTCCGGCGCCGGTCCGCCAGCGTCTCCATGTCACCAAGGGTGACACGGTGCAGGTCATGTCCGGCGACGACAAGGGCAAGCGGGGCCGTGTGCTCCGCGTGCATCCGAAGACGGGCCGGGTGACCATCGAAGGCGTGAACATCGTCAAGCGGCACCGCCGCGCGACGCAGACGGCGGAGGCCGGGATCGTGGAGTTCCCGGCGCCAATCCACCATTCGAAGGCGATGCTCATCGACCCCAAGAGCGGGGAGCCCACCCGGGTCCGGCGCCGCAAGGATGCCGACGGGACGGTGGAGCGGATCGCCGTGAAGTCGGATCAGTCGATTCCGAGGAACCGGTAACGATGGCCGAGACCACCGAGAAGACCAAGGCGCCGAAGGACAAGGCTCCCAAGAAGGGCGGCGGGGACGCGCCCGCCAAGGGCAAGGGAAAGGACAAGGCAACCGCCGGCGCGCTGGACCACGCGCCCAAGGCGGCGGAGGGGACCCCGCGGCTGCAGGAGTATTACGAGAAGACGGTTCGGGCCAAGATCCAGAAGGACTTCGGGCTCCCGAATCCGCATCAGGTACCGCGAGTGGAGAAGGTTGTGCTCAATGTCGGCATGGGCGACGCGAGCAAGAACCCGAAGCAGCTCGAGGCGGCGGTCGAGGAGCTGGGACTCATCACCGGCCAGCGGGCGGTGATCACCCGGGCCAAGAAGGCGATCGCGAACTTCGGGCTCCGGGCCGGGATGCCGGTGGGCGTCACGGTGACGCTGCGTGGCGCGCGGATGTACGAGTTCCTGGATCGCTTCATCACCCTGGCGATCCCCCGGATCCGGGACTTCCGCGGGCTCCCGAACCGAAGCTTCGACGGCCGCGGGAACTACACCTTCGGCATCAAGGAGCAGATGATCTTTCCGGAGATCGACTTCGACAAGGTCGAGAAGATCCACGGCATGGACATCACGATCGTGACGTCGACCGCGCGGGACGATCTGGCGATGGCGCTGCTCCGCGAGCTCGGTTGGCCGTTCCGGGGCGAGACACCTCAGAGGGTTGCGTAACATGGCAAAGACTGCCTGGATCGAGAGAGCCAAGCGCACACCGAAGTTCAAGGTGCGCGGCGTGCGCCGCTGCCAACGCTGCGGCCGCAGCCGCGCCGTGCTGCGGAAGTTCGGCCTCTGCCGTATCTGTTTTCGTGAGCTCGCCTTGAAGGGGGAAATCCCGGGCGTGCGCAAGGCCAGCTGGTAAGGGGACATAGGGAATGAGCCTGACAGATCCCGTCGCGGATATGCTGACCCGCATCCGGAACGCCTGCTCGGCGGGCCACCGGCGCGTCGACATGCCGGTGAGCAAGCTGAAGGCCGAGGTGGCCCGGCTGCTGAAAGACAACCACTACATCGCGGACTACAAGCTCCTCGATGACGGCGCGCATGGCGTGCTGCGGTTGTACCTGAAGTATCACAACGAGCTCCCGGTCATCCGCGAGCTCCGGCGCGTCTCGACGCCCGGCCTCCGGCGCTACGTGAAGTGCCGCGAGCTGCCGCGGGTCAAGAACGGCCTCGGCATGGCGATCGTGTCCACCCCGAAGGGGCTGATGACCGATCGTGAGGCGCGAAGCGCGAACCTCGGCGGCGAGCTGCTCGCCGTCGTCTGGTAGGAGGCCCGATGTCGCGTATCGGCAAGAAGCCGGTGACGGTGCCCAAGGGCGTCACCCTCGACCTCGAGGGCCAGGTGGTCGCGGTGAAGGGCCCGAAGGGCGAGCTGCGCCGCTCCCTGCACCCCGAGATGCGGCTGGCCCTGGCCGAGGGGAGCTTCACCGTGTCCCGGCCCAGCGAGGACAAGAAGCACAAGGCGCTGCACGGGCTCACCCGGACCCTGGTCCAGAACATGGTGGACGGGGTATCGAAGGGGTTCAGCAAGACGCTCGAGATCCAGGGCGTCGGCTACAAGGCCGAAGCCAAGCCCTACGGCGTGAACCTCATCGTCGGGTTCTCGCACCCGGTGAAGTACGAGGCGCCAAAGGGTATCAAGATCTCGGTCGAGAACAACACTACGGTGAAGATCGAGGGCGCCGACAAGGAAGCCGTCGGCCAGGTCGCCTCAGAGTTGCGCGCCGTGCGGCCGCCCGAGCCCTACAAGGGGAAGGGCATCCGCTACCAGGGCGAGCAGGTCCGCCGCAAGGCCGGCAAGACGGGAGCCAAGTAAGCCATGCGCACCATTCACGCGCCGAAGGGCCGCACCCAGCTGCGCTACCGCCGGCACCTGCGGGTTCGCCAGAAGGTGGCCGGGACGGCCGACCGGCCTCGGCTGGTGGTGTTCCGCTCGCTCAAGCACATCTACGCCCAGCTCGTCAACGACGACCTCGGCATCACCCTGCTCGGCGTGGGCGATATCAGCGAGGGGCTCCAGGTCGAGGGAAGCGGCAAGGTGGCCCGCGGCAAGGCGGTGGGCAAGCTGCTGGCGGAGAGGGCGAAGGCGGCGGGGGTCACTCGGGTCGTGTTCGACCGCGCCGGATACCGTTACCATGGTCGCGTGCAGGCCGTCGCCGACGGCGCCCGCGAAGGCGGATTGGAGTTCTAAATGGCTGACGAGACAGCAGGCACGCAGACCGCCACTCCGACCGACGCGCCTGCGACGGCCGAGCGGCCGAGCGGCACGGACCGGCCGCGCGGGCGTGGGGGCCGCGGCGGAGGCGAGCGCGGCGGCCGGGGCGGGCCCCGCCGCGACCGGGGCGACCGCGAGCATCAAAGCGAGCACGTCGAGAACGTCATCGCCATCAACCGCGTGGCCAAGGTCGTGAAGGGCGGCCGGCGGTTCTCGTTCAATGCCCTCGTGGCCGTCGGCGACGGCAAGACCAAGGTCGGCATCGCCACCGGCAAGGCCAACGAGGTGTCCGAGGCGGTGCGGAAGGCCGTCGACGCCGCCAAGCGCGCGATGGTGGAGGTGCCCAAGACCGGCTCGACCATCCCCCATGAGATCGTGGGCGAGCATGGCGCCGGTCGGGTGCTGCTCAAGCCCGCCGCCACCGGTACCGGGGTCATCGCCGGCGGCCCGGTGCGGGCGGTGCTCGAGTGCGCGGGCATCACGGATATCCTGACCAAGAGCCTGGGCTCCTCGAACGCGCACAACATGGTGCGCGCCACCATGAACGGGCTGAGCCGGCTGGTGAGTGCGCGCCAGGTGGCCCGCGAGCGGGGCGTCGAGCTCGACCAGATCGCGTACAAGCCCCGGCAGGAGGGCTGACATGGGCCGGAATCCCGTGGTGGGCCGCCAGGGCCCCGAGTATCACGCCGCGGTCATCCCGACCGAGCAGGCCGCCGGGATGCTCGCGGTCAAGCAGGTCCGCTCGGAGATCGGGCACTCAGAGACGATGCGCCGGACCCTTCGCGCGCTCGGCCTCCGGCACCACCAGCAGGTGGTGCATCTCAAGAACACCGCGTCCGCCCGGGGCATGCTGTACAAAGTGCGCCACCTCGTCGAGGTGGCGCCGGCTGAGGAGAAGTGATGGCCGACAAGACGATCACCCTGTCCAACCTGTCGCCCGCCCGGGGCTCGCACCAGGCGCGCAAGCGGGTCGGCCGCGGTCCCGGCTCGGGGCTCGGCAAGACGGCCGGCAAGGGGCACAAGGGTCACAAGGCGCGGACCGGTGGCGGCACGAACCCGGGCTTCGAGGGCGGGCAGATGCCGATGTACCGGCGGCTGCCGAAGCGCGGGTTCACCAATCCGTTCCGGGTGGAGAACCAACCGGTGAACCTGTCGCAGCTCAAGAAGGTGAGCACGACCGAGGTGAGCCCCGAGACGCTGTACTCGGCGGGCCTCATCGGGAAGCCGGACGTTCCCGTGAAGCTCCTGGGCACCGGTGACGCCGACCGGGCCTACACCGTTCGTGGCGTGTCCCTTTCCGCGTCGGCGCGTGCGAAGATCGAGGCGGCCGGCGGCAAGATCGAGGGGTAAGTGACGGCACCCCGCGTCCCCAATCTGGCCATCGACGAGGAACTGAAGCGCAAGCTGCTGTTCACGCTGCTCGCGCTCGTCATCTACCGGGTCGGCGCCCACATCGCCGCCCCCGGGGTGAACGTCACCGCGCTGGCCGATTTCATCCGGAACTCCGCCGCCGCCGGGTTCTTCGGATTGTACGACGCTCTGGGCGGCGGCCTCTCCCGGGCCACGGTGTTCGCGCTCGGGATCATGCCCTACATCTCGGCCTCCATCATCTTCCAGCTGGCCGGCGGCGTCGCGCCGTCGATCGGCAAGATGCAGAAGGACGAGGAGGGGAAGAAGAAGATCACGCAGTGGACGCGGTACCTCACCGTGTTCATCTCGCTGTCGCAGGCCTACACCTTCGCCCTCTTCACCGAGTCGATTCCGGGCGCCGTCGACACGCCCGGTCTCGCCTCGCGCCTCATCATGGTGGTGACGCTCACGACCGGCGCCATCTTCGTCATGTGGCTGGGCGAGCAGATCACCGAGCGTGGCATCGGGAACGGCATGAGCCTGCTCATCACGTTCTCGATCCTCGAGCGGCTTTGGCCGGGCGCGCTGCAGCTGCTCCAGTTCGTCCGGAGCGGCGTGGTGAGCGGGCCGGGCGTGCTGCTGTTCCTCGCCATCCTGGTGGCGGTCATCGCTGCCGTGGTCGCCATGACGATCGCCGCGCGACGCATTCCCATCCAGATCCCCCGCAAGGTCATGGGCCGCGGACGGATCCGCGAAGGCCAGAAGACGTTCATCCCGATCCGGCTCATCACCGCCGGCGTGATGCCGATCATCTTCGCCCAGACGATCATCATTGTCCCCGGGACGATCGCGAGCTTCACCAAGAATCCGGTGCTCACCGAGATCGCCAGCTTCTTCCAGCCGGGCGATCTGCCGTACGATCTCACATTCGCCGTCCTCATCCTGCTGTTCAGCTACTTCTACACGTCGATCATCTTCAACTCGGTCGATTTGGCGGAGAACCTGAAGAAGCAGGGCGGGTTTATCCCCGGCGTGAAGCCCGGGGCGAGCACCGCGGACTACATCGACAGCGTGCTGGCTCGGATCACCCTGCCGGGAGGACTGTTCCTGGCGGGAATCGCGCTGCTGCCGATCCTGGTCTCCAAGGCCCTCGGCATCCCCAACCAGGGGTTCGGCGGCACCTCGGTCCTCATCGTGGTCGGGGTGCTGCTCGACACGATCGCCCAGATAGAGCAGCACCGGACGCTGCGCAAGTACGACGGCTTCATGAAGACCGGCCGGGTCAAGTTCCGGGGGCGCCAGCAGCGGTACATATAGCCCTCGCGGCGCTTCGCTCGGGAGTCACCCCGAGCGCAGCGAAGGAGCCATCACTCAGGGCATGGCCCCTTCGCTGCGCCCAGGGTGGCTCCTTTCGTCATCGTTCACCCGTACCCTCGGACTCGCATGGATATCCTGCTGATGGGCCCGCCCGGCGCCGGCAAAGGCACTCAGGGCGCGCGCCTGGCCGAATCTCTCGGCCTGCCCAAGTTCGCCACTGGCGACCTCCTCAGGGACGCGGTGACTCGCGGGACGCCTTTGGGTCTCCAGGCCAAGGCGGTGATGGAGGCCGGCCATCTCGTGAGCGACGAGATCATCCTCGGTGTGGTGCGTGACGAACTGGCGAAGCCCGAGGCCGCCAAGGGCGTGATCTTCGACGGCGTCGTACGCACGATCCCGCAGGCCGAGGGGATGGAGCGGATCTTGGCCGAGAAGGGGCGGAAGATGGACGCGGTGCTCTTCTTCGATGTCACCGACGAGGAACTCCTGGCGCGCCTGCAGCGGCGGCTCGAGCTCGAGCACCGCGCCGATGACGACCCGGCGGCCGTGGCCACCCGCCTGCGCGCCTACCGCGAGCAGACCGCGCCCGTCCTCGCCTGGTACGAGGCCCGAAAGGCCGTGCGCCGCATTCCCGCCGTCGGCACGATCGAGGAGATCGCCGAGCGTGTGCGCCGGGCCCTTGGCCGGTGACGTGATCACGCTCAAGTCCCCTCGCGAAATCGAGGCGATGGCCCGGGCCGGCCGGATCGTGGCCGGCACCCTTGCACTCATGCGGCAGATTGTCCGGCCGGGGCTCTCGACCGAAGCCCTCGATCAGGCGGCCGAGGAATTCATCAGGAGCCACCCGGGTGCCACCCCGTCGTTCAAGGGACTCTATGGCTTCCCCAAGACGCTCTGCACCTCGATCGACATCGAAATCGTCCACGGGATTCCGTCCAGCAAGCGCCTCCTGAGGGAGGGAAGCATCGTGAGCGTGGACGTGGGTGTCCAGCTCGAGGGACTGCACGCCGACTCGGCCACCACGCTCGCGGTCGGCCGGATCTCGCCGGAGGCGGAGCGGCTGCTGACGGTGACGCAGGAGTGTCTTGCGGCGGGGATCGCGCAGGCGCGCGTGGGGAACCACGTAGGCGATATCGGGCATGCGGTGCAAGCGGTCGCGGAAGGGGCGGGATATGGGGTCGTGCGGGAGCTGGTGGGGCACGGGATCGGCACGCGGTTCCATGAGGAGCCGCAAGTGCCGAACTACGGGAGCCCCAAACGGGGGCCCCGCCTGCTCGAGGGAATGACGCTGGCGATCGAGCCGATGATCACCATCGGGAGCCCCGCCACCAAGACCCTGGCCGACAAATGGACCGTCGTCACCGCCGACGGCAGTCTCTCGGCCCACTTCGAGCATACCGTCGCCATCACGGCCGGCGGCCCGCGAATCCTGACCGCCGCCTGAGCCGCCTCAGGCGAGTCGCCGCTCCAGCAGCGCCCGTACTCGTCGCTCCACCGCCTCGACCCGCGCCACCAGCCCGCTTGCAGTCGCCAGGGTTCGCTCGACAGCCGCCCGGTCCGCGGTTTCCCGGAGGTTGCTGCGCACAGCCCAGCCCGCGCTTCGGGCCGCCGCGCCGGCGAGGAACACAGCCGTGGTCGCGTCGCCGAGTGCGCTGGCTAGGCCGCGCTCGGCCATCGCCTCCGCGAGCTCCGCACATTCACCAAGGCGCGCCAGCAGCTCGAGCTGCACCTCGGTGCCGGCGTGCAAGGCCTCGGTTCGGGCGCGTTCGCGCACTGCACGCTCCTCCTCGGTGGCGGCAGGCATCCGCAGGGCGCGCGCAAAACCGGCAAACGCCTCGGCATCGCGCGCCGCGAGAGCCACCATTTCCCCCCGAAGCGCCGCCGCTCGCTGGCGCACGCCTGCGGCCTCCCGGTGCACCGATGCGTACCGCTCTCGGCCGCCTGTGAGTCCCGCCACCATCTGGACCAGCGCGGCCGCGAGCGCGCCAGCGATCGCCGCGGCCGCGCCTCCGGCTGGCGTAGCGGTCGGCGCGGCGAGCGCGGTCATCCAGGTCTCCAGAGTGCTGGCGCCGGTCGGCAGGGGGGCTTCGGGCATCGCGTTCCTCCGGGTCCCTCGGGTGACTCACTCCGACAGCAAGTCGAGCAGCCAAGCGTGAATCGCCGGGTTGCCGGCGACGACCGGGGTGTGCTCGGCGCCGAGGTGGCGGCCCTCGAGATCGGTGACGACTCCGCCGGCCTCTCGAATGAGCAGGACGCCGGCCGCGATGTCCCATGCCGAAAGTCGCTGTTCCCAGAACCCGTCAAAGCGGCCCGCGGCCACGTCGGCCAGGTCGAGGGCGGCGGACCCCGGCCGCCGGATGCCGCTGGTCCGGGCGGCCACTCGGCCGAACTGAGCCTGATACTCGGCGAGCTGCGCGGTGTCCTTGAACGGGAAGCCGGTGCCAATCAGGGCGAAGGCGGGGTCCGTGATGGTGGACACCGAGAGCCTCCGTTCGCCCTGCCACGACCCGCCGCCCAGGGAGGCGGCATAGAGCTCCTGGCGCGGCACGTGCAGGACCACGCCAGCCTGGAGCTCACCATCCACGGTGGCGGCGATCGACACCGCATAGCTCGGAAAATCGTGCAAAAAGTTGGTGGTGCCGTCCAGCGGATCGACGATCCAGACGAGCCCCCCCGCTACGACTTCCGGACTCAGCTCCTCCCCGACGATCCGGCTGTCCGGCTCGGCCGCCAGCAGCACGTCGGTGATGAGGCGCTCCGCCGTCCGGTCGACCTCGGTGACGAAGTCCCGGCTGCCCTTGAGGGTCCACCGAGTGGGGTCGGCCGGGCGCTCCACGCCCCGCAGATAGGCGGCGGCGCCCTCGGCGGCGGTCCGGGCCAGGTGCAGTAAGTCCAAGGCCGACACTATCTTGCGGCCCTCCAGCGAACCGGGTAAGTTGGGCGCATGTCACGCATCTTCTCGGGAATTCAGCCGTCCGGCGAGCTGCACATCGGCAACTGGCTTGGCGCGGTGCAGAACTGGGTCACCCTCCAGCAGAGCTACGACTGCATCTATTGCGTCGTGGATCTGCACGCGATCACCGGCAAGTACGAGCAGGGGACTCTCGCGCAGCGCACCCGTGACATGGCGATCGGCCTGCTGGCGTCGGGCATCGATCCGGGGCGCGCAGTCCTGTTCGTGCAGTCGCACGTACCCGAGCACTCGGAGCTTCAGTGGCTGCTCAACACGATCACGCCGATCGGCGAGCTGGAGCGGATGACACAGTTCAAAGATAAGTCGCAGCGCTTCGAAAGTGTCCCGGCCGGGCTGCTCAACTATCCCGTGCTCATGGCCGCGGACATCCTGCTCTACCGGGCCGACCTGGTGCCGGTGGGCGAGGATCAGACCCAGCACCTCGAGCTGACCCGCGACATCGCCCGGAAGTGGAATGCGGAGTTCGGCGGCGGCGAAGACTATTTCCCCGAGCCCAAGCCGCTCCTCACCGAGGCCAAGCGGATCATGGGACTCGACGGCCAGGCCAAGATGTCGAAGAGCCTGGGCAACACGATCGGGCTGCTGGACACGCCGGAGGAGATCTGGCAGAAGCTTCGTCCCGCGGTGACCGATCCGGCGCGCGTCACCAAGAAGGATCCCGGCACGCCGGAGATCTGCAACCTCTACCACCTGCACCGGTACTTCTCGCCGCCGGAGACGGTCGCTGTCGTGGCGGAGAACTGCCGCGGGGCGAAGTGGGGCTGCCTCGACTGCAAGCGGGTGCTGGCCGATAACATGATCGCGACACTCGCCCCCATCCGAGCGCGCGCCCTCGAGCTGCAGGCGCAGCCGGGCCGGATGGATGAGATCCTGGGCGACGGGGCCGCCGCGGCGCGGCGCATCGCGGGCGAGACGATGCGGGAGGTGCGGGGACTGATGGGGTTGCTGCCGGCGTCGGCGAAGACGGCGTTAGGATGACGTTGTGAGTCTCCCTGAACGGAGCGACGAGGCTCAGGGTGATTCCTCCCGAGTTTCCGTATGAGGATGAGCATGGAAAAGATCATCAAGGCGGCCGTCGAGCGCGGGGCGTCTGACCTGCACATCAAGGCCGGCGACGTCTTCCGGGCGCGGATCAACGGGAAGCTCGTGCCGCTCACCAAGCAGCGGCTGACGCCGGACCAGACCCGCGCGATCGCGCTGAAGCTGATCAGCAGCGACGAGGACCGGGCCAAGATCGACCGCCTGCGTGACTTCGACTGCTCGTGGGGAATGCCGGGCGTCGGCCGATTCCGGGTGAACGTGTTGCGGCAGCGTTCGTCGTTCATGATCGTGATGCGGGTGATCCCGTTCACCGTCCCCACCATCGAGTCACTCGGGCTGCCCGCGGTGCTGGCTCAGGTGGCGGAGGCGGAGCGGGGATTGGTGCTGGTGACGGGCGTGAGCGGGAGCGGGAAGAGCTCCACGGTGGCCGCGATGGTGCAACAGATCAACCGCACCCAGCACAAGCACGTGGTGACGATCGAGAACCCGATCGAGTTTCTGCACCGGGACCTGAACTGCTCCATCACGCAGCGCGAGGTCGGGGTGGACACGGACAGCCTCGCGATTGGCCTCCGCGCAGCCCTGAGGCAGGACCCCGACGTGGTGGTGCTGGGCGAGATCGCCGACGCGGATACCATCGACACCGCGATCAAGGGCGCCGAGACCGGCCGCCTCGTCATCGCCACCATGCCAGCTCCCGACGCGGTGACCACCATCGAACGGCTCCTCACGGCGCTCCCGCGCGAGGAGCGCGAGATCGGCCGCATGCGTCTGTCGGAGGCGCTCCGGGCGATCATCTCGCAGCAGCTGCTGCCCCAGAAGGGCGACAAGAGCCGCGTCGCGGCTGTGGAGGTGCTCATCACCACGCCGGCCGTTCGCCATTGCCTGAAGGACGCCTCCCGAAGCGGTGAGCTCCGCCGTCTCATGGCCGACGGCCGGAAGCAGCTCGGCACCCAGACGTTCGAGCAGCACGTCAACGAACTGGTCTCGGCGGGCCTGATCACCGCCGAGACCGCCAAGGCAGCGCTCTCGCTCATCGCTCCGGGACCCACCCCCAAGCGGGGCTCCAAGCAGGCCGCGTCCTCCTGACGCGGCATTCGATGCCGACCCTCGAGCAGACCATGGGCCGCGTGCTCGCCCTCCCACGGGAGGCGGGGACTCCGGCCGCCGCGGCGGCCCGCGACCTCGTGGCCGCGCATCTGGAAGCACTGGGCTACCGGGTGGAGCGCCAGCCCTTCTCCTTCTTGCCATCGAGTCTCAAGAGCTTTCCCGTCTTCGGCGCGGGTCTCGGCGGCCTGGCGCTGCTGCTGCTCCCGCTGCTGACCAGTGCACGCGCCCCCGGCTGGGCGGCCATGCTGGTGGCCGCCGGCGGGCTCGGCGCGCTCGCCGCGACCGCACTCGGGATCGGTTTCGGGTGGTTGTCACTCGGCGGCCCGGCACGGGAGGACGCCAATCTGATCGCGACCCGGGGCGGGGCAACGGTCCGCCGGTGGATCGTCGCGCATCTCGATACCAAGGCACAGGCCCAATCGATGGCCGGCCGGCTGGTGGCGGTCTGGGTGATCGGGCTCGCGGTCGCCGGTCTCCTCGCGCTGGCGGTCGTGCGGCTCCGGGGCCCGGTGCCGGTCCCGCTGGCGGGAAGCGGGGCAGCGCTTGCGGTCGCGGCCGGCGCGCTGGCGGGGCGCGCCCGTCTCCGCGGCACCTCGCCCGGCGCACGTGACAACGGGACCGGCGTCGCGGCGGCGCTCGCAGCGGCCGAGCGGCTCGACGACGAGGGCACGGCGATCCTGATCACTGGCGCCGAAGAGTTTGGGCTGGTCGGCGCGCGGGTGTTCGCGGCACACGACCCCGAGCGGCTGCGGGACGCGGTCGTGGTGAACCTGGACACCATCGACCAGGAGGGGGAGCTTGCCCTAGTGAGTCACGACGGCCGCGGCTCCGCCCTGGCGCGCCGGGAGGCGCCGCGCCTCACGGCCGCCGGGCTCGGGCCGCGCCTCCGGCGGCTGCCGGTGGGCATCCTGACCGACAGCCTGCCCTTCGCGCGGGCGGGGGTGCCGGCGATCACGATCGGTCGACTCACCTGGCGCACCCTCCGCACCATCCACACCCCGCTTGACACCCCGGACCGGCTTTCGCTCGAGACCGCGACGCGGGTGGGACGGGCGCTCGCCGCGAATTGACTGTTGGCTCGCGCGCGCATAGTTTTCCCCGAGGATTCTGGAGCCCCGTGAGGGGCTCTTTTCGTTGCGGAAGCCGGGGAGCCGACATGTTCGACGCGAAGACCGCCTGCGTGGTGGTCGTCGGGGCGCAGTGGGGAGACGAAGGCAAAGGCAAGCTGGTCGACGTGCTGGCCGAACAGGCCGACTTCGTCGTCCGCTACCAAGGGGGCGCGAACGCGGGCCACACCGTGGTCATCGGCGACTCGCACTTCATCCTGCGCCAGATCCCGTCGGGCATCCTGCACGCCAATGTCACCTGCATCGTCGGGAACGGCGTCGTCCTCGAGCCCGAGACCTTCTTCGGCGAGCTGGACCAGCTGACCGGCCGGGGGATCGACACCACCGGCCGGATCTTCGTCTCCGACCGGGCCCATCTCGTCCTGCCGTACCACAAGCTGCTCGACGCCGCCAGCGAGAAGAGCCAGAAGCTCGGCACCACCGGGCGCGGCATCGGTCCCGCCTACGAGGACAAGTATGGCCGCCGCGGCATCCGCGTCACCGACCTGCGGCACCTGGCGTGCGCTCGCGCGCTGCTGACCGACCGGGTGGAGCGGGCCAATCGCATGCTCGAGCTGATGGGGAGCCCCGAGCGTGCCCGGTTCGAGGAGCACGCCGCGCTGCTCGAGCGGCTGGCCCCGCGGCTCCTCCCGCTCGCGGCGGACACCGGGCTCCTGGTGAACCGCGCGCTGCGCGGCGGGAAGCGAGTGCTGCTCGAGGGCGCTCAGGGCGCGCTGCTGGACGTGGACCATGGCACTTATCCCTTCGTCACCTCGTCCAACACCACGGCTGGGGGCGCAGCCGTCGGCGCGGGCATCGGCCCGACCGCCATCGACGGCGTCCTGGGCGTGGTCAAGGCGTACACCACCCGCGTCGGCAACGGCCCGCTCCCCACGGAGGCCGTGAGCCCCTTCGGCGAGCGCCTGCGCCAGCTGGGAGGCGAGTTCGGGGCGGTGACCGGGCGGCCGCGGCGCTGCGGCTGGTTCGACGCCACGGTGCTGCGCTACGCGGTGCGTGTGAACGGGCTCACCGGCCTCGCCGTCACCAAGCTGGACGTGCTCGATTCCTTCACGGAGATTCCGGTGTGTACGGCGTATCGCCTGGACGGCGGGACGTGCGAGGAGATTCCAGCCGAGGTCGAGGCGCTCGGGCGCGTGGAGCCGGTCTACGAAGTCCACGAGGGATGGAGGCAGCCGACCGGCGGCGCCCGCACGCTGGCCGATCTCCCGAACGCGGCCCGCGCGTACCTGGACCGATTGGAAGCGCTCTCGGGCGCGCGCGTGCGGTACGTGAGCGTCGGCACGCGACGGGACCAGATCATCGAGGTATGAGCGAGACGACCGACGTCCTGATCATCGGCGCGGGGCCCTGCGGGCTCGCCGCCGCCATCGCCGCCAGGCAGGCGGGGCTGTCCTGCGTCGTGCTCGACCGGCGCACGATCGTGTCCACCATCGAGCGCTACCCGCTCCAGATGACCTTCTTCTCGACCCCCGAGCGCATCGAAATCGGCGGGATCCCGTTCATTGCGAGCCACGAAAAGCCGACCCGCGCCGACGGGCTCATCTACTACCGCCGAGTGGCGGAGCATTTCCAGCTCGACATCCGGCCCGGCGAGGACGTGGCGGACGTCGCGCGCGAGGCGGACGGGACCTTCGCCGTGAAGGCGGCGCGCGCCCACGACGCGAAGCACTACCGCGCCGCCAACGTCGTGTTTGCGACCGGGTACTACGACAATCCCAACTTTCTCCACGTGCAGGGCGAGGAGCTGCCGCACGTCACGCACTACTTTCTCGAAGGCCATCCCTACTGGCACCGCCGCGTCATCGTGATCGGAGCGGGAAACAGCAGCGTGGATGCGGCGCTCGAATGCTGGCGCGCAGGGGCGACGGTGACGCTGGTGCACTTCGGGGAGGGCTTCGATCGGACGGTCAAGGCTTGGGTGCTGCCGGACATCGCGAACCGGGTGAAGGAGGGGAGCATCGCCGTGCGCTGGCACTCGCGGGTGCGGGCCATCACGCCGACGGACGTGGAGGTCGTCTCCGACCTGACCGGCGCCGTCGACCGGCTCGCCGCCGACGCGGTGCTCGCCATGACCGGCTACCATGCCGACACGACGCTGCTCCGGCGGCTCGGCGTGCCGGTGGACGACGTGACCGGCGTCCCGGCCCACGACGAGGCCACCATGGGCACACCGGTCGAGGGGATCTATCTCGCGGGGGTCATCGCCAGCGGCAACGACGCCAACCGGCTGTTCATTGAGAACTCACGTGGGCACGGCGAGCTCATCGTCCGCAACATCCTGGCGCGGCGGCGGGCGGCGGCAGCGCGGCCGGGACGGAAGGCGACGGGCTAGCCGCGAAGGACACGCAGGGACGACAATCCCATCCTACTGCGCCCGGCAAGTCAGGCGATCTGCTGCAGCGAAATCCGGTCATCCCACTGTCGCATCATCTCGCTGAAGGCTGCCACCATCGCCGGGTCGAATTCGGCGCCCGAGCGCCCGCGGATGTACTCCAGCGCCTCGGCGGAGGTCCAGGCTTCGCGGTAGGGCCGGCGGGTTCGAAGCGCGTCGTAGACGTCGCACACGTGGACCAGGCAGCTGGCCTGATGTGCCTGGCGGGGGTAGTGCACCCGGGGATAGCCGCCGCCATCGTGGCAGCGGTGGTGCTCGTACGCCACCACCGCTGCGAGATCGAGCGGCGCGTTCCCCTCGAGGATCATCCGGGCGCCATCCGCTGGATGGGCCTCGACCACCGTGCGCTCCTCGGGCGTGAGCTTCCCCGGCTTCGACAGGATCTCCCGCGGAATCCGCACCTTCCCCAAGTCGTGCAGCAGCCCGGCCAACCCGAACGCCCGGACCGCGGTTGGGGCCATGCCGAGGAACTCGCCGAGCGCCATCGCCAGGACCGAAACGTTGATCGAATGGGTCGTGGTGTACTGATCGAACTCCTTGAGTTGGAGGAGCGGCAGCACCATCGCCTGGCCGCCGTGCATCGCGAGCGACAGCGAGCGCACGACGCCGAAGGCCTCGAGCAGCGGGATCGACTTGCCGGCGCTCACCTCTTCGTGCACCCAACCCACGGCCCCGCGCTCCTCGTGCAGCGAGTAGCTCAGCGTGGCCACCGGCAGCGGCTCGGCGCAGACCGCGGGGCCGTCGGCGGCGTCGATCCGGATCCGGCCGAACCGGATGCCCTCTGGGCCGTCCTGCCACAGGTCGGCGCGGGCGTCACCGACCAGGCCGAGGACCGCGGCCGCGTGGGCCAGGAAGCGCTCGAATTGGGGCTCGGTCACGGTCCCAGTGACCTCGAGCCGCTCGATGCCCCGCTCGGCGAAGCGCGCACTCCACTCCCACCGCTCCAGCTCCGGCACCAGATCACGCCCGAACAGGACTTCGTCGGGCAGGAAAGTGAAGGCCAGCGACGGCCGCTCCTGCTGGAGGTCGCAGAGCTGGCGGTACGCGGCGTCGGCGGCGCGGCGGACGGCGGGATGGCCCTCGCCGTACAGACCGAGCGTCGAGAGGGCGTGCGAGAGCGCGGTAAGGAAGTGGACCGGCTCGCTCATGCGTAGCGCATCTTGGCGGCGAGGCGGATCTCGGGGTCGTCGTGGTCCCGCGCGGCGGCGAGCATGCGCTGGACCTGCGGATCCGCTCCCCAGTAGCGCGCCAGCGCGGAGACGGCGGCCAGCATGACCGGCGACTTCGTCGCCAGCCGCCAGCCGAAGATCTTCCGCTGGGCGCCCGAGAGCTGGAGCAGCCGTCCGAGCGCCTGCGGCCCGCTGTGGCGCGCGACCACCTGGACGGCCAGCGCCCGAAGCTCGGCGGGGTGGCGCCAGTCCTCGCTGAACTCTTCGACGGTGCGCAGTGCCTCGGGCGGGCAGGCGTCGATCGCGCCCCGCAGCACCAGGGTCACGATTTCGGGGCTGGCGTCCTCCAGCCCCCGCGCAATGGCCGAGGCGCGGTCCTCGGGAAACTCGAACAGAAACTTGTACGCTTCGCGCCGGATTCGCAGATCGGGATGCTGCGCGTACGTCAAGGCCGAGAACCCCGGGGGCCATTCGCGGAGCGAACGCAGCAGGACGAGCAGGTTCCGCTGCACGTACCAGGGGGCGTCTGCCAGGCGCGCGGCAGCGGCCGAGGCGACGGCCGGACCGATCGATTCCAGCATCCGCAGAGTCCGGGCGCGAGTCGAGCGGTCGACTGCCCGGTCGAGCAGGTCCAGCAGCGGCTCGGTGGCCGACGGACCCAGGTGGGCTGCGAGGCTCTCGATCATCTCGAAGTCGGGGCGCTCCGCCGAAAGCGCGTCGCGCAAACGGTCCGGGGTGGCGACATGGCGCCACAGCGCATTGGTGATATGCGACCCGGAGGGAGCACCGCGCAGCAGATCAAGCGCTGCCGGCATCCCCCGGTCGGTCAGCATGCGGTCGAGCACGGCGAAGACGCGGGCGCCGTCGCAGTCGGTCTCGATCGCGATTTGCAGCACCGTCTCGGGCGCGCACTCGAGCCAGTCGTCGACCGCGGTCGGCAGCTTGGGCGACCGGCGCACCATGCCGTCGAGCACGGCCGTGTAGCTGCCGGGGTTCGGGTCCTCGAGGCTCCAGTCGCTGAGGAGCTGCGCGACCTGCCACCGCAGCGCCGACTCCGCCTCGGCGCGGCTCGGCTCCGGACCCCGTTCGGCATGGTGGGCGAATTTGTGGAGCAGGCGGAGGAGCTGGTGGGAGATCTGGTGCCCGGTAGTCACGGCGGCCGCCTCGACGACCTCGAGCACCGCGTCCATGGCGAGCACCTGTGCGGCGGTGTGGGCGAACCGCCGGCGCTCGGTGTGATCGCCGCCAGCCGTGAGGATACGGCGGAGGGTCTCGGGCTTGAGCGACGTCACCAGCTGCGAGACTCGCTCGCGGACGCTGGGCTCCCAGGTGGCCTCCCGGCCCGACATCTGGTCGCTGATCTGGCTGAGATAGTCGAGGATCACCCGGTCGTAGGCCACGTCGTCGGCTTGGGAGTCGATCGCGCGCGCCACCAGCAGGGGGTCGTCGGCATCCTCCACGTCGCTGCCGCCGGCGGTGAGCGCCAGTTGGGCCAGTCCCAGCCAGAGCGCCCCGGCGGGGGTCTGGACCGCTTCCGGGTCCTCGTCGTCGTCCTGCAGGAACACCTTGCTGAGCTCGGGCGGCTGGATGCGGAGATGGGTCCAGGCGGCCCCGACATCGGGCCTAAGCCCGCATGGCCCAGCCTCGTGCCGCGGGTCCTCCGAGAGGGTGGCCAGCAGTTCGTCGATCTCCCCCAGGGTCACGCCGCGGTCGAAGCGCAGCGTGGCGATCCGGTGTCGGTGCAGTCGCCGAGCCAGGTCCCGGAGCAGGGCATTCCGGGGATCGGTGGCGATGCCAGCGATGAGGATCTGGTGGCGGGCCACCCCAATGGCGAGCGACTCGCGCAGCGCCAGGAGCGCCTCCAGCCGGGAGACGAACCGCTCGGTAGAGTCCTGCAGGTGGGGGTGTCCGGGGGGGTACATCGTGCGCTTGTGCAGCACGATCGAGAACTCGACGAGGAAGTCCGCCAAGCGCCGGGAGAGCGTCGCCACGGAGCGCGCGCTGGGGTTTTGGGTGAGGGAGCGGGGTCCCTCCGGTGTCGAGCCCATGGGAGTCGGCCGGTAGCGGTCGGCCGGT
>Ga0209798_10000547_pt1 | contig 22814 bp, 19 predicted proteins | sample DOMMetBare3Fresh_FD_187475 | JGI IMG/M metagenome (GOLD analysis project Ga0209798, IMG submission 187475) | Wetland sediment microbial communities from St. Louis River estuary, USA, under dissolved organic matter induced mercury methylation -... | ecosystem: Environmental > Aquatic >... | reverse complement strand
TCTGCGCTGTAACGGGTGCGGTGCTGCATGGAACCTCTCCTTTCAAAATGGATCGGTTCATTGCTTACACACCTGTCTCAAAAAGCGCAACCACTTCAGACCGATGGGGTATCCCAAAAGTGTAGACCCAAATATTGAGCAATGGTTAGAGGCAATGTTTTCCTTGGATCATTATCCAGATGCTAACATTGATGAAATAGAAAAAACACTAGCCGGGATCGAGCAAGAAACTGTTGTTTGTTACAATGTGGGGCAGGGTTCATGCGCCGCAGGGTGTAATCACAATAGTGATCCGGTCATTTACTATGATTTTGGCGGCGGGATAGGTAAAAATCCGTATCCGCCAGATCTCAAGTTTTGCCACAGACAACAGCCCGTAATACTGTCGCACTGGCATATGGATCACTGGATATCGGCAGTTCGCCACACTGAAATACTTGCTAGCCCCTGGATTGTCCCGCGACAAAGCCAGCTCGGTCCCAGAGCAATCCGGTTGGCCAACGATATAGACAAGAAAGGGAAATTGTTGATCTGGCCTATTTGTTTAAGCCAGTTATCTAGGGATATCTGCACCATAGCAAAACTTAAAGAGCACCCAAATCGCAACTTGAGTGGACTTGTTGTTGTCGCCCATGTGCAATTACCGTCTGGTCGGAAAAAAGATGTGCTGATTCCCGGCGACGCCCCTTATAGACGTATCCCGTTTAATAGACCGTTTATTAATGGACTGTTTGATGCATTGATTGCTACCCATCATGGAGGTTGGCATTGCACCGGAGACACCGCCCATCCTTGTAAATGTATTGCTAATAGCAGGATTGCCTATTCCTACGGTGCCGGAAATTCCTACGGACATCCCAACAGTACCGCTATTCAGGAACATAATAATGCGGGATGGAATAGATGTTATTTCACCTGTGGCGGTCATATTGATTTGATTCGTAAGTGTCCTTTCCCCTCTACGACCGGAACTGGACATACACTAAGACCAGTCCAACCATGCAAAAATAGTTGCAACGTAACCATGTGCAGATTAATGGTAAAATCGCCGTAGCCCGTAGCAGAAGTATAAACCAAGTGTAGCAACAACAAGGATAACGCTATATGCCAATATGTGTTTTTCTCAGCCACATATATTGCGGATAAATCTATTGTCAGAAGGTTGGCAAAAGATCTGGATATTCAAGTGACAATACAGACTTATCCACGGAATCAATTATGATAACGGCTGCCATTAAAGGCACCGCCATCCCTCGCAAAAACTCACCATCATGGTCTTCTCCACCGTCTACGGCATCGAGGAACTGCAGGGATCGAGCACAGAACATAGGACAAAATCCTCAACGGATGACAAACTGAAACAAGGCAGACAACATGGCGCTAGAACACAAAAACCCGGAAGGACGGATAATGATTAACTCCGAAATGCTGATCTATCAGGCGCCGGACGGAACGATCAGGATCGACGTTCGACTGGAGGGCGAGACGGTCTGGCTGACCCAGGATCACATGGCTCACCTGTTCGGTAAGGCAAAATCGACAATTAATGAGCATATCAAGAATATCTTTGCTGAGGGTGAACTGCTTGAGGAGTCGTCCGTCAAGAAATTCGGGATTTCCGAATTTCAACAAAAAGCGCCGAATTTCTACAACCTGGATGTGATTATCTCCGTAGGTTACCGGGTCAAATCACAACAGGGCACCCAGTTTCGCATCTGGGCTACCCAGCGACTGAAGGAATATATCGTCAAAGGCTTTGCCCTAAACGATGAGCGCTTCAAGAGCGGCAGTTCCATGAACTATTTCACCGAGTTGCAGGAGCGAATTCGTGAAATCCGGCTCTCGGAGCGCTTCTTTTACCAGAAGATCAAGGATATCTACACGACCAGTATCGACTACAACCCAGCAGACGAAAAGACTATCGAGTTCAAGGATATCTCTGCGACAGAAAAGGGTTTATGAACCTTCGCCGACTGAAAGCCGTTGCTAAAAAAGAATTTCTGCATGTGCTGCGTGACCCGCGCAGCCTGATGATGGGGATCGGCATTCCGATGCTGCTGCTGTTCCTGTTCGGCTATGCCCTGACCCTGGATGTGGACCGGGTGCCGCTGGTGGTGTGGGATCAGGCCGGCACCACCCTGAGCCGCGATTTTGTCAGCCGCTATTCCGGATCGAGATATTTTGCCCTCCGCCAGCAGGTGGATGGTTACCAGCAGATTGAACGGAACATCGACAACCGCCAGGCATTGATTGCCCTGGTGATTCCACCCGACTTTGACCGCCGGCTTGGCCGTGGTGAGACAGCGGCGGTGCAGACCATTCTGGATGGAAGTGATCCCAACACCGCCACCATCGCCCTGGGGTATGCCGAAGCGACCGCAGCCACGTTCTCACGGGACGTGGCGCTGAAGCAGATGAAAAGAACCGCCCTCCACCCCCAAGGAGGGGAAGCATCTTCCCTCCCTGAATCAGGGGGGGCACGGCAGGGTGGCTGTCCGAGCCTGGAGCTGCGGCCGCGTGTCTGGTTCAACAGCGACATGGTCTCACGCAACTTCATCTTCCCTGGTTTGATTGCGGTGGTGATGATGATCATGGCCGCTATCCTGACCTCGCTCTCCATGGCGCGCGAGTGGGAAACCGGCACCATGGAACAGTTGGTGGCAACCCCCTTGACCGGTGGTGAACTGATCTTCGGCAAGATTGCCCCTTATTTCTGTATCGGACTGCTCGACCTGTTGCTCTGCATCGGGGTGGGAGAGTTCATCTTCGATGTGCCGTTGCGCGGCTCGCTCTGGTTGCTGATGCCGCTGGCGCTGATCTTTCTCTTCTCGGCCCTGGCATTCGGCATGCTGCTCAGCATCATCACCAAGAGTCAGTTGCTGGCCAGCCAGTTGGCAATTATCACCACCGTGTTGCCGGCTTTTCTCCTCTCCGGCTTCATCTTTCCGCTCGAGAATATGCCGTTGCCGATCCAGACCGTGACCCGGATCATTACGGCCCGTTATTTTGTCACCATTCTGCGTGGTATCTATCTCAAGGATGTGGGGTTGGCAGTGCTCTGGCCACAGGTTTTGTTTCTGGTGATCTTCGGGGTGGTGATCATGACGGTGGCGCTGCGGAAATTCAGAAAAAAGATTGGCTAGCCACAGAGCACACAGAGAGCACAGAGGAAAATCATGGGCGACAAACTTACAGAGCAGATAATTGCAGCGGGGATTGAGGTACACAAAAAACTCGGCCCAGGACTATTGGAATCTATTTACGAGGAGGCGCTCTGTCATGAACTTGTGTTGCGTGGGATTCCATTTGAGCGTCAGAAAGCGGTTGACGTTATGTACAAGGATATCCGAATTAAAGGTCAACGGCTGGATCTCTTGGTGCAGTCTGAAGTAATCGTGGAAATTAAATCGGTTAAACGCAATGAGGATGTTTTTACAGCTCAAGTGCTTTCGTATTTGAAAAGTACCGGCTTAAAACGGGCATTGTTGCTAAACTTCGGAGAGCCAAGGCTTGTTGATGGTCTCAAAAGGTTCTCTCTGTGAGCTCTGCGCCCTCTGTGGCAAAAGGTTTTTAAAATGTTCGAGCGTCTGAAAGCAATGCTGATCAAGGAGTTCATTCAGGTCTTTCGCGACCCGCGCATGCGGATCGTGCTGTTTGTGCTGCCGGCGCTGCAGACGGTGATCTTTGGCTATGCGGTCAACATGGATGTGAAAAATATCCCGACCGCCATCATGGATCGGGATAATAGCTCCGAAAGCCGTGAGCTGGCAGCGATCCTGACCTCATCCGGTTATTTTCGCCTGACGGAACGGATCGATAACGACCGGGAGGCGCAGCAGCTGCTGGACCGGGGGGAGGTGCGGGTGGCGCTGCAAATTCCCCACGGTTTCTCCGGGCAACTGCGGCGCGGTGAGCAGGCGCCGATTCAGGTGCTGCTGGATGGGAGTGATTCCAATACCGCCGGCGTCATCATGGGGTATCTGGCCCGGCTGGCGGGAGCGTACACGGCCAAGCTGCAACAGGAGTATGCTCTCCGTCACCTCGGCTCCGGCATGGGGGGGGGACAGGTGCAGCTGGTGAGCCGTGCCTGGTTCAACGAAAATCTGGAAAGTCCCCCCTTTTATGTACCGGCGGTGATTACCAACATCCTGTTCGTGATCACCATGCTGCTCTCATCCCTGGCAATCGTGCGGGAAAAGGAGATCGGCACCATCGAACAGGTGATCGTGACCCCGATCCGCAAGCGGGAATTTATCCTCGGCAAGACGCTCCCCTTTGTGCTGATCGGTTATATTGATGTTGCCCTGATCAGCAGCGTGGGGGCGCTGGTGTTTCATGTGCCGGTGCGGGGGAGCCTCTGGCTGTTGTTTGCCGCCACCACCCTGTTCCTGATGAGCTCGCTCGGCATCGGGTTGTTGATCTCCACCATCAGTGAGACCCAGCAGCAGGCGATGATGAGCGCCTTTTTCATCATCTTCCCGGCCATGCTCCTCTCCGGATTCGCCTTTCCTATCGAGAATATGCCGGAACCGGTGCAGTGGCTGACCCTGGTCAACCCGTTGCGCTACTACATGGTGGTTATCAGGGGGATCTTCCTGAAAGGGGTGGGGATCGGGGCGCTGTGGGAGCAGTTCGTCGGCCTGGCGGTAATCGGGATACTGTTGTTGTCGCTGGCCATGGCCAGATTCAGAAAAACGATCGGCTGAAGACACGGAAAAGATCCACCTTATATATTGCAGATGAAAATTAAGTGGTATAAATGATAAATTTCCGTTTGAAGAATGGCAGAAAGTTTGAGAGGAACATTCATGAAACAGTCACGGGCTGAACCAGATCAGAAACTTCGCCAGCGGGCCGAAACAATGATTGTGGCTCATGAGAACTGCCCAGAGCCGATCAAGCGTAATGAAACCCAGCAAACGATGTCGCAAACTGAGACACATCGGCTGCTTCACGAATTGCAGGTGCATCAGATTGAGCTTGAGTTGCAGAATCACGAACTTCGACAGACTCACCTGGAATTGGAAGCCTCGCGTGAACGCTACTTCGAACTGTTTGACATGGCGCCGGTTGGCTATTTGACCCTTGATAGACAGGGAATTGTTCTGGAGTGCAATTTAACCGTTGCCAAGTTGTTGGGAGTGGCTCGGAACACTCTGGTCAATACCCCATTCTCCAGATACATCTTTCCCGATGATCTCAATATCTTTTGCTTGCAGCGCAACCAGCTGAAAGAGTCCGCTGTTTCGCAGCGATGTGAAATCCGGATGATTCGCGCTGACGGTTCCAACTGCTGGGTGGAGCTTAAAGTGACACCGACGGCTAACAATGAGTATTGGATTGTTGTTAACGATATCAGTGACATAAAACGGGCTAATGAACTTAGTAAATACGCCGAGCAGTATCAGGCGATGATTGCGACAAATCTGTTTGGCTTCTGGTTGGTCGATGTAACTGGAAGAGTGCTGGATGTAAATGACACTTACTGCAGGATGTCGGGCTACAGCAGAGATGAATTGGTACTGTTCTCTGTGGAGGATCTTGAAGCAGTCGAATCTCCTGAAGAAATTGACAGGCATAGACAGAAACTCATAGAAGTCGGTATCGATAATTTTGAAAGCAGGCACAGGTCAAAAGACGGCAGAATCTTTGATGTCGAAATAAGTGCGGCATATTTTCGCTCTCAAGAGGAAATAATTGTATTCATCCGTGATATCAGCGATAGAAAACGGCTTGAGGATGCTCAGACCTTTCTGGCCCATGCCAGCAGCGGAGTCGTAGATAGAGAACACTTTTTCAGCTCGCTGGCCCGCTACCTGGCCAAGAGTCTTGACATGTATTTTATCTGTATCGACCGTCTTGAAGGGGATGGTTTGGCTGCCACAACGGTAGCCGTCTGGTGTGACGGCCATTTTGAGGATAACGTCTCCTATGCCTTGAAAGATACACCGTGCGGAGACGTGGTGGGAAATGAAATCTGCTGTTTCCCTGCCAGTGTATGCCAATGCTTTCCGCGTGATAAGGTTCTTCAGGATCTACGGGCGGAAAGCTATGTCGGCGTGACTCTCTGGAGTCACACCGGGCAGCCAATTGGTCTGATTGCAGTTATTGGACAAAAGCCCCTTGAGAACCGCAGGCTTGTTGAATCTATGCTGAAAATGGTGGCCGTGCGCGCAGCTGGCGAATTGGAACGACTGGAAGCAGAGGAGGCGCTGCGCGAGAGTGAAGAAAGGTTTCGTCTGGCAATACAGGCAACAAAAGACGGTATTTGGGAATGGGACATTTTAACTCATCAGGCGTTTTTATCCCCTCGCTGGTGTGAGATTATCGGGTACTCGTCTGATGATCCGGAATTACAGCATACGTTCGACTCGTGGGCAGAGAGAATCCACCCCGATGACTACGAGCGGGTGATGCAGGCATTGACAAACCACCTTGAACGTAGAGCGAGCTATGATGTTGAATTTCGACACAGGCATAAGTCGGGTGAATACATTTGGCAGCATTCCAGAGGTGATACTGTTTTTGACGGCAGCGGAAAAGCCATAAAGATGATCGGGGGGGTTACGGATATATCCAGGCGAAAACAGCTGGATGAGGAATTGCATCAGGCACTTGAAAACACCAGGAGTACCAATGCCACAATGCGCAGGTTACTGAATACGGTGGCACATGAGTTTCGCACTCCGCTTGGTCTGCTCATCGGCAGTACCGATATTCTGGATCGTTACTGGGAACGTTTAACGCCGAAAAAGCGGTTTGAACATAACGAGCGTATCAGGAGTGCCGCACGTCAGATGTCAAATCTGGTGAATTCGGTAGTGTCATTCAATCAGCTGGGAGATGAAAGATCCGACAATTTTCCAGTGTTACTGGATGTCGGCGGCTTCTGTCGCACAATTGCCGCAGAAGTTGAAAGCGTCTGGAGTGCCGGCCACCATTTCAATTGTACGATAGCGGAAAATTGTGGAACTGCCATGCTGAGTGAAATGCTGTTGCGACGGATAGTGGAGAATCTGCTGACTAATGCTTTTCGATATACTCTCTCAAGCGGTACTGTGTCGTTACGTGTTTGCCGGGAGAAGAACCTGTTGTGTTTGGAAATAGACGATACCGGTATCGGAATTCCTGAAGAGGATCTGGACCGGATATTTGCCCCCTTCTACCGCAGTCGCAATGTTGAGGGGCGCCGTGGTTTGGGGTTGGGGCTCTCCAATGTTCACGATGCATTGGTGCAGATGGGCGGAACTATTACGGTGATCAGTAAAGTTGGTGCAGGAACAACCATGATGGTGGAAATTCCTGTCGATGACCGAGGTAAAGGAGAAAACTCATGTTATCAATCCTGATTATCGAAGATGATCCTTCGTACAGCGTTGTGATGGAAACGATCCTTCAGATGGAAGGATTTGATGTTCAGATAGCTCCTGATGGCCGATCCGGTCTTGCCCTGCTGCGAAAAAAACGTCCGGATCTGATTCTGTGCGACATCATGCTACCGGATATGGATGGTCACTTGATATTAGAAACCCTTAAAAAAGAACGTACCTTTTCCGATATTCCATTCATCTTTGTTACCGCACTGGGAGAGCGTGCCGATGTACGTCTGGGCATGACAAACGGGGCCGACGACTATCTGCCCAAACCATTTTCCGCAGATGAACTGCTTGCCGCCATTACCGGTCGAATTCACCGGTACGAGCTACTACTCCAACAACGCGACAAAGCTGCTTTCCAGAAAGAGCAGGACATTATCCAGACAAAGATTACCAGACGGGAGCGGGAAATTCTGCTTCTGGTGGGACAGGGCATCACATCCAGAGAAATTGCCGAACGATTGAAGGTCGCCCTGAAAACCGTAGAGGTCCATCGGGCAAATTTGATGAAAAAGCTTGGTGCTGCTAATGCCGTCAGACTAGCCCGCTGGGCTGTTATCGCGGAACAGCTGGAACCCTCAGGCTGAATGCTGTTTGGGAAATCTGTTCACTTTTTTGTATATTTTCTGCCTTAACACTCTGCTGGTCACTTCATCCCGCTATACTCCTGCTTATCCCGCAATCTCCCTCCTCTTACTTTGAATGTTTGCCTGAAAAGCACATTAAAAAACAAATAAAATGCACTTCTAATGGTTTGCCCCAATAGACAGATAAAGCCATGGTTCCTATACTAAGCTTCTCGTAAACAAAAAATAACGGGAGGAACATCAACTGAGTCTGCATGCATCACTACACTGATATGTTTCAGTAATCCCGTTGGTTATCGTTTTGTATGGCTGGAGGAGAACATAATGTGCGATGAGAGAGGCGGCTTATTATCCGGGCGTAACTTGACAAGCCTGAAACGGTTGGCAAGGTTTCCGGAAGTGGTACATAAACAGAAAATATCTGAACTCCTCAGCGTGAATAAGTTGCTGGAGCAGCGTATCAGCGACGAATCCGAAAAGTGGGCCGCCCATGAACATGTCATGATACACCAGGCCAGGCGGGCCGCCATGGGTGATATGATTGGTGCAATAGCACATCAGTGGCGTCAGCCGCTCAATGTACTCTCCCTGCTTATGGAAAGCATGAAAGAAACATTGGAGTGTGGAGAGTTTGACGGCAAGGCCATGGAATATTCCATTTCAATTGCCATGGAGCAGGTTCGCTTCATGGCAGATACCACCGACGATTTTCGTAACTTTTTCATTTCCCGTAGCGCAGCGGAACGATTTTGTCCGAAACGGTGCGTTGAAGAAATGGTTGCCATGATGAACGGTTGCTTCTCAAGTTTCGAAACTATTTCCATTGATATTATCGATGAGCTTGAAAAAGGGGTCGAAGTTCCCGGTTGCCGTAATGAGTTCAAACAGGTTCTGCAGAATCTTCTCTGCAATGCCAGGGATGCCGTTTTGGCGCAGCCTGAAGGGAACCGTAAAGGGCGAATTGTCATACGAATCGGCAGTGGGGATGCTTCCGTTGCCATCGGCGTTGAAGATAACGGTGGCGGTGTTGACCAAGCGATCCTGGAACGTATCTTCGAGCCATACTTCACAACCAAGAGTGAGACCAACGGCAGTGGCATCGGTCTGTACCTGTCGAAGGTTATCATTGAAAACAAGATGCATGGATCTTTACGGGCGGAAAATGTTCCTGACGGCGCCCTGTTTGTCATGAATCTGCCTGTCGCGCCGCCCTCGATCATTGCAGCAGTCGGATGCTCCGAAACTACTTAATGTTGTGCTGTTGTTTACAGCAAAAGATCCTGCTCATGACGCGGAGTGGAACGAGTTTTAGAAGGTATTTACGGATGTGTGCCGACCTCTCCTGAAACTGTTTGCGTGAGGGAGAGGACGGTCAGGTCTTGAAGTCAACTTGCCGTATGAGGTTTATTATGAATGCGATGTCATTAGATATGTCAATACTGTATGTTGAAGATGACGATACCATCCGCGAAAACATGCTTGGTTTTCTGAATCGCCGCTTCGAGAAAGTCTGGCTGGCTCAAAATGGGTTGGAGGGGCTTGCCATTTATCGTGAAAAAGTACCGGACATCGTCATGACTGATATCAAAATGCCGGTCATGGACGGCCTGGAGATGACAAGAGCCATTCTGGAGCTGAACGACAAGGCCGCTATCATCATAACGTCGGCTCGCAATGAAGCTACATATTTGTTGCGGGCAATAGAACTGGGGATCAGCCACTATCTGCTCAAGCCTCTGGATCGGGAACAATTGGACGCCTCTCTGAAACACTGCATCGAACAGGTACAAAAGGCCAGAACGCTCCGCGAAAAAGAAAACTACATCTCTAAAACCTATCAAACAATCAATTCCCTGATCGATTATAGCGAAACAAGCCTTAACAGTTCGATCAACTTGAATATCCAGATGGAGTGGCAGCTCGACCGGATGGTGGAAAGTGTTTTGGGATGGAACCGCGACATGGCAGCGCACTGTCCATCCTGCGTGATCATGACGTTGACCCACGGTATGACGGGACAGCCAGAGTGGCTCTGGTACGAACGGAGGAAGGGCGGGGCTCTGCAAAAAGCGTGTTATATTGATCACCCTTTGCTTGACCTGACCGCACCTGCTGGAAGCCATGCCCTCTATTATCTTAACGAAGGTGAATCGTTTCCTGATGATCAGTACCTCAGGAGTTTTGTAGAGCACTTTTGCCGGTTTGGAGAGAAACTGCGCAATCTGATCTGGTATCAAAACGGTTGTCGTATCATCTGCGCCCTCAACTACCCGGCTCCGGTAAGCGCAGGAGATGCAGGGATGATCAAAAATCTGGCTGTGCAGGCGCGCTACATGGACACCCTTTCAGCCCAACACAATCAGACTGAGGAGGCATTTCACTATACAATCACTTCATTGGCACGGGCGGCTGAGGCTAGCGATGAAGATACCGGCAATCATATTCTACGGGTCGGAGAGTATTGTGCGGCAATCTGTCGCCAGATCGGCTATTCGGATACGCTGGCGGAGATTATTGCACTCCAGAGCCAATTACACGACGTAGGTAAAATACATATTCCACCGGACATGTTGAAAAAACCAGGCAGACTGACGGATGACGAAATGGTCTTGATGAGGGAACATCCACTCTTTGGAGCTAAAATAATCGGTAATCATCCTCGGTTGGAGATTGCCCGAACTATTGCGCTTCACCACCACGAACGCTGGAACGGTACCGGTTATCCCTATGGTCTGCGTGGGGCGGTAATCCCTCTGGATGCCCGTATTGTGGCCTTGGCTGATGTCTATGATGCACTGAGAAGCAGGCGCAGCTACAAACCGGCCTTCAGTCACTACACCGCCAGTCACATCATCATGGAAGGTGACGGCAGAACCGAACCGTCGCATTTTGATCCGGATTTACTAAGTGCCTTCGAAAAAATCGACTCGGTGTTCGATGCAATTTATGAGCGGTTTGCAACAGCAGCTTGAAACCGTAGTACGCATGAAAAACAACGAGGGGGAAAACCTGTGTTTTCCCCCTCGTTGCATACGCTATGAGACGTTTTGCTGATCAGTAGTTTTGGTCGGCGTAATCGACCCAGCCACCAGCCAGCACCAGCGCCTTGTCAAAGGGGGAAATTTCAAAGTTGAAGTTCTTTGATTTTCCACCACCACACATGGTCAGTGTTCCGGCCTCGATATCGATGCTCATGCTGGCATCAGCGTCATCGGCATGGCTCAACAGCAGATCGATGTCGGCTTTGGGGAGTTCAATGGCGGCCATGCCGCAGTTGAACATATTCTGACGGAAGATGCGGGCAAACGATTCGGCGATAACGGCGGTAATGCCGTTGACTTCGAAAACCCATGGCGCATGTTCACGGGAAGAACCGCAACCGAAGTTGGCGCGGGAGACGATTACCCGGGCGTTTCTGGTTTTGTCTCCCTTGGGATCGAAACCGGGGAGTTTCAGGTCTTCCAGGATGTACGGTTTCAGGTCTTCCTTGGTGATCTCGGTCAGGTACTTGGCCGGGATGATTTCGTCGGTGTTGATATCGCTACGGTCGAGAAAGAGGACGGAACCTCCGAAGGTTTTCATATATGACTCCTTAATAGATAAAATCAATTTTAGCCACAGAGATCACAGAGGCCCCGGAGAAGTTCAAAACAGGAAAAAATAGCATACTTTGTTGTTTTTCTCTGTGCTCTCTGTGTCCTCTGTGGCAAGAGATTTACAGGTATTTACGCGGGTCGGCGATTTTACCTTCAATCGCGGTGGCAGCGGCGGTGGCCGGTGACATCAGGTGTACCATCCCCCCTTTGCCCATGCGTCCCATGAAGTTACGGTTGGTGGTGGAGGCACAGACTTCACCCTCAGCCAAGACGCCGTTACTCATACCGAGGCAGGCGCCGCAGGTCGGGTTGGTGACGCAGAAACCGGCTTCCATGAAAATATCGATCAACCCTTCCTTCATCGCTTGCTGCTGGATCTTAGGGGTGGCGGGTGAAAGGATGCCGCGTACATTGGGAGCCAGTTTGTGCCCCTTCAGGATCTGGGCGGCGATGCGCAGGTCTTCCAGGCGGCCGTTGGTGCAGGAACCGAGGTAGACCTGATCCACGGGAGAATCGGGCATTTCGCCAACGGTTTTGGTCTGGTCCGGTTTGTAGCCGAAGGTTACGGTTGGCTGGAGCGTGGCAGCATCAATCTCGATCACCTGGTCGTACTCGGCATCGGCATCGGCACTCCAGTTGCTGTAATCAGCCAGGGCGGCTTCCTTGCTGGAGAATTCGTCCTTGATGAACGGCCAGAGGTATTCGACGGTGGTCATGTCCGGCATGCAGATCCCTGATGTACCGCCAGCCTCGATGGCCATGTTGCAGAGTGTCATGCGTGATTCCATGGTCATGGCATTGATGGTTGATCCGTGGAATTCCATGACCCGGTCAGTCGCGCCGTTGACGCCGATCTTGCCGATGATGTGCAGGATCACATCCTTGGCGTAGACCCCTTTGGGGAGTTGGCCATTGACGTTGAACTTGATGGTCTTGGGCTGGCGGAAAGCACAGACCCCCTTCAGGATGCCGACTTCCAGGTCGGTGGTGCCGATACCGGCGGCAAAGGCGCCAAAGGCACCGTGGGTGCAGGTATGGGAATCCCCCATGATGACGGTATAACCGGGACGGATGAACCCTTTTTCCGGGAACAGGGCGTGGCAGACGCCGTTGGCGCCGACATCGAAGAAATCCTTGATGCCGTGGCGGCGGGCCCAGTCACGCAGGATCTTGGCCTGGGTAGCGGTTTTGCTGTCCTTGCTGGGGGTAACGTGGTCGATGACCGCCTTGATTTTGGTCGGATCAAAGACCCGGTCCTTGTCGCGACGGATCAGATCGTCAATGGCGATCGGGGTGGTGATTTCGTGGCAGAGCACCGCATCCAGGCGGAGCACCTTGGTCCCCGGAAACGGTTCGTCCACCAGGTGAGCTTCAAATATCTTTTCTGCTGTTGTTTTTCCCATACCTATGACACCTCGCTGGTTTCAAAATAAGTCTATTCTTGTAGCAAAGTATGGGGAAAATGTAAACCGGGGAACAATAGTTTGAGGAGTTTAAACAGCCGGCATGATTTGATCTGGATATTTCACGGCACAATGCTACTATGGTGCCTCTGTTCGGAGCAGCTTGAGGAAGAGATGAACATATGGACTGACTGAAGTAGGGAATGGGGGCAGTATGTCACCGGATTATCTGAAAGAATTACTGCTGGCGGTTAAAGAGGGGGGAGTGTCGATCGATGAGGGGGTGGCGACCCTGAAAAAACTCCCCTACGAGGATATCGGCTGTGCCCGGATCGACCATCACCGTCAGTTGCGCCAGGGGATGCCGGAAGTGGTGTTCGGCGAAGGCAAATCGGTGTCGCAGATCCGGCAGATCATCACTGCCATGTCCGGTCGCGGCAACAATATCCTGGTGACGCGCCTCGATGATGAAAAAGCAAAACAGCTGCTGGCGCATTTTCCGGTGGCCAGCTATCATGCCGACGGGCGCTGTCTGACCCTGGAGTTTCAGCCGTTGGCGGAATGCGGCAAAGGGACGATCCTGGTGGTGTCAGCCGGAACATCGGATCTGGGGGTGGCGTCGGAAGCGCTGGTGACGGCCCGCTTTCTCGGCAACCGGGTGGAGCATATCTACGATGTGGGGGTGGCCGGAATCCATCGGCTGCTGGCGCAGCAGGAACAGCTCTCCACCGCCCGGGTGCTGATCGTGGTGGCCGGCATGGAAGGCGCGCTCCCCTCGGTGGTGGGAGGGTTGGTGGATGTGCCGGTAATTGCCGTCCCGACCTCGGTTGGTTACGGAGCTTCCTTTGGCGGCATTGCCGCCCTGCTCGGGATGCTCAATTCCTGCGCGGCCGGCGTGACGGTGGTCAACATCGACAACGGCTTTGGCGCTGCCTGCGCCGCCAGCCTGATCAACCGGGGATGAAGGATACGCAAGCAATGATCGGTACCGCTCTTATCAAAACGTTTAAGCGCGAATCAGTCAGCTTCATGCTGATAGTCCTGGGAATCCTTTCCGCCGGAATGGGGATCAAAGGGTTCCTGCTCTCCAGCCACTTCATCGATGGCGGGGTAACCGGCATTTCCATGCTGCTGGCCAGCGTGCTCGGCTATCCGTTGTCGATCCTGATTCCGCTGATCAATCTCCCGTTTATCGCCCTCGGCTTTCGCCAGATTGGCTGGCAGTTCGCATTGAAAAGCACGCTGGCGATTGCAGGGCTATCGCTCTGTCTGGCCTTTGTCAACTATCCGGACGTAACCCCGGACAAGCTGTTGACAGCCGTTTTCGGCGGTATGTTTATCGGCGCCGGGATTGGGCTTGCCATTCGGGGCGGAGCTGTGCTTGACGGCACTGAAATCGCGGCGTTGCTGATCAGCAAGAGCAGTCATCTGTTGAAAGTCGGCGATGTGATCCTGATCCTGAATGTTTTCATCTTTTCCACGGCGGCCTTTTTTCTCGGTATTGATCCGGCACTTTATTCGGTGCTGACCTATGTTGCCGCCTCGAAAACAATCGATTTTCTGCTCCACGGTATCGAAGAGTACAACGCCATCATAATCATGTCCGAAAAGAGTGATGAAATCAGGGAGGCGATCGTACGGGTCTTGAGCCGTGGTGTTACCATATACCATGGCCGCGGTGGAAAGACCGGCAAACCGATGCATATCCTCTACTGCGTGGTCACCCGGTTGGAAATCGGCCGGGTCAAGAACGTGGTTCAGGAAATCGATGAAGCTGCCTTTATCGTGATTCACCCGTTGGCGGATGCATCCGGTGGCATCATCAAGAAAACCGCCTTGCACTAAAAATTACGACACACGAATGAAATCATCATGACCATGCTCTATCTCGACTGCCAGGCCGACATCTCCGGCGATGTGACGGCTGGCACGATTCAACATCTCACGGTAACATCCAGGCGGATTTCATTCCCCCGCCCCCCTCTTGGACCGCCGCTCTTCAGCGCTGCTGTCTTTGCTGTTGCAACTTCAGCGCATTATCAAGGTAATTCTGTGCAGCAGTGGAGTCAGGGGTGATCGCAAGAGCCTTTTGAAACTCCCTGATCCCTCCGTTCAGATCCTCTTTTTTTAACAGAGCAATCCCCAGGTTGTAATGTCCTTCAAAGTTGTTCGGGTTAATGCTGACGGACTGCTGAAACTCGCTGATGGCAGCAGCCAGATCCCCTGTTTTGTCAAGGGCAATGCCCATGTTATTATGCGCTTGAGGGTCATTGGGGCTTATTGCGAGCGCTTTCCGAAACTCGCTGACTGCTGCAGCCAATTCCCCCTTGTCAAACAGAGCTGCTCCAAGATTGTAGTGAGCAATGCAGTTACCCGCTGTAACCGTAATGGCGTGTCGAAACACGGATTCGCCATTCTGCCAAAAACCGAGTTGATGCCGCGTCAAAACGGCTGATGCCAGTATCACCGTACTCGCCAGGAACGCAAGAATAACGCGCCTGTAACGCAGCTCACGCACCAATTGGGGAACGCCCCAGGCCGCCATGATGAAGAGTCCGATAATCGGCAGATAGGTATAGCGGTCTGCCATGGCCTGTTCCCCCACCTGGACAAGTCCGATAACAGGCAGAAGCGTAACAAGGAACCAGAACCAGCCTACGGGAAGATAGGGGTGGCGTTGGGCGACCAGAATCGTTGTTATTGATACGAGAAGCAAAACTACCAACGAACCAAGCACCTGCCAGAGTGGAATCGAGACGGGAAAGGGGTAGATGATGGCGAGGTCGACCGGCCAGAGTGTTTTGATGAGGTACTTCAGATATGAGAGGGAGGAATTTTCTATGCGGAGTCCCAGGGAGATCGCATTGAGACTATTGATCGCCCCCCCTTTCTGTTGGGCGTAGATGGTGATCAGTGACGATAGTAATGTAAAGACAAAGAAAGGTATTTTTTCTCTTACCAATGGCATCAGCCAGCGCAACCGACTCCCCGGGTCTTGCAACCGCTCATTCCCGCCCCTTGGCTCAATCGCCGTGTTGTCCCGTGCCATTCTACGGTTTAAAGGCCAGAAGTCCAGCAACAGCATGACAACCGGGAGAGTCACAAGCATCGGTTTGGACATCAGGCCCAGCACAAAAGAGACGAGCGTGGCCAGATATGATCGGGTTGTTCGCTGTTCCACATATCGGCTGTACAGGTAGAGCGTCAGAAACCAGAAAAATGCACTCAAGACATCTTTACGCTCCGCCACCCAGGCAACCGACTCCACATGCAGCGGATGGAGCGCAAACAGAGCAGCGACCACCAAACTCTGCCATCGCCCGGCCGTTAGCCGCAACAGCAGCAAAAAGAGAAGTACTGCATCAACGGCATGTATAATCAGATTGGTGAGATAATGACCACGGGGGTTCATCCCATAGAGCTGCGCATCCGCCAGATGTGAAAGCCATGTCAGCGGATGCCAGTTACATGGCTCAAGGGTGGTAAATGCCCAGACAACATTCGAAACGGTAATCCCCGTCGCCATATGGGGATTGTCCGTAATGTAGTCATTATCGTCAAAGTTTATGAAGTCGTGACTTCCCAGTTGCCAATAGACAGCCACGGTAAGGGCGATGAGTACCGCGCAGGACAACAGTATTGAACGCATTGAAATTGATCTTTGTTTCATTGATTCCTCAAGATGGCATTAATCCATGGCCAATTCGATAGACTCTTCACACTTGTCGAGGGCTATGGTAATTTTCAAACCATACGGACTGCCTCACGCTTGAAGTCCGGATCGTATCGGTGTTGCATGCTCATAAACACACCTCCTGTTCCCGTTAGGGTAGTTGATGTGTCCGCTAAAATGAAGATAGATCATTATTTTGTCCCGTAAAATGAGCCTCTATGCACGGAATACACCTGCTTTTGGGGTTGTTGTCAAATAAATTCAAGAGAGTAGTTTGGTCCGACCCCAGAGGTTCACCCCCAACAAGAACGTGCGGAGAAAGATGTTCAACATTAGTCCTAGAAAAAAGAGAGAACAAGTTCAAACCGCTCTAACTATACTCTGGGGCGCAATAGCTTTTTATATCATTTTTAAGTATAAGCATGGGACTATAAGTAAAAACAACAGTCTGTTTTGGTTGGCTTTAACACTACTGCCTGTTTCTCTGTTTGACTTTGTGGCATCTTTTGTAACTGGTGAGTCATATTGTAGGGGTATATCTTTTTTTGAGGAAAAGACCCCAAAACTCTTCTTTTGGAATGCCGTTTCTTCAGGCATTCTCCTGTTTGTCTGTATTTCAGGTGTAATTGCTTATTGGTAAAATATCTTGAAATCGGAGTCTTGAAGATCATTCCCCAATTCTTGTTTGGGATCGTAGGAAACCGGTTTATAGCTCATGCTTCATTACCTCCTTCAGCCTTGGCGCTGATTTCAAAGAGGACATTGTCAAGCCATGCAAAAGGAAAAGGCGACAAAATTCACAGTGAAAAATATAAACCAAATCCGCATACGAAAGCAGATACCTATGACCATGCTCTATCTCGACTGCCAGGCCGGCATCTCCGGCGACATGACGGTGGGGGCGCTGTTGGACCTGGGGGTGCCGCTGGAATATCTGCAGGCCGAACTCTCCAAAGTGGCGCTGCCGTCCGGTTCCTATTCCCTGTCTACCAGCCGTACCGAGCGGCAGCACTTGGCAGCGCTGCAATTTATGGTTGCTGTGCATGATCATCATACCCACCGGCATTATGCTGCAATTGATGCCATGATTGCCGCGAGCTCGCTTGCTCCGGTGGCCCGGGAAACCGCCCGGAAAATCTTCCGCCGGCTGGCGGAGGCTGAAGCGCTGGTGCATGGTGTGCCGCTGGAACAGGTGCATTTCCACGAAGTCGGGGCAGTTGATTCGATTGTCGATATTGTCGGTACGGCGATCTGCCTGGAGTATCTTGGTGTGCAGCGGATCGTCTGTTCGCCATTGCCGCTGGGGAGCGGTTTTGTGGAAACCGCCCACGGGCGTCTGCCGGTTCCGGCACCGGCCACGGCCGAACTGCTCAAAGGGATACCGTTGCATAACCGCTGCGGTTCTGGCGAGCGGGTAACGCCGACCGGGGCGGCGATTGTGGCCAGCCTGGGGAGTTTTTCCGATCCATCTCCTGCCATGACCTTCTGCCGTATTGGCTGCGGGGCGGGGAGCAAGGATTTCGATGATTGCCCCAATCTGCTGCGCGCCTTTCTGGGCGCCGGGGATACGGTAGATCACGATCAGGTGGTGGAAGCATGCTGTAACCTGGATGATGTTACGCCGGAGGTGATCGGATATACCGGGGAATTGTTGCTGGAGCGGGGAGCGCTGGATGTGTGGTTGACGCCGATCCAGATGAAAAAGGGGCGTCCCGGCACGTTGCTTTCCTTCCTGTGCCGTGGGGAGGATCTGAAATCCCTGGCAGAGCTGACCATGACCGAAACCGGTACCCTTGGCATTCGTCACCGCCTGCTTGATCGGATTATCCAGGAACGTTGCACGGAACTGCGCGAAACCGTTTTCGGGCCGCTATGTTTCAAGGTCACCCCGACGGGAGAAAAACCGGAATACGACGATTGCCGCCGGATTGCCAGGGAGTTGAAGCTGGCGTGCCGGACGGTCATACAACAGTTACAGAGCGTCGCAAAATCAGGAGAGCATTCATGAGAGTCTGTACCTTGAGTATCGGTGATGAACTGATCAGCGGTCGCGTGATTGACAGCAATGCCGCCACTATTGCAGCAAAACTGCTGGAACAGGGGATCCCGGTTCTGCGGCATCAAACGGTGGGGGATAACGAGCCGGACATCATGGGCGCTTTGACCGATCTGGGGCGGATGTGCGATGCCGTGATCGTTACCGGCGGACTGGGGCCAACGGCCGATGATATGACCGCCCGGGCAGCTTCCCGGGCCACCGGTCGCCGGTTGATCATCAACGACGAGGCACGGGAGCATCTGCACCGCATGAGCAATCAACTGCCGGGTCAGGTCTACTGCACCCTGAATGACAAACAATCGATGCTGCCGAGTAAATCAACCGTGATCCCCAATCCCAACGGCACCGCCTGCGGATTTCATCTGATCCATAACGGTTGTTTCATGTTCTTTCTGCCGGGAGTACCGGCGGAAATGGGGCCGATGCTGCACGACACGGTGGTGCCGTTTCTGGTGGCCCGCCTGCCGCGCAAACAGATCATTCGCTTGTTGCATATGAACCTGTTCGGGGTGAGCGAGGGGAGCGTCGATCAACAGTTACTCGGAATTGCCCAGCCGGAGCAGGGGGTGACACTCGGGATCTGTGTCAATTTTCCCTGGATGCGGATCACCTTGCGGTCGGAATCGGATTCCGCCCCGGATGCGGAAACAAAGCTATCGGTCGCGGCCGCGGCAGTACGGGAGCGGCTGAAGGAGTATCTTTTTTCCGAAGGCGAACGGTCGTTGGCCGAGTCAGTGGCGAAACTCTTCAGCCAGAGCGGATTAACCCTGGCCCTGGCCGAATCGTGTACCGGCGGCATGATCAGCCAGGCGATCACCGATGTTCCCGGCTGTTCCCTGTTCTTCCGGGAAGCGGCCATTACCTACAGTAATGCTGCCAAGAGTCGCCAGTTGGGAGTTTCGACCGAGATTCTGCTACAGCACGGTGCGGTCAGCTCCGAATGTGCCGCTGCCATGTCAAAAGGGGTGCGTTCAGTGGCGGAAGCTGATCTGGGGCTGGCGGTCACCGGCATTGCCGGCCCCGAGGGGGGAAACGATGAAAAACCGGTCGGCACGGTCTTCATCTCATTGGCAGCGCCCGATGGCTGCTGGACGAAACGATTTTCCTTTAGCGGTTCCCGTGATGCAATCCGGATCATGACAACCTGGACCGCGCTTGACTGGCTGCGGCGCTATCTGGTTGGCCGTCGCCTTTCTTGACAAGCGCGACGTGAAAACGTAAAGTGCCCGCTCACATTAACAGGGGAGACGAGGATTGCAGAACGGTGAATGATCAACAAACGTGGCTGCAGGCCGTAACGGCTACGCTCGGCTGGTATGACCGGCTGGATGTGACGGTCAGGGAGCAACTGGATGACTTGATCGAGCAGATTCGACGTGCCAAACAGGAACTGATGCAGCTGGTGCTGGTGGCGGACGGGTCGGCGGTCTGCCGGTCGTGTGGCGGGGAGTGCTGTCGCTATGGCAAGTACCATGTCACTTCCCTCGATCTGCTGGCGTTGCGCCAGCGTGGGGAGGGCATGATTGTTCCCGATTTCCTGACACATCCCGCCTGCCCCTATGCTGATACGCTCGGATGCTGTACCATGGCGGTGGAATTCAGGCCGCTGACCTGTGTGATCTTCAATTGCGAGCAACTGGAAAACCGGTTATCATCGCTCGACCAAGCTAAAATCCGCACTCTTGAACAATTGTTACGCTCCCTGATCTCCCGGGCCGAGCAGGTGAGCGGTATTCGCTTGAACCGCCCGGCATTGTTATCCGCGGAAACCAAACCCTGATAAACAGGATAAGTGCGTTAACGAAATTATTTTCTGCCTGAAAAGCGCAGAAATTAATTTCTAACTTACTAAATAATAACGACAAAGGAACCAGAGCTGTTATGGCAACTATCAATGATATTGTACTGATTCATGTGGACGGAAAACCGGGATTTTATGCCCGGATTGATGATATCAACCCTGATCCCAAGCCGGGGTGGTGGCAGGTGCAGCTGCTGGTGTTGACCTTCCCTTTGCAGACCTTTCACTGGATTCTGGATGAACACCAACTGCTGGGAGCTGATTTTACCATGGGGGGGACACCGCTACGCATGGAAGAAGTGGTTTCTCCGCTGGTGGAAGAGCGGCAGCTTAAGGAGCAGGAACAGGAAGAACAAAAGAAACAGGTTCGCAAAGAGCAGCTGGGGGCCAAGGTTGTGTCATTAAGCGACCGCCGTAAGAAATAACCGATCGAATTATGGTTGAGGCGCAGTGCGCTGCGTCTCAACCGGTTTGGTTTCAATCTACTGCATCAACAGATTCATTGCCTCCTGTACCGAAGTAACCCCCTGCAGTTTCATGGCTCCGCTTTTTTTGATCCGTTTCAGATTCCCGGCTGGCAACAAACAATTCAGAAAACCGAGCTTTTCAGCTTCGGCGATCCGTTGTTCCGGTTGTGAAATTGCCCGCACCTCACCGGCCAGGCCGACTTCGCCAAAAATTATGGTATGGGGATCCACCGGTTTGTCCAGGTGGCTGGATGCCACTGCCATCATGATCGCCAGGTCCGAGGCCGGTTCGTTCATGCGCACGCCACCGGCGGCATTGAGGAATATGTCCACCGAGGAAAGGTGCAGCCCGACTTTTTTCTCCATTACCGCCACCAGCAGCGCCAGACGATTGCGATCAACACCGATGGTGGTGCGGCATGGTGTGCCGTAGGAACTTTGGGATACCAATGCCTGCAATTCCACCAGCAGCGGGCGGCTCCCTTCCAGCGCCGCCGTGACCACCGAGCCGGCCGCCCCCAACGGACGTTCGGAGAGAAACAGTTCCGACGGGTTGAGCACTTCACACAATCCTTCCTGCTTCATTTCAAACACCCCGATCTCGTTGGTCGAGCCAAAGCGGTTCTTGACTGCCCGCAGAATACGGAAAGGGTGACTGCCATCCCCTTCGAAATAGAGTACGGTGTCAACGATGTGTTCCAGTACCCGTGGACCGGCAATCGCTCCATCCTTGGTGACGTGCCCCACCATGAAGATGGCAATCCCGCTCTGTTTTGCCAGCAACATCAGACGTCCGGCCGACTCCCTCACCTGGCTGACACTGCCGGGAGCCGATTCCACCGCCGCTGTCCAGACCGTCTGAATCGAATCCACCACCATTACCGACGGTTTCATCGCTTCGGCATGATCGATGATCGCTTCCAGGGAATTTTCTGCCAGAACCATCAGCTGCTTGTGGGAAGCGCCCAGGCGTTCGCCGCGCATGCGGGTCTGGGAGGCCGATTCCTCACCGGAAACATACAGCACTTTTCCGGTTGAGCCTGCCAGCCGGTTCATGGTCTGCAGCAGCAGGGTCGATTTGCCGATCCCCGGATCACCACCGATCAGCACCAGCGAACCGGGCACAATCCCCCCTCCCAGAACACGGTCAAGTTCGGCAATGCCGCATGGTATGCGGATTTCGGCCTGGGAAGGGACATCGCAGATCGGAATCGGGGAGGATTTCTCACTGCCGCTACGACCCTGGCGGGACGATTTTACCACCGTTTCCTCGGCCATGCTGTTCCAGGCGCCACAGTCCGGGCATTTCCCGAGCCATTTGGGAGACTGGTTGCTGCATTCCTGACAGGTGAAAACTGTTTTCTGTTTCACAGCGCTACCCCTTGAGACTTTCCTATTGGTTTGACAAAGTTGATATTTTGTATAGTATTGCACGCACTTTCAGATTGTACAAGGAACGACCATGGATTTCTATCGCCCACCCGTACTGTATGAGGCTCTGGAAGCCATTGGAAGTGTGTACCGGGCAATGCGGGCATGGCAATTTTACCCGGCCGGTCACCCCACTCGCAAAACCAGCATCATCAAAGCGCATGCCGCCCTGAGATCGATTCTTGGTGAGCATGATCTTACGCTCTTGTGTGGCAGCGCTGGTTTTACTTTTCCCGATGGCGAAAGTATTCGTGACGTCAACCGGCTCTGCGATTCATTGTCGTTCGAGCTGTTTGTCCGTCGCGTCAAAGCGATTACCCTGCTGCACGACCTGCGCCAGGAAGACCTGCTTGATCTGGTGCGGGTGCTGATGATCACCCCCGAGGGGGTGCAGGCTGCGGGGGGGGTAGATACGATGTTT
>Ga0209798_10000546_pt1 | contig 22830 bp, 8 predicted proteins | sample DOMMetBare3Fresh_FD_187475 | JGI IMG/M metagenome (GOLD analysis project Ga0209798, IMG submission 187475) | Wetland sediment microbial communities from St. Louis River estuary, USA, under dissolved organic matter induced mercury methylation -... | ecosystem: Environmental > Aquatic > Freshwater... | reverse complement strand
GGGGGTGTATGGTTTTGACAGCATAGATCTTTGAAAGTGTAAGCATGTTCTGCGTTGTGTAATTAGCAGGCTAATCTGAATACACAAAAACTCAAATGGCAATACTCAGTATGCCATGGCCGCTTAATCAGTGATTAGGTAGTCATTAGGGCCGCCGGGCCGGTTCGCTTGTTTCCATGCCCCGCCGCCGACTCAAAACAAAACAAGATGCTGCGATCAAAGGCTGTGATGATCGTTTAAGACTATGCAGCTAAGAAAGTAATCGGTTGTTTGTTCCCAGTTGCTTTCCGAAAAACCTCAAAACAAAATAAGCATGTAGAAAGCTTTTGGAGAATATGTTTGGACACCGGTTCGAATCCGGTCACCTCCACTTAGTTTAGAAGCAAAACAAAGCAAGCGACTGCAAAGCACTGAATAGCAGTCGCTTTTATTTTTTCAAACCTGCATGTCTCCGTCAATCTCAACAAAATCCCGGTGTGATTTCAGAGACATTTCGCTTTTCCTCCCGTTCATTTTTAGCAATGTCCAACACAGCGGAGTTTTGCAGTGATTAGCAACTGAATATACTGCGCCAGCCTGTCAATTTTATAACCTTAAAATTTACAGTTATGCTGGCACAACTCGACATCCGATTCAGTTTCATCTGCAGATCAACTCACACAAATGAAAATGGAAAACATCCAATTATTTTACGCATTAGTTTTCGCAACAAACGAAAGGATATTTTTACAGGTTTGTCCTGTTTAAAGGATTCCTGGAATTCACAACAAGGCCGATTACATAACATTGGCAAGGAAGCAGCAACTATCAACAAAAATCTTGACCATATGCATCGTAAAGCCAACGATGCTTTTGATGCTTTGCGTTTTGCCGACGAAGAATTTTCTATTGAAGAACTTGTTGATAAGATTAAAGGCAAAGAAGAAGAGCCTCAACTATTACTTGATTATTTGGAAAAAAGAAACAAGGAGATTTCTAAAAGAGTGGGTGTTGATATTACTAAAGCTACCTATTATAAATACAGAAGAAGTCTTCAATATGTACAAGAGTTCTTATTGAAACATTACAATTTAAAAAACTATACGCTTAAAAATATAAATCTAAAATTCTTAGAAGATTATTTTCATTTCATAAGAGTTGAAAAAAATATTTCGCATAATGTTGCAAGACGGTATATAGAATTTGTCAAAACTGTATTGCAACCTGCTTTACGGAGTGGTGCTATTAAGAATAATCCATTTCGGGAATTAAGAATCAAACCCCGACCAGTCATTGTCCACTATCTCAGCCAGGAGGAACTTGATTTGATCATAGAATTCGATGTATTCTGACAAGCAATGCCAATTGCGCCACTGGTACAGCAACAAGTAATGTCCTTGTCTTTACTGTTAATACAGTCACAGGAGTCAATCCTGTTCCTGCGATTAATTATGGAATCAAGGCCTATCCAAATCCTGCAACTACGTTTTTAATTATTGACAGTTTAAAACTATCGGACCAATGGAAAACAGTGGAGATAACTAGTATAGATGGCAAACAGAAATTATTCTTTAGAGAGATCACCGGACAAACAAGACTTTCTATAAATCTTGAAAGACTTTTAGGCGGATATTATGTTGTAATACTTACAAAAAAACAAGGCTTGAAAGTTTACCTGACATTTATAAAACAATAATATCGAGCTTTCTTTTCGCAACAGAGCAAGGCATTTTTCAATTGGTGGACTTTATTTTAAAACGAGTGAGGGGTGAGGCAATACCAGAATGGCAACAAGCTGGTGTAATTTCAGAGACATTAAAACTAAGAAATTCCACTTGCAGAATTATTAATCAAATATTCAAGAAGTTACATACCGCGGTGGTGTAGGAGTTCGAATCGGGGGCAGAGCCAGCTCTCAGATAGTATTACTTGCATTGATCTACGCTCAGGCTACCTCAAAATCTGAAACGACATGTAGCTCTTTATGAAGGTTTGGATATTTGTTTACCAGTTGCTTCATATAATCTTCCGCTGCTGCCTGGCTGCTGAATTTTGATCCGGCATCAAATACTTTATTGTTCCCATTATTTACAACACTATAACCTTCTTGTTTTAGTTCGAGCTTCTGATCGAAAGGCTGTAACTTTTTCTTATGCGCTTTTGATAAAGGAGATTTAGTTATTGTACCCGCTTTCATGAAGTGGCCAAAGAGAATGTCCAGTGGTTTGTAGAACAAACCAAATTTAAGCGGCTTCTTTGGCTCAAGGTCAACAATGATCATCTCATAATCAACAATTCTTCTTACCATTTTGCTTGACCGCAAGCTTTGCTTATCAATTGTGATCCTTGCACCCCCTGTCATGCGTTCAAAGGAAGGCTTGCTTAATTTATCTGCATCACTTAATTTCTGATACTGCGCTCTTGCAAAATGTTCCTCTTCAGGAACGATATTTAATTTATCGGTTCCTGATTCAGCCAGCGTGATCGATGCCCGTTTTATATCACTGATCGTTTGGTTACCGAGCTTGTCGATATCGAGATCAAGCGGCAATAACTTCTGATTGACGATTAAAGTCCCGGAAGGATGGAGTACCAACGATTCCGTTGCTTCATTTAATTTGCGCAATGTCACCAGCATACTATTGTTCCCCGGTAAAACAGTGCGCCATTGCTCACGCTTCTTTAATTCTTCCACCAGTTTTGGCAATGCTTCTATGTCCGGTAACGTCGTATTCTTTTCTTCACCCCATGTGATATCGAAGTCCGCCGATACATCGAAGAATAAGAAACTAATACTTCCTTTGCCTCTTGCTCTCCATGGGGTAGGACCTTCCAAGGTAAACTCGAGCCTTATGCCATACACACCCATTCCAAATATTTTCAATGATACGCCTGAAGAGATCTGGATGATAAAATGAAATGGTGAGAACTGGAACAATGCATCGAAACTGCAATGTCCTTCAATAGAGATCGCACTGAAACCAAAATATAGTTCTGAGCGGGATCCGAATTGAACTGTATTAGATGTAATGGCCTGATAACACTCCACTCTTATCCTTGCATAACTTTCATTGATGATGTTGATCGCAATTCTTCGCAAGGTGGGCAATTCAAGTGGTGGCGGACTATAGGATGGATGAAAACCTCCCACCGTTAACAAAAAATCAGGTTGATCACCCCATTTCAAACGCACGGCCATATCACCTTCGAGCGTCATGAATAAAATACGTGATTCAAATAACGAAGCATCGAAGGATAACATTTTTTTATCGAAGTCAAGTATACCGGCAAAGTTTACCTGGATCTTTACTAATGCTACGGATTCATCGGGCAATGCAATCAATAAGACACCGAGTATAACAATGTTGCCCGGTATCTCAATGATGATACCGAATGAAAGCTTGATGATCGATGGTGTTCCCCAACCTAATTTTCCCATTGGGCCAATAAGGAAATGGTCATTCTGCGGTGGGAAAAATGCTTTCAGGTCACTGATGATCCGCGGTGCATTGGCGATCACATCCTTTGGAAACATGACACTGTTGATCCCACCTGTGCGCACACCTTCCCTTATCGGACCGATCAACATCGAGCGATTCAAACCGATCAAACCACCAACACCATTCAATGTAAATCCAAAACCTAACTGGAACGGAGGATTGAATTCTGCTGTAATGATCAGTAGTAATGAAAATCCTTTTGAACCATCCGGCATCTTTGTGGTGAGTATACCGATCGCTTTCACGGAGATGAATCCGGCAATAGATAATTCAAGTATACCGGCGTATTCTTCTTTATCCGTATCAAAATAAAGATAGCCGCCACCTTTTACTACCGCTGCGTCGAGGCTGAGTCCAATACCATTGGGTGGTTTGAAGCCCAAAGCGAAATTTGCAAAACCCAGGTTACCTCCATTGGGTGGAAAAGATATCGTGACCTTCATCCCGATATTCTCGACAACTGCCTGCAAGGGTCCAAGCGCTGCTTTGATCGTTGCGCCGGCACTTACCGGGAACGCACCATTTTTTGGAACGAAGCTTAAAGTAAAACCTTCCAGACTTACCGGGCCGAGTGCAATATGGGTGGGCAAGTGAATCTCGAAAGAAGAACTTCCCCGAAAATAAAATCCATGCAAATATGACCAGCCCACGGCAAGATCGAAACCAAGACCAACGCCATCAGCAGGTACGATCTTTTGAATAAAACCATCGGCCTCTCCCGGCTTCAAAACAAATTTTAATCCTTTCAATTCTACCTCGGAATAGAAATCAACTGCATTATCGGAGTTGAGTCGTATGCCGCCAATGCCACCGAGCTTCTGATATTCCAAACGGGTTGCATCGGCTGCACCAAAAATAATAGTAGGGGTATTGTCTACGTTTGATCTCTCCACCATCACTTCTGCTGAACCTTTCAACGTACTAGGTGAACCTGGTTTATTAAAACCGAGTATCATTTCAATGGGTACACCGGGCCTCATCAATGCACCAACACCACCCTGCAGGTCAAGATTACTTTTTATCGTAAGAGCAATATCGTTTGCCACCTGCATCTTGAGATCGGCAATGCCATTGAATGAAGGCAAGACCGCTACACCTGGTAACATACCGCCTTTTGGCGGCAGGTATAAAAAGTCGATCGTTGCATTCAGCTCTCCCTCATTTCTTGCGCGACGAAATAAAATTACTTTCAGTGATTTTTGTATTGGCGATTCCGGTAAGGTAACACCTGCTTGTATAACAGCAGCAGTGTTTGCCGATATGAACCTGCTGGAAACATCTGCGCCCATCGCACTGAATAAATTATCTATTTCGGAAATGAAGCCGTCGAAATCAAAGTTGGGCAAGCCCCAATTAAAAGCATTTTGTAAAACTAATTTCGGATCGTCAATAACGGCAGGCAGATCTGAAAAATCGACCGCGTAGTCAACATATGGTTTTCGGTTGCCCGTCGGCGTTATATACCTTGCTTTCACCACACCCAGCGACTTCAATGCAAATGCCCATGACGGATGAAAGCGAACCAGGTATTCAATCACCAGGAAACTGACCAATTGTTTTGGAAATTTGGACTTGAATCCATCAGCGATAAGGGCAGGACTGAATACCGCATCAGGCGCGGTTGCTATCGCATCGATCCCGTTTATAATTTGGGCGACAGCATTTTTTATACGCATGATATCATCAAGGGAAATGCTGGCAGACGCAGTGATCCCATCAGGACCTACCGATCCGTCTATACTAAGGCCATCGCCAGCGACCTTTTTTAATTCCTGCAACAAAACATCCAAGGCGGTTCCTATATCCGAGACAGGTGCCGGAATTGCTTCCGGCGGCCAGCCAAGCTTCAACATGAAGTTGACAAAGGTTTGCGGCGAAGAAGTAGCATCGCGCAGCGGGAGTAATGCCCTCCCCACCTCCGTCATTAAAACTCCTAAAGTACCAGGACCACTCATGGTGATGATTTAGCTTTCGGATAATATTTTTTATCAAGCAGATCGTGGTATTGCGGATCGACCCGGTTTACCATTAAATATTTGCAGACATGACAAAACTCCCCGTCGCCCGATTCGCCGGAGGTTCTCATTTTACAACCTCCTGCAGGACGGTATTGCATGCCTGTATAGTAATTGGCACCTTCGTAGACACCAACTGTTTTCTCCCCGTCACAGCAGGCCGGTGCAAAACCCGCAATATCTTTCGGATAATCTACATCAGCATTTACTTTTCCGCGATCACTGTCGCTATTCAAAGGAAGATTTTTGTTGGTCGGATCATTTTTCAGAAAGTCATACACTTTTTTTTCAACAATGAACTTCAGGTTACCCGCATCGTCAAGCAGCGGAACAAAAATGAATGAGCCTTTAGGAAAAACAGGAAGTGGTGGTGAAGGAAGACCGGATCCACCGAGTGTGATAAAGCCAGTTGCCGCATCAATGTTCTTGATCTGCAAAAGCACCAGGTAATGTGCATCATCGGAAGGCTGGGGCAGTTGTTTGCCATTATTATCAAACTCCGGCTTGCGGATATGCACGATCTTATTTTTTTTCTGCGCTTCGATCCATTTACCTATATATTTAGGATCAATTTTAACTTTGAGTTCGTTACCCACCTGTGTACTTGGCTCTAACAACGTATTGGAAAGTTCAATTCGTGGCAATGCAAACCATTTTACTTTATCGGGATCTATCTTCCTGTTGGTTGTGTAATTTGCATCGAGCTTTATGGTGTGAATGGTCGTAACATTATCATATCCATCGTGGATACCATCATTATCACCGGAGAATGATTCGTACTCATCGCCGAAATTAAAAGAATGACCGAATTCATGCGCAATCGTATTGATCACTTCATCTATGCTCAGGGGAATTTCATCAGGGGGTATTCTACGCAATATTTTTTCAGTTGGCGTGTTGAAGTACTGAAATCCCAACTTTGTAAATTTGTTGACTGATGTCGTGGTAAACGTTGAGTTATTCAAGTTCGCACCTCCCGTTAGTCCATCATTTACAATAACACCCACAAAGCCAACACTGGGTTTAAACGTTCCTCCATTTACATCGGGTTCCCACTGAAGGCCGATATGTTGTGAAGGATCATATCTATAATGGAGGCTGGTGAGATACTGCATTACTATATTACTGGGATTAGGTTCATTTGATTTATGTACCTGCGGTGGATGCCGGCGAGGATCGGGAGCCACCAATCTAGTCGGTGAAGTATAAAACCATTCGTAAAGCCGTTTAACATAAGCACGCATGGCAGGCGTATCCACATCTGCAACAGGAATTGTCATAGCCGTTTGGGTGGCCTTCGAATAACCATCTGCATATCGTCTCCCGTATTGCATTCCAAAAAAACTATCTCTTGCCTCCAGTATGCCCATTGATCGCTGCTTTTTCCAGGCACGTACCAGGTCATCATCGACTTTCGACGGATCGTAATCAAGAAACGAGTCGGTCCATAATTTTTTTAAATCAGTGGTACTGCGTGTTTCATTGCGAAGCGGGAGACCTACTTTCATGATAAGCTCTTCCAAAGTATAGGGATTAGCAACTGTTGCGGGCAATGCGTTGCTATAGGGTATTTGGTATCCTTTTGGGAGGTTGGGATCATCTTCGTCATTGATGCCGGCAGCAGAAGTGATCACCCTTTGTTCGGACGCCTGGAATACTTTGAAAACATTAAACGATCCCTGTAAAATATTATAGGGTGCGTGACGGGGTTTATGAAAAAGCCGATCCACCGTTTTTGTAACGATCTCATCGAAACGTTTCCTGTCATCACCTGAATCGATAAATCCTTCTGAAATAAAGACCATATTATGAGCTTCCTGAAAAGGCTTTACATATTGAACAGGCTCGAGTATGTTTCTTTGTTGTTTGTAATCCACCACTTTCACTGGAATCGATTTTGTGGAACCGAGAAAAGTACCATTCAATGTTGCCGGTGTTCCCGGAATTTTACCCCACAATCTTCCTGATCCACTGGCATCAGGTTCAAAAACGTTATTGTCGCTACTGGTAAGATTTACATAACCATGCCCTGTAATGTCCCCAACCAGATCTGTCTTTTTGCCATCGTCGGTGAATAATGCATAGATCGAAACCTGTGTATGGGCGCATGCATCATCTTTTGCGACGGTGAGACTACTGTTACCAAACCACCAGCCCAGCACCTGGTGATGGACCTGGATACGAATCACAATAGAATGCTCATGTCCAAACGTATTCTTGTGGGAAATATAAATGAAATTAACGCCCATTGCCAATGGACTAACATTACCTACGTTGTCAATGGAAACAAACGGTGTTATCATCCGCGTGCCGGGTGTTTCGTAGGGGGAAAAAATCTCGAATTTGCATGCAGCCGTAACATCCTTTAACTCATATATCCTTTTGTCCGCACCACTAACTGTGAAAGGATCCGGTTTAAACCATCGTTCAAAAACGGTGATCTTTACAGGTGGTGTTCCTGTCATCGCAACATGCATGTCGCAATGCGGAGTAACAACTATATCCTCGAAGACAGCCATATTACCTGATTTATTTTGTTGCTATTGTTTTACATCTTTGATCTGGTCGAAAGCCAAGCCACTTGAACCTTCACCACGTCCAGTTGATTTTTGTGCGCCAAGCCATATGATCACTTCGCCATTTGTCCATCTTGTTCGTTGAAATGCATGCGTCACCCGGATACCTGCTCTTGGTACTTCTTCTTCGTGCACGTAATAAGCTTTCTTCGGATCGCTGTCAAGTCCTTCACGCATAAATGTTGTTCGTGGTCTCACCTTCGCTGGTTTATCCGGATCGTCGCCCGGCACAAAACGAAGCATAGATGCTCTTTGCAATTGTATTTCGCGGTTGCTGTTGTCTTTATGTACCGGCACGAAGGGTATCCAATTTTCCGGAACCGTTGTCATCGCGAGATAACTGATCGGTGCTTTGTATTCCGCCGGTGTGATCGTAATGCTGCTGTTTATTTTTTCCAGGTAAGCATAATTCTCCAAACCTGCTTCCTTACCACGTCTTCCATAACCGCTGGCCAATGGCACAATGGATTCTACAGCCCACACCATATTAGCCATTTCATCTCTTATGATCACCACTTCTTCAATGGGATCACCTTCCTGCACTTTCATCGCAGCAGGAGCCAATAATAAAGTGGTATCGGCTTGTTGACCTTGCTGCTGACCTTTGACCGAAAGGGTGAACATGTTCCAGCGATGCCAGTGTTCATCGTCACCTTTGCCGGATGCCTCTATCCAAAAACGTTCACCAAATGTATTGGTCACAGCAAGCCCTTTTATATTCGCTAATGAACCAACCGGTAATTGAAAGGGTAGCAGGAACCAATCATTCGCAAACATTAATCCGAATTCTACCAATAATAATTTTGCAAGATCCGTCGTGGCGGGTTTGATGTCTCCTAAATTTGTTTGTCCATCTTCAAATTTCCACCACCTTGTATCAGGCATACCGTCGAATTTCACCTGCGTTGGAATAAACGTGGATGTAAATTTTCCTAAGCCTAGTGCGGGCACGCCCGTATCCGCTAATCCAGTTGCTTTATTATCTATATCAAATGCATACCAATCGAGATGACCATGATAATATTCATCGGCGGTTAACACTTTTTCTTTTTCTGCGCCGGGTGCGGTGCAGGTAAATTTATATTCCAGCTTTGACGGATCCCATGCATTTTCTTTTTCATCATCGGGCTGCACATAAAAAGATTCAAACCAAGCAACGAAGTCATTACCAAGTCCATTCAATTCTGTTTGATCCGTGAGAGACATCGTGGGATCAATATTATCTGAAGCTTTATGGGAACCGGGCTCTTTTAAATACAAATATAATTTTGCACCATCCATACTTCTTCCGCTGATCGCAGCGAGTTGCTGCCATACTTCACGATGCGCATATATATGGGCAGATGATTTATCCTTTGCCGGCAAACTAAATTCATATTCTTTGATATAATCTTTTGCATATGAACCGAGCCCGCTATCACGAATTAATTTTAACCAATACCTGCCCATGTTTAATCTAAGATCAAGTTGCATATCTTTTTCATCCCAACGGAATATGATCTTTTTTTGCTCAACCGTTGCTTCGAGCGGAATTGTTTTATCAAAAGCCTGCACGGGCTGTTCACCGGGTTTATATTTTGTGAGCTCTGTTGTTTCGATATGCACTTTCGCAAATACTGGAGCGCCCGCATCATCGGCCGTTAACTCACCCATCTGCCACTGTTTGGTGAGCATCCACAATGCATCCCTTACTTCCGCTTTCAACGCACGTTCAAAATTTTCTGTACGTGGTCTTCCTTCCAGGCGATTCCATAAAACCACAGTGGGGTAGAGTCGTTCGACAACAGCTTTTTTTATATCGGGTATGAGGTATACAGGATCCATGTTATTTATATAAATTTTTCATCTGTATTATTTTTTTTTTAAATTTTTTCATAAACCGAATTATTGATCGCCAGATTGGTTGACAGTGTGATCAGGTAAAGTGTGACTGCCATCATGGTAGTTGGCAGAAATTGTCCATAGGCTGTCGATTCAACCTGCGCAGGCTCGATCGCTCTTTTCTTTGCCATGTGCATTGTTTCGTGAATCGTCTCTATCAAATCATTCCACTGCCAATTACCAGTTAGTTCAGGCGGTACGGCCAGCAACATGACCTGCGGCGGTTCTGTATTGGGCTGATCATAATGAAATGCAATACCGGTGTTTTCTTCGACCGCGGGTATCACTTCTGTCCACTCGTCCACCAATAAACCGCATTGTGGTTTTGTTTTATTAAATGGCACCGCATAATGCGCCGTGTATAATAATGTATCGGAACCAATCGAAAATTTTTCAGCATTCTCTGTTGTTTTGAATTGCGTAGCCAGCCAGCGATCATTTGATTTGAAAGGAAGCTGAACCGGTAATAATTGAAAGTCGAAACCATCCTTAAAGTTTTCAGCAAGTATGGCTACATTTTCTAGGAAAGACATTTTTGATCTCACCCGTGCTGTTCCATAGAACCAATCCTGCACTGGCGTTGCTTTCGTATTTTGTGTTTTGATGAAATCCAATAAGCCTGTGCTGTTCGTTACTGAATTTTCTATTTCATTTCCACCAGTTGTTTCGAGGGTAAAATGTGGAAGGATGATCGCCTCATCTCCCAATACCTGTTTTGCAGTGCTGGTCAGTAGCTCTATTTTTTTATCAGCCGTTTTTGCTATGACTGATTCCGTTATTAAATTGCCGGCTATTGTTACACGGTTCGTTATTTCTTCTTTTAACCTTTTTACTGTGGCGACGATCTCTGCTCTTAACCTGATCACCGCATCTTTTTCATTCTGGACATCATTTTTTTCCCGCTGGCTGTCAAAATACAAGGGGTCATGATCTTTCATCGGCAGGAGAGCGGCTTCTACATCTGCTAAATAATCAGTGAGCTTTGTTTTATTTGATTGCAACAGCAACTTCAAGGAATTGAACGCACTTGTAAAAGCATTTCTTTTTCCATTTACTGTAGCTTTATAGACGGTGAAATCAGCGGGCAATGGTTCGGTCAGTGTTGAAGAAATAAGCCTTTCTGCTTTACGCAACAATTCAACCATCAAAGCTGGATCACCTGTCGAACTATAACCCCCTATTAATGTCGTGTAGTCTGTATCTTTTTGTTCCCATCTCGTTATTAGGGTTGTTAGTTTCTTAAATACCGCATCATAGATGTCATGGATTCCACTACTCATAAAACCCGTTCCTGTTTGTGGGATGCCATGCATCGCGATCTTCAAGAACTGACTTGTTACTTTTTTTGCGAATTCATCCAGGTCAGATGCATCAGCCTCTAATGTCGTCAGCGGTGTGATGAATGAATTGAGTGAAGTGATCAACCCTTCTATCCTTGTTTTGAATGTATCCGTATTAAATCCCTGCGTAGACGACGAACTTTCCTGCGGCAATGAACAATCTGTTCCATTCAGCGGTCTTGACTTTGTAACGACAGTTCGCAGGCTTTTGATCAAAGCGCCCAGCTCGAAGAAAGAAATTTTTGTGTTGTCTGCCGGATCAACGGGTCTTGTGTATTCAATTTCTATTGTTGCGTAAGGATGCGACGTAAAATTTGTTCTTGCATAATTGATAATGCGGTCATCCAGCTCCGTTAGTGCCTGCTCATTGTCCATATGGAGTAAATAAAGCAAGTCTATTGATTGTAGTCCTAATTGTTTTTGCGAGATCAATTGCTCGTCGCCTGCAATGGAAGGGTCCTTAAATTTTACCCAGACCTTTACGTTAGCCGGATCGGGTAACAAGGAAGAAAGCCATTTATTCAATGATGCATCGGCTTTTGCTCTCGGGCTCATGTTCGCTACACTATTGGGTGAAGCAGATGGATCAGCATCGGGATCAAGTTGAATCGCGACGCGATGCGTCAATGTTATTCCCGATCTTGGCGTTTGTACCACTTCGATCTCTGGTGGATACTGTCCTTTGCTAAATGCTTCATTGTTCCCTGCAGCACGCTCTATGTTTCCCTGCACGACCTGGTAAACACTTTCGGACATAACAATATCTGAAATGGCATCGTTGATATTAAGAAGACGATCGATCTCTACCTTTATAGCATCTATTTGTGTGGACGAGGCAACCGGTAATTTTCCCGTTTCAGGACCCGTCTCAAATCCAAATGGATAATCTTTATCCGGTGTTGTTTGCACATGTTTGATCAATTTTAATCCATCAATAACATTTCTTGCTTCTATATTTTCGACGGACGTCTCCGCATCTTCTTCAGAGGTCGTTTTCGTTTCGTCCATTTGATTGGATACCAGCGGGAATTTTTTTCGAAGTGGGTAAATAAATTTATCTACCTCACCTAATCCCAAACCGGATTTATCATGCAATCCTCTTTCAAACTGGTAGCCTAACAGAGCCGACAAACTCTGTCCATTGCGAACTCCTTCTAAAAATCCCTGTGCCAGACGCACACGCTCCGAAGACATATTTACGGCAAAATTTTCCGGGTGATCACTTGTTGCATTCGACAAGTATGCATTCCTGAGTATAGCTGCTGTTGCTGCCTGGTTAAGAGAAGGCGCATGTATATAACCCGCATTGGTTGAATCGCGCTGTAGTGCAGGTTCAGTCTTTGCGTTGAATATGCTATTGAGTTCACTGTTCAATTCAACGTTGGTCAATATTTTATTTTCCGGCATCAATTTTTCAACATAGCCATACGCACCGATATACAATCCTTTTGACCATTCCCCATTTGTATTCATCTTTCGCTGCTGGGCTAATTTCAATTGTATCATGGCCGTCTTCCATGCGTCGAGCCGGTAGTTGCTGATATCAAGATGTTCTGTGAAGAGACGATCCAATCTTGCTGTCGGTGTATCAATCAATGCTTTTAATGCTTCAAGTATGCGCCTGAGATTTTTTGTTTCTGCATCGTTTTGTAGTGGAATAGTTTTTAGTATATGTTCGGCGACCAGCGTCGTGTTATCACCCGTAATGGCCGGTTCATTTTTATAGAGATAAGCCCATTTACTTTTTTTTGCATCCGTTTCCTGTACATGCAAAAAATCAGGATCGTGAAAAGCTCTTTTATCCGAGACTACATTTTTTGAGAGATAATAAAATTTACTGGCTTCGGCATGTGATTGCATTAACGCATGTCGCAGCAGGAGGTATAACATGGCCTGCGGCGCTTTTTTGCCTGTACCAAAAAATTCCTGGCGAACTGTATCTGCATTGGAGGCAACGAGCCATTCAATATAATTTTTATTGTCAGCAGAGTATGGACGTATTTTTTTTGATTCGGATAATGGCACATCATCGATCACTGGTCCGGTTAAGGGGTTGGCCTTGCCCATGAAAAATTTATCGAGTATAGGGATCTTTCTGTCCCCGAAATCATAGCCGAGTTCGGTCAACAATGTCTTTCCTCTATCGGCCAGCGCCATCGCTACAATGATTGAGATGAAGGGACCATGTGCAAGATTCAGCTGATTATATACTTGCTGCAAACTCTCTGCATAACGTTGATGAAACTCCACAGCACCCGGGTGCAACCCGATCACGTCCAATAATATTTTATGTGCATCACCGGCTTTGCCCACAAAATTTACACCGGGCAATAATTTTTCCCAATCCCTGTCGATACGCATCAACAGCTCATGCAATTTTTTATAATAATTGTTTGTCAATGCGAAGCCATGTATGCTTACGTGTGCTCTTTCACTTTGAAAATCCAGTTTGGAAAAAACTGACGCAGGTAAAATTCCATAGGGTTGTTTACCGATCCTGATAGCTGGAACGGGCCCTCTGCCTGAAACAAAGTGATTAAAAAAATTACGGGTGGCGATTATATCGCTGTCAGAAAACATCGGATCCATCATTTCGTCCATGAAATAACCAAGCGTCGCAGGAAACAAGGCTGTATTCATCGCTCTTGCTTCACTTTGATCACTACCATCCGCAAAAGGAATTTTTTTGAATGTATCGGTGGACAGTCCCAATACTTCCGCTAACCACTGCCCATCTTTTTTCGTGAACGCATCGTCTGCATCCGTAAACAATAATTGTTGTTTGAATACTACCTCATAGGTTTTATCGGGATCATCGATCCTCGAGAAACCACTTCCTTCACCATCCGTATTATTTGTGGGAATACCTTGTGGCAATAAACCAAAACCTGTACTGCTGTAATAATGATTGCGTAAAAGATCTTCAACAGCCTGTTGTCCTTCTAACTCATCCACCGATAACTTTAATCCCAATACGATCATGCTGTCAAAACCTGCACGATATTCAGCAGGCGTCAAATTGATCTTTACACCCATACCCACTTCAATGGCTTTATCAAAATCAGCCATCCATTTTAATTCTTCATTCAAGAACAATTCGCCTGCTTCCGATTTCATTTGCTGATCATCCGGCAGTGATGGATCCGGACCGACTGCGAGCTTTTCCGGTACGGGTAATGTCGTCACCTGCTTTGGCGGTTGCCCGGTTTTGAAACAGGTTACCACAAAACGATCGGGTAGCAATTTTGCTTTTGGTGCATGTTGCCAGGACGTCTTCGCAACGGGTACAGAGCCCTCCGGGGGAAAAATTATTTTTGCTGCAGCCAGTATCACTTCATTTTTTTTCTTACCTGTTGGTAATGCTGATAAATTAAATGGCCTGAATTTTTTTTGTATATTGTCTGCCTGGGATGCACCCACACTTGCCTGCAATGATTGTGCTGCATTATTTTCTTTTGTACTATCACCATCGGCGAGCCAGAACGCTTTCCAGTAAGTGAATGCTGCGTTCTCTTCTGCAGCCGTGAATGAAATTTCTTCTGGGATTATTAAAATAATATCTGTTGCATTAACCTTTGTTGGCTTTGCTGCACTATTGGATGGTTTGTAATTTTCAATGATCCATGATGCTCTTCCTGATCCGTGACTGCCAACTAAACTTCGCCATGCTGCACGCTGTTGGGATTCGTTATCGCCTGCTTGCCACCACTGCATCCAGAATTGTTTTGCATTCTGCACTTCAAATTGCGAAAGGATATCTTCTTTTGATTCAATATGACAGGTATCGGGATAGATGCGCACCCATAATTGAAATTTGTTACTGATCGCATCATCTTTTATTTCTTTAAATCTTGTTTCGATCCGCAGCGGCATTAATAAATAGGGGAAGTTGTCGGATATCTCTTCTATTTGCTTTATTGGATCGCTCAGCTTAATTAATGATGTAAATAATCCTGTTGCACTTTCATTGAATTCATTACTGACTTTTGTTGCTGCACTGATCTGTTCACCGAGCTTTGTTCTTTTGTCCTCTAATTTACTTTTTTCTTCCAGCCATGTTTCGTCCTGTTCATTGCTTGTTCGTTTTAATTTTTGCAGTTGTTCATCTGTCATGATCAATTGCTGCTGGAGTGACAACAATTTTTTGCCAGCATCTTTCTGATTCGCTCTTGTGCTCTTTAACTGTTGCTGTATTTTACTGAAGTCGCTCATGAATATTTTTACTTTATTTTTTCGGTAACATTCTTGATGCATGGACGGCTACGAGTGCCGGTACCTGGTAAAGAATATAAGCCAGCTCTGCTGCGTTACTTGTTGTTTTCCATTTTGCCTGATCATCTTCGGGATCAACTTTGTTCTCTTCGTAATTCAGATCTGTTCCTCCTTCGAGTGCGATATCCACTACCGTAATATGTTTTCCATCCGCTGTACCTACTTTCTTCCATGAAAGATTATTCCAGTTGACAAGTTTCGGTGGCGGATCTTCCATTCCGGTATCCAATCCAAATCTTGGTTCACCCGGCCTTTCTTTAATGACAAAGTACCATCCTGCATCTTCATGCGCCTTTGTTCCCCCTCTTGCTTCCAGCGGATTCAGATCGAAGCCTATAAAATAAATATCCGGTTCAAGCTTTGCTTCAAATAGCGGTGTCTTGATCTTTGTGCGTGGCGGATCTTTTTCTTCAGCAGCAGTTATCGGCACTAACACTCTTTCTTTGGTTAAATCTGCTACACCATTTGTATCTCTTGCCCAATCTGATTTGTGTGCATAAATAACTGCTGTCGGATATTTTTTTAAGAGTTCACCGCGAATCACTAATACCAATTGCGATGCATCTCCATCCTGTTCGCGATTATTATGTGTTCCTAAAAAAGATCGTTTCGGCCATTTATGAATTGGTGGGATATCTCTTAACTGTTCTTTGATATCAACCGGCACAGGAACCTGTGGCAGAAATCCACTTACATCCCAGAACTGCCGAAAATAACTGCCACGCTGATCAGTAGGATATTCACGCCATAACAATTCGCGGGACATTTCGTGATTGACGCCCACCATGTACGCTTCAATGAAACGTTGATTGGTTTCCAGAAGCGTAATACTATTTTGTTCGATCAAATTTATGTTGGGTAAAAAAAGTTCTGCAGAAATATCACTGAGCGGTTTGTACATCGGTACATCGTATTCAGGATAGGCCATGACCGGTGTAAAGTTTTCGGCAAGATCTTTTTTAAACCGGGAAGGGATGGAAATTTCGGTCAATGCCCTTGCAGGAATAGTAAAATGCGGATGAATTTTTTGAGTTATCGTATTATTTAATGCAGTAAGATCGAGTTTGTTTCTGACCGGCTGATCAAAGCGAACCTGCACAAATTTGTATGCATCTTTCAATGCAGATTTGAACTTCGTGGCTTCCATGCTATCACTTGTCCCTTCAGCAGGTGTGAAGTTATCCCCGGGAACCGTGATCTTAAAGTCTGGTCTTGCGGGAAGTACATCCACTGATGCAGGTGTCTGGTTCTCCTGTTTGATTGAGTCCGCCATTTTAATGCGACGTGTCCAGTTAATCATTGCAATCGCCAATCCCAATATTGCTGCTGCCAATACTGCAACAAGTCCAATTGCTAAGGCGGATAGACCTGAAAAAAACAAAAGAAGCAAAAGTATAAGTATGGTCCACGGAATAAATTTGAACCATTTATATTTTCGCAATGCATCAATAATAAATCGCGGTGCTTGCTTTGGAATGATCGCATCGGCTGCTTTATCCAAATCAATAATACCTTCCGGTACTTTTTTGGGAGGGGCCGTTAGTACTTCGCCATTATTTATTCTTGTCAGTAAATTGTTTTTTGTGACTTGGTTATTGAAGGAAAGTTGTTTCATCAATTTTCCTCTTGGTCTTGTCATCGCACGGAAAGGAGCCGAGACAACTGCGGGCGTAATTTTGCATTCACTTACCTGTTTATGGATCGTGACCTCACGGGCTACAATCCGCTTATGTACCGGTGATGTAATTAAAAATAATTTATCCTGTCGCAGTGGTGTCAAATGTTTCTGGAAAAAAAAGAAAGAAACTTCCATCGCGAGTTGAATGAACAGAATTTTATTATTGGCTTCGATGATCTTTCCTACCTGTTCCCATGCAGCGTTCATGTATTCTTCCTGGTTCTTCTGGATGACTTTAGTTCCTAAACCGGCAGCTACCCTGAAGCGCGGATCAAGATTTAATTCATGCACCCATTTATCATTGATCGTTGACGGCATCAATGAACCATCTTTTTCCAGCAAGAGACGATTGACCAGTGCGTGCCATCTTGCATATAAAGGAGAAGTAATTACCGGGTCCGGATCTGCTTTATTCAATGATGGATCATCGGGATCTTTTTCAATGAATACACCTGCCTCGGTATTGCTATTAATTATCAACTTTGCAGGATCAACATAATCATCCGCTAAATTTATTCTTTTGGCTATCGCTATTTCGAAAGTATGTGGGTAGGGTGATTCATCCCAGTTGTCGTATTTGTCTACTTCATTCTTGTCCTCCTGTTTTAATGTTGCAAAGGGTACTTTTAATGCACCACCTAATTTCAATACGCCGTTTATATCCACCGGAGAATCTATTGGCGGAAGGTTGGAACCCGAATGTAACACATCAATATCGCGTACACCGACTTTTTTATCGGCGGGTTTTGGTTTTAATATATTGACGAGGTATTCAAAATCGCCAAGTGTTCCGGTGCGGAAATACCAGCGATAGTAATAAGGAAAAGTATCCTGCGGACCATCCCATGCTGATTTTGTTGCTATCAGGTTATTGGGCAGATCAATTTTCAATCCTGTCATTCTTCCACTTTCGAAGGTGGGGATGAGAAATGCATGATAGGCTACATTTGGTTCAAGTTTACGCGGACAAAGAATCCTTGCATAGGCATGATCTGGATCGTCTTGCAATGTAGCTTCCAGTTCACTTAATACATTACCTATATTGGATGCTGCACCATTGGAGATGTCTTTATTAACATGTACATGTGCCCAAAAATGTAAGTTAGCTGCATCGGGAAAGACATCGGCTGAAGGTTTTTTTAATTTGAATGCGGGAAGGAGCGATGCACTCTTTTCATTTTCAAACTCATCTTCTTTTAATACTACCAAGGTAATCCATGGCCGTAATGTATGATCCTTTGCTTTTGCGGGTGTATAGCGCCAGGGAAAATCCTCATCATAAAATTCAATGTAGGGTAAAAAATTCGGTTCAAAATTGGTGATCAGGTTGCGCGGTTCAACTTTGAAAATAGCCTTTGCGTCGATGCCGGCAATATCACCGGGGCCATAGAGCTGGATATCTTTTTCCACCGTGGCCGGCACATCTGTGTCATCTACTTTCTTTTTTCCCTTGAGTGTAAGTTTAACGGGAACGGATGCTCGAAGAATGACCGCGTTATCGAAATCATTTTCCTTTACATGATTACCCATTCCTTGCCGTGCCCATGGTAAAAAAGAATATGTTGCAATGGCCATAAGTTGGTTTTAGCTGCGGCATTCATTAATGACGCAATTATTTAGTTTCTGAGGGGGAGGATAGGGGCATAGGCAACGGAGTGATGGAGATAATTATGGTTGCGTAGCGTAGCTTTTATTTTTTTCGTAATTTTTTTGTGATGTGACTGCATCACATTCTAAAGTTAGGTGAATGATATTGAAATAAAATACCCGGTAAGTGGTATTAAGGTCAAAAAGAATAAAATTTTAGGTTTACAACATGATATTTTTGTTATGTCATGAAAAAAACGCGCATTCAATAACATTTTTAAAGCGGTGACTTTTGCACCAATAGACTTTTCAATCATTGTTTTTAATTTCTCCTGATCTTCATCGATAATCACTATTCTCATTCGGAAGTTCGTTACATTACTATTGTAAGGAAATTCTTGTACTATGACATCCTGATATCCACTAATCGACGGAAAAATCCAATCACCGCCTTTACATTGTTCCGAATTTTTAAAGTCAAACGTAAGTTGTGTTCATTAAATGGATATTTTTTCAGATAAAGCAAAACATGTGGCCATTTTTTCTCCAGGTAAATATTGAGTTTGTGGGTGATGATTGTAAGTGTTTTTATTTATGAGGTTAGAATCCCGTACATTCTAGCCTTGGTGTACTTTTAGAGACATATAAATTCTTCTAGTTTCAATTTGCAATTTATTCATCAAGACTTCAATTAGTTGTAGGAATTGATGGCGCAGGCGTTCGAATCTGACAGTGACAGTGCTCCCGATTTTTCGTTACAAAAAAAATTATTCTGTTTTGATCCAATAGCTGAGAACATTCTTCACACGTGAAAGGGATTGTGATTTCCTTATTATTCACTGAAGTTTAAAATTTCGTTTTCTTGGATGTTCAGGATTTTGAACGATGCAAATCAATTTATTTATCGGTTCCTTATTTAGACACAATGTCTCGTCCTGAAATAGATTATCTATAACACAACAATTTTATGAACTTAAAAGCGCAAATCTTTGAAGAGTATTTAACGAAAAGTTGTGGCCTTTGTATGTCACCCTATTTCAACAATCCGTACATATTTGAACAAAGAGAATCCAAACAAAAAGGTTGCTAATAACACCAAGACATAAGCTGACTCGCCAGCCTAGCGAATTTCGGATAAGAATAAAAGATCAAGCATTAAACGCATAAGTAACTGCATTATTAAATGATCTAACGAAATAAACCTGTTGTTGAATAAGCTTTTAGCTGAGCCTCTGCAAGTCCATCAAAAACTGCACAAGGTTTGTTTCAGTGGGCAAAGATATTTTTTTCCGCAACCTATACCTGCTGATCTCAACTCCCCGCAGGGAAATACTCATTAATGGCGCAATTTCTTTGCTGCTTAAATTCATACGCAGGTAAGCGCATAGCCGTAACTCATGTGGTTTTAAAGAAGGGTATTTATTTTTCAGGATATTTATAAAATCTCCATGCACATTGTTGAAGTGTTGGGAAAACTGTTCCCACTCCTCATCTAATTTTTCTTCTTCCGATAATGCTTTTAAAACCTTTTTCAATTCAGGATTATCATCTCCTACTTTAACTGCTTTTTGTAATTGTTGTAATTCTGCCTTCAGCTTCAGAATAAATTCTTTTTTCTGTACCAGGTTCATAGTGGCGCTGGCGAGTTCAGCATTCTTATGGCTTATTTCCAATCCCAATTTTTCATTTTGCAGGCGGATTAATTCTTTCTCAGATTTGGCCAGTTCTAATTGGTGCTGATAAGCCAGTTGCCTTTGTTCTTCTTCTAATTTTTTTCTGTGTCTGACAGCCTGGTATTTTAAAATGGAAAAAAGTAACAGAACACCCAATAATATATACAAGGCGTAAGCCCATATTGTTGTGTACCACGGTGGCTTGATTGTAAATGTATACTTATATGGCACTGATTCATATGAGGGGCTATACCTTGCTTTTACATGAAACACATAGGTGCCTGCTGGCAGGTTGGTGTATTCTTTTTCATCATTACTACCCCAGTTACTCCAGTCTTGATCAAACCCTTCTAAATAATAACTGAATTCAAGGCTGGATTGATGACCAAAATGAGATGCAGCATATACAAAGTGTAAAGAGTTTAGTTTATATGGAAGAGTTAAGGGCTTTGCATTATCACTACTGTCAAATATATAGCCGCCAAAAAGTACACTATCTTTTCTGCTAATTGTTTTTACATAAGTAATATAAGCTGTAAAAGATCTTATACTATTTAGATAATTTTCATAATCAATATTATAAAAGCCGGTTTCGCCACCAACCAATATATTGTTTGAATTGTAAGGGAAAATATTTTCGAAGCCGCTGAGTATTTTATTTTTCAACTCGGGTATGTAATGAATAGCTGGTTTTCCATTAGTGTAATCCGCCACACCCACCATCTTTTCCTGCACAAACCAGATATTTCCTTTTTCATCTTCTTTTAAATACCGGATAGGAAGTTTTCCAAATAAGGCTTCATATTCTTTTGTAGGCATCATTTTATTATTCCCGGAGTTATACTCATAAATTCCCGCCGATGTAGCAAAAACAATCTTTCCCTTTATTTTAAAAACATGATTGTCTAAATCGGCAGGCAACCCATTTTGTTTTGTAAATAAAGCCACAGCATTAGTAACAGCATCAATTTTATAAATACCCCGGTAAGGATGAGATACCCAGATTGTACTACTATCTGTTTGTACATAGCGGCTCGATTCTGTAAATTTTTCAACTGCTCCTTTATCAATAATATTTCCATTATCTATTTCATATAACTGAATGCCCAGGTAATTTCCTGCTGCAATTTTTATTGGGGACGTTTGGGGTATGGGTTGGCATGTCCAATAGCCGGTAGTTTGTGTTACGGGTGTGGCCTTGTAGTTATTTATTTTATATAAACCATCATCCCGCCCTGCGAATAACTGGTTATTGATTACGGACAGGTTCCATGTTAACCCACCTAATATACTTTTAGGTGCGCTACTTATAGTGCTAATATCTTCACCCGTTTGATTGGGCAGCAATTGCAAACCAGTAGATAATGCAAAATATAAATCACCATTAAAGGCAGTAGCATAGTAACCGGCTCCATTATTAAATGCAGCAGGATTGATATGCCTTACGGGATTGTTGTATGAAAAAAAACCAAGGCCATTATCTAGTCCCGCCCATGCATTACCATTTTTATCATCAAAAACAAAACGAACAGTATTATTTGGCAGACCGTTTTTGGTGGAAATATTTTCAAGCACTTTTCCTTGCTGACTAATATGATAAACGCCATTAAAATAAGTGCCGATTAAAAAAGTAGAATCCTTTAATAGAGACAGTGATGTTATGTGCTGTAAAGTATTGAAGTCAGGAATTATGAATCTGTAAGGGAGTAGTTTGTTTTGTACAAGGAAATACAATCCATGCCGTGAAGTACTGAGTATGCTTGTATCTTTTTTATATCCGGTAATATCCGTTACAATAAAACCAGCAGGTAGTAGTTCTTTTTGAATAAATGTTTGCCAACTACTATTTTCATAAACCATTAACCCCATCTTTTCATCTTGGGCCAGAATGCGACCTTCGTGTTTGTGTAATGATTGCCAATTGGAAGGTGCGGGATAAACAGTAAATTTTTCGTTGCTTAGTTTAAAAAATTTTGCATTAGTCCGGAAGAAAACATCGCTGCCTGAAACCTCCAATTCCCATACATCTGTAAAGTTTCTTTCGCTGGCGGGCAGGTCTTCTTTTAAAGAAGTGAATCGTAGCTGCCCATTTTCATTTGGAGCAAAATATCCAATCTCGTCCTGCGCTCCGACATAAAGTTTTCCATCAGGAGCAAAGCCAATTGATCGCAAGATTGTTTTGTTCGGCACTGGATAAATCTGCCAATTTGTACCATCAAAAACCAACAGGCCTTCATTGTTGGCGATATACAAACGACTGTTTTTATCCTGAACCATTGACCAATTTTGTGCACCACCACCGTATTCACTCCTGGTATAACTTTTTACA
>Ga0209798_10000545_pt1 | contig 22882 bp, 23 predicted proteins | sample DOMMetBare3Fresh_FD_187475 | JGI IMG/M metagenome (GOLD analysis project Ga0209798, IMG submission 187475) | Wetland sediment microbial communities from St. Louis River estuary, USA, under dissolved organic matter induced mercury methylation -... | ecosystem: Environmental > Aquatic >... | reverse complement strand
GCACGCCGGCCAATGGCGACGTGGGCGCGATCAGCGTGCGCGTGACGGCCACCGACACCTCCAACGCCGCGGCCTTCGGCGACTTCTCGCTCACGGTGGGCAATGTCAACGACGCGCCGGTGCTCGCACAGCCGATCGCCAACCAAGCCGCTGTGCAGGACGCAGCCTTCTCGTTCACTCTGGCGACAAGCACCTTTGCCGACCCCGACCTCGGCGACACGCTGACCTACAGCGCCCGCCTTGCCTCGGGCGCCGCACTGCCGGCGTGGCTGAGCTTCGACGCCGCCACGCGCACTTTGAGCGGCACGCCAACCAACGCCGACGTGGGTGCGCTCAACCTCGTCGTAACGGCCACCGACAGCGGCGGCCTGACGGTCGACAGCAATGACTTCACGCTGGTGGTGGCCAACGTCAACGACGCGCCGGTGCTGGCGCAAGCCATCGGCACGCAGACGGCCGCGCCTGGCGTGGCCTTCGGCTTCGCGCTGCCTGCGGCGACCTTCAGCGACCCCGATGGTGACACGCTGAGCTACAGCGCAACCCTGGCCTCGGGCGCGCCGCTGCCGGCGTGGCTGAGCTTCGATCCGGCCACGCAATCCTTCGCCGGTACGCCCCGGGCGGACGACATCGGCCAATACGCCGTACGCCTGACCGCGACCGACAGTTCGGGCGCTGCGACACAGGCGAGTTTCGTGATCCGGGTGGCAGTCCCCGCGCCGGCGCCGGCGCCGGCGCCGGCGGGCCCGACGCTTGGCCCACAGCCCCAGCCCGCGGTCGCGACAGCCGAGCCTGCTCCCACGGCGAACGGCGCCACCATGCCGGTCACCAAGCCGGTGGCGACAGCGCCACCGACCCCCGGACGCAGCGGCGGCAACGAATGGCTCGCCTCCGCCAGCGTCGATGGCTCCGATACCCTCACCGCCGTGACCAGTGGGCGAAACGGCGCTGAGACGCTCGCCGCTGCGCGCCCGGGAAGCCGTTCCGACGCAGTGCTGGCCGAGACCGCCTTGCCGACGTTCTCCGAGCTGACGACGCCACTCGCGCAACTGCTGCACAACGACGACATGCTGCGCAAGTTCGACGAGATGCAGCGCCAGATGGACGAGGGCGCCGACATGCGGCGCTCGATCACCGAGTCGGGCGCGGCGCTTTCGGCCGGGCTGTCGATCGGCTACGTCGTATGGCTGGTGCGCGGCGGTGTCCTGCTGAGCTCGGTGCTCTCGGCGCTGCCTGCGTGGCAGATGGTCGACCCGCTGCCGGTACTGGCGGCCACGCGCAAGCGCGACAGGCGCGGCGGCAGCGAGGTCGACGAAGCCGAAGTTGAGCGAATGTTCGACGAGTCCAACACCCCTGACGCGCGGGTGGACAGGACCACTGCGCCACACGCCGCGCAGACGTCCGGCGACGCTGCTGCTCCAAAGGAGATGCGCGGATGAATCCCCTGCACCTGCTCAAGCGCCTGTCGCCGCGAACGCACCTGGCGCTGGGTCTGGCGGCGCTGACCGTCGGCGTGCTGTGGGCCGCGATCTGGCTGGGTCTGGTGCCCGATGCCGAGGCGCAGACGCGGCGTCACCGCGCTTCGCTGGCGGAGACCTTCGCCATCACCGTCTCGGGCCTGATCGACGAGGCGCAGCCTGACGCGCTGCGCGAGACGCTCGCCTTCATGCGCAGCCGCAATCCGGGTCTGCTGTCGATCGGCGTGCGTGCGCAAGACGGCACACTGCTGGTCGACGTCGAAGGGCACGCCGAGCACTGGTCACCCGGTGTACACACCCGCTCCACCGAAAGCGAACTGCTGGTGCCGGTGTGGCAGGGCGGCCAGCCTTGGGGCCAGGTCGAACTGCGCTTCACGCCGTTGCGAGACAGCGGCTGGCGCGCCTACGCGCAGGACCCGAGCCTGAAGCTGACCGGCTTCGTCTTCCTGGCCTGCATCCCGCTGTTCGCCATCTATCTGCGGCGCATGCTCAAGGAGCTCGACCCCTCGCGTGCCGTGCCGGCGCGCGTGCGTGCGGCCTACGACACCCTGACCGAAGGGCTGCTGGTGCTCGACCGCCAGGGTGCGATCGTGCTCGCCAACAAGTCCACCGCGCTCATGCTCGGCGTCGACGAGACAAGGCTCGTGGGCCGCTCGCCGAGCCAGTTCGCCTGGAGCGACGCGAACGGTGCCCAGCTCGAGCGCGAGGCGCTGCCGTGGGCGGTGGCGCTCGCCAGCCGCGAACTGCAGCGCGATGTGCACCTGCACGTGGTCAGCAGCGATGGCGCGCGCTATGCGCTGCGGGCCAACTGCTCGCCGATCGTCGCCGACAACGGCGACCTGCAGGCGCTGGTGATCAGCTTCCAGGACGTCACCGAGCTCGAGCAGCGCGGCGTCGCGCTGCGCGTCGCCAAGGAGCAAGCCGATGCGGCCAACGAGGCCAAGAGCCGCTTCCTGGCCAACATGAGCCACGAGATCCGCACGCCGATGAACGCCATCCTCGGCTTCACCGAGGTGCTGCGTCGCGGCGGCCTGCGCGAGCCAGGGGAGGCCGGCAAGCACCTGGACATCATCCACTCCAGCGGGCGGCATCTGCTCAACCTGATCAACGACATCCTCGACCTCTCGAAGGTCGAGGCGGGACGCATGGAGATCGAGCGCGCACCGGTCGCGCCGCACGTGGTGGCACGCGAGGTCGTGGCCACCCTCGCCGGGCGCGCCGCCGACAAGGGCCTGCGGCTCGACCTGGACCTGCCGCAGCCGCTGCCCGCGACGATCGAGGCCGATCCGGCGCGCCTGCGCCAGATCCTCACCAACCTGATCGGCAACGCGATCAAGTTCACCGAGCAGGGCAGCGTGACCGTGCGGCTGCGGCTGGAGCCGGGCGCCGCACGCACGCACTACTGGATCGACGTGCAGGACAGCGGCATCGGCATCGCAGCAGACAAGCTCGAATCCGTGTTCGAGCCGTTCGTGCAGGCCGAGTCGTCGACCACGCGTCGCTTCGGCGGCACCGGCCTGGGCCTGACGATCAGCCGCGGCTTCGCGCGCGCGATGGGCGGTGACATCACCGTCAGCAGCACGCCGGGCCAGGGCACGACGTTCAGCCTGCGGCTCGACGCCGGCGAGGTGAACGCCTCGGTCCTGCTCGACCCGGCAGCGCTGGCGGCCACGACGGCAGTGCCTGCGGCACCTTCGGGCGTGCGCTGGCAGTTCCCGCCGCGCCAGGTGCTGGTGGTCGACGATGCGGTCGAGAACCGGCAGCTCGTGCGCGTGCTGCTCGAGGAGGTGGGCCTGCGCGTCAGCGAGGCCGAGAACGGCCAGGTCGCGCTCGACCGCGTGGCGGCCGAGCCCTTCGACATCGTGCTGATGGACATGCAGATGCCGGTGATGGACGGGCAGACTGCGACGCGCAGGTTGCGCGCGCAGGGCTGCGCGTTGCCGATCATCGCGCTGACCGCCAATGCCATGAAGGGTTTCGAGCGCGAGCTCGAGGACGCCGGTTTCTCGGGCTTCCAGACCAAGCCGATCGATGTCGACGCCCTGCTGCAAGACCTCGCGCAGCGCCTGGGAGCGCAGGCGATCGCCACGACCGATACGCGCCCAGGCCGCGCTCCGGCGATCGGCGCGCGCGGCGCGCACCCGGCCGTCGACACGGGGCCGATCGTCTCGCGGCTGGCCGGCAATGCCAAGCTCGGTCGCATCGTGGACCGCTTCGTCGCGCAGTTGCCCGACAAGCTGGCGCAGATGCAGGCCGTCGCGCAGCGAGGCGATTGCGCCGAGCTGGCCTCGCTGGCGCACTGGCTCAAGGGTGCCGGCGGCAGCATGGGCTACGACGAGCTGTACGAGCCGGCCAAGGCGCTGGAAGACGCCGCCCGAGGCCGTGACCTTGCGACCGCGACCGACGTGATTGTGCGGCTGCATGATCTCGCGGAGCGCATCGTGCGCGGGTCGGCATCCTTGCCTTTGGCCCCCGCGGAGACGGTTTCATGAAGAACGACATCTGGAGCGCCACGCAGTCCTCGGGTTTCGACGAGCTGTCCAAGCGCGAAGCACGCTCGCCGCTGCTGGACGCCAAGGTGATGATGGTCGACGACGAGCCGTTGATGACCGACCTGATCCAGACGCACCTGGAAGACGAGGGCTACACCAACTTCGTCGTCACCAACGACCCCCGCCAGGCAATCGGGCTGCTGCGGCGCGAGAAGCCGAGCGTGCTGCTGCTCGACCTGTTGATGCCGCAGCTCTCCGGCTTCGAGCTGCTGACGGCGATGCGTGCCGACCGCGAGTTGCGCTACACACCCGTGATCGTGCTCACCGCCGCAACCGGTGCCGACTCGAAGCTGCGCGCGCTGCAGCTGGGCGCCACCGACTTCCTGGGCAAGCCGGTCGACGCGAGCGAACTCGTGCTGAGGGTCCGCAACACGCTCGCGTTCCAGCAGTACCGCGACCGCCAGATCAACTTCGACCATGTCACCGGACTGCCCAACGAACGACTGTTCGAGCAAAGCATCGACGATCTGCTCGCGCAGCAGAAAGCGCACGGTGGCTTGCTGGCGCTGTTCAGCATCGGCATCCCCGAGTGCCAGGACTTGCGCGAGAGCATCGGCCGGCCGACCGCCAACCTGCTCGCCGCGGTGCTGGCCAAGCGGCTCGAGCGGATCTCCGGGCTCGGGTCGGTGTCGACGGCATCGCTGCACACGGCGCGCCGCCTGCCGCACGTGGCGCGGCTGGGCGAACAGCACTTCGGCCTGCTGGTCGAAGGCCTGGGCAGCACGAACGCCGTCGTCGCATCGGCCAAGGCCGTGCTGGCGACGTTGTCCGAGCCGGTCATGATCGGCGTGCACGAAATCGCGCCCGTACCGTGGCTGGGCGTGGCCGTGGCGCCGGGCGACGGCAGCAACGCGAGCGCCCTGCGCCAGAGCGCCGACCTGGCCGCCACGCATGGGCGCCGCCAAGGCACGGCACAGATCACTTTCGCGTCGCCGGAGCTCAATGCGCAGTCGTACCAGCGCCTGACGCTGGGCTCGCAGTTGCGCGGGGCCGCGCACCGCGATGAGATGCTGCTGCACTACCAGCCGAAGGTCGACATCGCGAGCGGGCGCATCGTCGGCATCGAGGCGCTGGTGCGCTGGCAGCACCCCGACCACGGCCTGCTGCCGCCGACGAAGTTCATCCCGCTGTCCGAGGAGCTCGGCCTGACCGCAGGCATCGGCGAGTGGGTGCTCGAGAACGCCTGCCGCGACGTCGCGAGCTGGACGCGGGCGGGCATCGGCGAGATCGCGGTGGCCGTCAACGTGTCGCAGCTGCAGGTCGTCTCGGGCGAGCTCGGGCGCGTCGTGCGCCAGGCCCTGTTCGACAGCGGACTGCCGGCCCGCCAGCTGGTGATCGAGCTGACCGAGAGCATGCTGATGGACGACGTGCCGCATTGCCTGTCGCTGATGAACGACCTGAAGGCGATCGGCGTGACGCTGTCGATCGACGACTTCGGCACCGGTTACTCGTCGCTGGCTTACCTCAAGAAGTTTCCGATCGACGAATTGAAGATCGACCGCACGTTCATTGCCGACCTGCCCGGTCGTGCGACCGACACCGCGCTGGTTCGCACCGTGATCGAGCTCGGCCACAGCCTGGGCATGTCGGTGACCGCCGAGGGCGTGGAGACGCCCGAGCAGCTGGCGTGCCTGAGGCAGCTGGGATGCGACCGATACCAGGGCTTCCTGTTCGGCCGCCCGGTGCCCGCGAGCGAGCTGATCGAACGGCTGGTGGCCGAGCCATCGGCGAGCGGCTGAGCCGGCGCATCGTGCGTCCGGGCACGCGCAGCGGCGATACTTGAGCCTGGACAACTGCCGAAATCGAATGCACGCCTGCCCATCGCTCAAGCGAAGAGACTATCCGGGCAAGGCACCCGGCCACGTGGTGCGGCAGGCGCGCGGCGTCTACTAGGATGGAAACCCCGGGCAACCTGTTCGTTGTCGCCGCGCCCAGCGGGGCAGGCAAGTCCAGTCTCGTCAAGGCGCTGCTCGAGCTCGACTCGCACCTTGCGCTGTCGGTGTCGCACACCACGCGCGCCCCACGCGGACAGGAGCAGCACGGGCGCGAATACTGGTTCATCGACGAGGCCGAGTTTCGCGAGATGGTGGCGCGCGAAGAGTTCTTCGAGTGGGCCCAGGTCCACGGCAAGCTGTACGGCACCTCGCGCCTGGCGATCCAGGACCGGCTCGCGCGCGGCGAGGACGTCGTGCTCGAGATCGACTGGCAAGGCGCGCTGCAGATCAAGCGCCTGTTCGAGCACACGGTGCTGATCTTCATCCTGCCACCGTCGTGGGACGAACTGCGCCTGCGCCTGCAGCGCCGCGGCGAGGACCGCGCCGAGGTCATCGAGCAGCGCCTGGCGAACGCGCGCGAGGAGGTGTCTCATGCGCGCGAGTTCGACTTCGTTATAATTAACGCTTTGTTCGAGACTGCGCTCTTCGATCTGAAGACTGTCGTTCACTCCCAGCGCCTGAAGTACGCCGCCCAGCGGCGCAACAAGTCCGCCGTGTTCGCGGCGCTCCACATCGACTGAATTCCCTGAGGACCGCCCGCCCATGGCCCGCATCACCGTCGAAGACTGCCTGGAAAAGATCCCCAACCGGTTCCAGCTCGTGCTGGCCGCTACCTACCGGGCGCGCATGCTGAGCCAGGGCCACGCGCCCAAGGTTGAGTCCCGGGGCAACAAGCCCGGCGTGACCGCGCTGCGCGAGATCGCCGCCGGCCAGATCGGACTGGAGATGCTGCGCAAGGTGCCGATCTGACGCGGCCGCCGCTCACGCGGTCCTGAAAGGGCGCCCCTCGGGGCGCCCTTGTCGTTTGTGGGACCATAAGGGCCGTGGGTATCCGGTCCTTCGCCGCCGATCTGCTGCCGAGCGCGCTGCTGCAGCCGGGGCGCGATCGTGCCGCGGCGGCCGCGGCGCAGCGGCCCGAGGCCAATGACTTCGCGGGATTGGCCGACAAGCTCGGCTACCTGTCCAAGGCCGAGCTGAAGCAGGTCCGTGAGGCCTACAAGTTCGCCGACGAGGCGCACCTGGGCCAGTTCCGCGCCAGCGGCCTGCCCTACATCACGCATCCGACAGCGGTCGCCGGCCTGGTGGCCGATTGGAAGCTCGACGTGCAGGCCGTGATGGCCGCGCTGATGCACGACACGATCGAGGACCGCGGTGTGACCAAGACGCAGCTGATCGAACGCTTCGGCGCGCCCACCGCCGAACTCGTGGACGGCCTGACCAAGCTCGACAAGCTGCACTTCTCCACGCGCGAGGAGTCGCAGGCCGAGTCGTTCCGCAAGATGCTGCTGGCGATGGCGCGCGACGTGCGCGTGATCCTGGTCAAGCTCGCCGACCGGCTGCACAACATGCGCACGCTGTCGGCGATGGCGCCCGACAAGCGCGGGCGCATCGCGCGCGAGACGCTGGACATCTACGCACCGATCGCGCACCGGCTCGGCCTGAACCAGATCTACCGCGAACTGCAGGAGCTGTCGTTCGCGCAACTGTACCCCTGGCGTCACGCCGCGCTGGACAAGGCCCTGACCCGCGCGCGCGGCACGCGGCGCGACATCGTCGAGCGCGTGCAGAAGGACGTCGAGCAGGCGTTTGCCGCGGCCAAGTTGAAGGTGCAGGTGCATGGCCGCGAGAAGACCGTGTACTCGATCTTCCGCAAGATGCGCGAGAAGCACCAGCCTTTCGCCAACGTGACCGATCTGTTCGGCTTTCGGGTCGTGGTGCCCCAGTTGCAGGACTGCTATCTCGCGCTGGGCGTGCTGCACCAGCTGTACAAGCCGGTGCCGGGACGCTTCAAGGACTACATCGCGATACCGAAGGCCAACGGCTACCAGTCGCTGCACACGACGGTGGTGAGCCCGCTGGGCACCGCGGTGGAGTTCCAGATCCGCACCGAGCCGATGCACGCGGTGGCCGAGGCCGGCATCGCCGCGCACTGGATGTACAAGGCCAAGGGCGGCAAGCAGGACGACGCGCAGCGCCTGGGCGCCACGGTGCTCAAGAGCCTGATCGACATCCAGGACGACACGCGCGACGCAGCCGAGTTCCTGGAGCACGTGAAGATCGACCTGTACCCGGACGCGGTCTACGTCTTCACGCCCAAGTCACAGATCCTGTCGCTGCCGCGCGGTGCGACGCCGGTCGATTTCGCCTACGCGATCCACTCCGACGTGGGCGACCATTGCGTGGCCGCGGCCGTCAACGGCGAGGCGGTCGCGCTGCGCACCGAACTCAAGAACGGCGACGTGGTCGAGATCACGACCGCACCCGGTGCGCGCCCCAACCCCGGTTGGCTCAACTTCGTGCGCACCGGCCGCGCGCGCTCGAAGATCCGCCATCACCTCAAGACGATGGAGCAGGAGGAGTCGCGCGCGCTCGGCGAGCGCCTGCTCGCGCAGAGCCTGCGCGCCGAGGGCCTGCTGATGCCCTCGGCCGATCCGACGGACGAGACAGGTGCCGCGCTGTGGCAGCAGCTCACGCGCTGGAGCGGCAACCGCACGCGCGGCGAGCTGATGGTCGACATCGGCGTGGGGCGCAAGATCGCCTCGATCGTCGCCAAGCGGCTGGCGCACCTGATGGCCGAACGCGGCGAAAAGCGGCCCGACGCGGTCACGCTGTCGCTGCGCCACTTCGGTGCCGCCGAGGAGGACGCCGCACCGCAACACGGGCTCGTCACGATCGACGGCAGCGAGGGCGCATCGATCCAGCTCGCGAACTGCTGCCATCCGATCCCGGGCGACGACATCGTCGGCTACCTGGGCCGCGGCGAGGGCCTCACGATCCACACCGCCGAGTGCCCGGTCGGCAAGCGACTGTACGAGCGCGACAGCGAGCGCTGGTTGCCGGTGGAATGGTCCGAGCAACCGGTGCGACCGTTCGATGCCGAGATCACGGTGCTGGTGAAGAACGGCAAGGGCGTGCTTGCACACGTGGCCACGGCGGTCAGCGCCACCGAGACCGACATCACGCACATCGACATGGGTGCCGAACGCGCGAGCGAAACGACCGAACTGAAGCTCACGCTGGCCGTGCGCGATCGTCAGCACCTGGCCGACGCGATCCGGACCCTGCGGCGTGCCCCCCCGGTGATGAGGGTCGCCAGAGTCAAAGGCTGATCGAACCGACCCGGTGTCGGTCGAGCGACGATGCCCAGCGCACGCGCGGGCCGTCAGTCCGGCGGACTGCCCTTGTCGAAGATCACCAGCCAGCGGCCATCGCCCTGGCGCTGCCAGATCGAGTTGAAGCGCGCAATGGCCTCGCCCCTGGGGTTGCGAACCGGTCCGGTCGACAGCGCAAGCTGGCCCGAGGCCAGCACCTCCACCTGATCGGGTTCCCACGAGAACGGTGCCGTTGCGCCTTCGAAGAAGCCCTTCCAGCCCTCGACCACCGCCGCCTTGCCGCGCAGGACCTGGCGGCCGCCGCTGAAGAACACCGAGTCCTCGGCCACATGGCGGCCGAAGGCCGCGAGGTCACGCTCGGCCATGCTGCGCGCGAACGCGCGTTCGGCGACGAACACCTCGGCACGCGCCACCTGCGGTGTCGGCTGCACGGCCGCGCAAGCGCCCACCAGCCCTGCCGCCGCGATCAGCGCCGCGGCGCCGCGCAAGGGATCGATCTCATCGTCATGGCGGACAACTGTCGCGGAACTCGATGCGGGTGGCAAGCACGCGCGTGCGGTCGGCGTCCAGCCGCGCACGCACCCGCGTGCACAGTCCGTCGGCGAGCCCCGCCTCGCTGGCCGGCGACACGTACTCCGGCGCCGGAGTCGTGCCGTAGAAGATCGTCACGCCGCGCAGCACGAAGGTCCTGGCAATGGTGTCCAGTCCCGAAAGCTGGCCGCGCAGATCGATGCCCTCGTTGAACACCTGGTCATCGCTGCGCAACTCCACGGTCGCAGCGACCAGCACCCCGTTGCTCGCGCGGCCCTTGACCTCGACCCTCGTGCCCGGAGCGAGCGCGGTGGCCGGCAGCGTCGCGTTGCTCGCATCCACCGTCACGCCGTTGACCGCGAAGCTGCGTTGGTTGTTCAGCGCGGTGATCAGGCCTTCGACCTCGACTTCGTCACGGTCCTCGAGCCGGCGCGATTCGACTACCGCCGTGGCCACGGGCCAGCGCCCCCCAACCTGCGCAGTGCCGACCAGGAGCCGCACCACGCTTCCATTGGCCAGGTTGGCCGGAACGCCGCTGTCCCTCAGGTCGAAGACCGCCGAGCCCACACGCAGCGTCGGCGGTGCGCCCGCGGGCGTCACGTCGCGCGCGATGCCGCGCACGCGGAACTGCGCCGGCGCGCTGCTGCGTTTGGCCACCCGCGTGGCCACCAGATCCGACACCAAGAAGTCGGGGCTCGGAAACCCGTGCACCTCGAGCGCGTCGCCCACCGTCAGGCCGGCCACGCCGCCGGCGACGCCCTCGAACACGGTGGCCGGCGTCAAGCGCACGACCTGGCCGAGCACCAGGATGCGCGCGCCGGTCGCGCCGATGTCCTCCAGCGGCCCCACCAGCGATCCACCCACGCGTACCCGCGTGGCCGTCGCGCTGCGGCCACCGCTGCCGTCGTCGGCGGGCCGGTCGCTCTGCACCTCGACCACCATGCCCAGGCGCAGGTTGGCGCGATCGAAGGGCCGGTCCTCCGCGTCGAACACGGTCGCGGCGCGTTCGTCGAAGCGGATGCCGCCGACCACGATTGAGCCGAAGCCGGTGATCGGGCCTTCGACATAGGCCCCGGTGGCACCGGTGCCACCGGTTTCCACGCCGCCGCCGCAGGCCGCCAGCCAGAGCAGCACGGCAGCGGCCATGCCGTGCAACAGGTTCGAGAGTCGGGGGGTGGACGTCATGGCTTGGCTTTCTTGGACGGCTTACGCACCAGGGGCGCGACGGCTTCAGGCCGAGGTGCTGCAGAGGGTGAAGACGTGGCCCGCGTGTCGTCGAAGCCATACAGGCCCAAACGCACGCGGTGGGTGTTCGGGTTGTCGGGGCCGGCGCGCCGCGCATCGGCTTCGATCAGCCGCTCCAGCAGCGGCACCAGCTCGTCGGTCAGGCGTTGCCAGTGCGCCTGTAACAGCGGTCGCACCTGGGCCACCGACTCGGCCGTGAGACCCTGCGCGGCGATCGCCTGCTCGAAGTACTCGGGCTTGCGGCCCAGCAGGTTGGCCACCGCGGCCTGCAGGTGGTCGCCCACGTTGGCGCCCATCCACTGCGCCATGCGCGCCGCATCGCCGCGCGGCACGAAGGCCTGGCGGGCCAGCGCCACGGTGTCGCGCGCGGCGTCGTGAGTGGCCAACTGCAGGCGCAGCAGCTCCTCGAGCAACGCGCGCGGATGCACGTCGCGCGTGACCTCATGCGCCAGCGACTCGAAGCTCGGCGCCGGCCCGGTGCGCGGCAGCACGCGCGGCGCGCCGCCCTTGGTGCGGTACGCCGGATCGGAGCGCCAGTGCGCGAACACCATCGCCGCTGGCGAGCGCGGCGGTGGCGGAGCGGCTTCGGCGGCGACCTCGCCGCTGCGGGTCGGGCCCGACAGCAGGGCGAGCAGCCGGTTGACCTCGCGCCGGTTCAGTCCGGTGGCCGCGCTGACGCGGCTGGTGCGCCGGTGTTCTGGCAGGCCCGGGTGGGCGGCATGCGCGGTGGTCACGAAAGCCGCACGCAGCATCTCGTCGACCACTGCGAAAGGCACGCCTCGCGCCACGGCCAGTCGCGCGAGCGGCTCCAGCAGCCGTTGCAGCGCGGCATGCAGGGCTGCCTCGGGGGCGTCTGCCGGTTGGGTCATCGCTTGTCGATGGTAGCGGCGGCGCCGAGCGGTTCCGGCGCCGCCGCCGCGACGCTCACTCGAACTGGACGATCACCGCATACAGCGCACGGCGATCCTCGGACCACAGCCCCTTGACCTCGACGGCCTTCGTATCCGCCAGGTCGCCCTCTGCACCGTTCTTCCACTCGAGAACGCGCGAGTAGTTGACCGTCACCTCGCGCAGCACGAACGTCTTGGCGGTGGTGTTCAGTCCACTCACGGTGCCATGCAGTTCGATGCGTTGCCAGTCGTCGTCGGCGCGGTTGATCACCCTCACCCGCGACGCGACGATCGTGCCGTCCTGGGCCCGGCCGCGTGCTTCGACCAGCACACCCAGCTGCACCGCGTCTGCGTTCGGCTCGAAGCGGGCGTTCCTCGCATCGACCTTGATGCCGTTGACCTCGAACTGCCTGTCCACAGGGGCTTTGGTGACGAAGCCGCGCACGCGCGCGTCGGCCATGTCCTCGACGCGGCGCAGGCCCGGACGCACCGTCAACGCCTGCCACGGGCTGGTGAGCTGGCCGGCCTGCACACGCAGGCGCACGCGCACACGCATGTCGTCGGCCAGGTTTGCCGGCAAGGTGGCAGGATCGACATCGCCGTAGCGGATGATCGCGCCGTTGATATGGAACGTTTTGGCGGTCGTGTCCAGATTGCTGATGAGGCCGCGCAGCCGGTACGCGTCGGCGCTGTCCTCGAGCTCGATCCGGGTCGCGATGTAGTGTTTGCTCGCACTGTCGAACAGCGCGTGGATCTCGAGGATCTGGCCCTGGGTCAGCGCCAGGAGGCCGCCGGCCAAGCGCGGATCGAACACCGTCTCGGGCCTGACCTCGACCGTCTGGTCGAGCATGCGGATCGTCTGCGTGCCCCGGTCGACCGAACTGACCGGGCCCTTGATCTCGCTGCCGAAGCGGATCATTGACGCGACCGCCCTGCCCGCGTTGTCGTCGATCGCCGACGAGTCGATCTCGACCATCATGCCGAGCTTGAGCTCGCCGCGGTCGTGGCCCACGCCATCCTCGTCCTCGACATGCGCACCGCTGTCGTCGAAGCGCACGCCGCCGACGATGATCGATCCGAGGCCCGTGATCGGGCCGCTCATGAAGCTCGCCGTCGCGCCGCCGCCCGAACCGGGCACGTCGCCGCCACCGCCGCCGCAGGCGGACAGCAGCATCGGGCCGGCCGCGCTGGCCAATAAGGCCGCCAGCGCTTGGCGGCGTTGCAGCACCACGGGATGTGTCTTCTTCGGGCTCATGTCGCCACTCCTGCGCCACCAGCCGGGCGCCTGGGCTGCCCCCGGGGTAGGAGGCGATGGCGTCAGTATAAATGGGCGGTTCGCCCATTTGCAAGTGATCCAGGTCGCAAAGTGCGGAAATTTCGCAACCGCCGGTGTCGCGCCGGCCGGTCGGCGACCCGCGGCGGGGGCGTCCGGCCGTGCCCGCGCAGAATCAACCGATGACCGCTCCCGTCGCGCGGCGCTGGATCGCCCACCTCGACATGGACGCCTTCTATGCGTCGGTCGAACTGCTGCGCTATCCCGAGCTGCAAGGGCAGCCCGTGGTCATCGGCGGCGGACGGCGCCACCAGCCCGAGACCCTGCCCGATGGCACGCGTCGCTTCGCGCGCCTGGCCGACTACAGGGGCCGCGGCGTCATCACCACGGCCACCTACCCGGCACGGGACCTGGGCGTGCATTCGGGCATGGGCCTGATGAAGGCCGCGGCGCGCGCGCCCGAGGCGGCGCTGCTGCCGACCGACTTCGAGCGCTACCGCGACTACTCGCACCGCTTCAAGGCCGCGGTGGCCGAAGTGGCACCCGTGATCGAGGACCACGGCATCGACGAGATCTACATCGAACTGACCGACGTGCCGGGCGCGCAGGACGCAGTGGGCCACGACCCGTTCGGCGGCGTGCGCGCGGTGGCGCAGGAAATCCGCAACAACGTCAAGCGCGCCACCGGCCTGACCTGCTCGGTGGGCGTGACGCCAAACAAGCTGCTGTCGAAGATCGCCAGCGAACTCGACAAGCCCGACGGCCTGACGCTGCTCACGCACGACGACCTCGCCGTGCGCGTGTGGCCGCTGCCGGTGCGCCGCATCAACGGCATCGGCCCGAAGGCCGGCGCGAAGCTCGAGTCGCTGGGGGTGCGCACGATCGGCGAGCTCGCCGCGTGCGCGCCCTCGCTGCTGGCCGAGCACTTCGGCAGGAGCTACGCGCGCTGGCTCGCCGACGCCGCGCACGGCCGCGACGACCGGCCGCTCGCGACCTCCGGCGAGCCGGTGTCGATGAGCCGAGAGACCACCTTCGACCGCGATCTGTCGGCGCATGGCGACCGCGCCGAGCTCGGCGCCATCCTCGACGAGCTGGTGGCGCAGCTCGCACACGACCTGCAGCGCAAGGGCTACCTGGGCAAGACGGTGGGCATCAAGCTGCGCTTCGACGACTTCAAGACCGTCACGCGCGACCTGACACTGGCCGATCCCACCGCCGAGGCCGATGCAATCCGCGCCGCCGCGGGCCAATGCCTCAAGCGCGTCGATTTCTCACGCCGCATCCGCCTTCTGGGAGTGCGCATGGCTTCACTTCGGCATGCCGGGCGGTGACACTGGCGCGATGACGAACCCGAAAGGCTCCTCGCGCCGCCGCCGCGGCGCGCCGCAGGGCCGGCTGTCGAACTGGGCCCTTGCCGCCGTCGCGGGTGCGATCACGGTGGCCGTGCTGGTCGCCCGCATCCTGGCCTGAGCTGCGAGCCGCAGCTCGGGCTACGATGCTCGTCCGAGGAGACGGACGGCCATCATGACGGTGATCACCTGCATCGAAGACCTGCGCGTGCTGGCGCAAAAGCGCGTGCCGCGCATGTTCTACGACTACGCCGACAGCGGCTCGTGGACCGAGGGCACCTACCGCGCCAACGAGAGCGACTTCAAGCGCATCGAACTGCGTCAGCGGGTGGCGGTCAACATGGAAAACCGCAGCACCGCCACCACGATGGTCGGCCAGGCGGTAAAGATGCCGGTGGCGATCGCGCCGGTGGGCCTCACGGGCATGCAGCATGCCGACGGCGAGATCCTCGTGGCGCGCGCGTCCGAGAAGTTCGGCATCCCGTTCTGTCTGTCGACGATGAGCATCTGCTCGATCGAGGACATCGCGGAGCACACCTCGGCACCGTTCTGGTTCCAGCTGTACATGATGCGCGACCGCGACGCGATGGCGCGCATGATCGACCGCTGCAAAGCCGCGAAGGTGAGCGCGCTCGTGCTCACGCTCGACCTGCAGGTGATCGGCCAGCGCCACAAGGACCTGAAGAACGGACTGACCGCACCGCCGCGGCCGACGCTCGGCAACCTGATCAACCTCGCGATGAAGCCGCGCTGGTGCCTGGGCATGCTCGGCACGCGGCGCCACACGTTCCGCAACCTGGTCGGCCATGTCAAGGAGGTGAGCGACATGAAGTCGCTCGCCGCCTGGACCAACGAGCAGTTCGACCCGCGCCTGTCGTGGGCCGACGTCGACTGGGTGCGCGAGCGCTGGGGCGGCAAGTTCATCCTCAAGGGCATCATGGAGGTCGAGGATGCCGAGCTCGCCGTGCAACACGGCGCCGACGCGATCGTCGTCAGCAACCATGGCGGGCGCCAGCTCGACGGCGCGCCCTCTTCGATCCGTGCGCTGCCCGCGATTGTCGATGCGGTTGGCCACAGGACCGAGGTCTGGATGGACGGCGGCATCCGCAGCGGCCAGGACGTGCTCAAGGCTTGGGCCCTGGGCGCGCGCGGCACGATGATCGGCCGCGCAATGGTCTACGCCCTGGGCGCGATGGGCGAGGCCGGCGTCACCAAGGCGCTGCAGATCCTGCACAAGGAACTCGACGTGACGATGGCCTTCTGCGGCCACACGAAGCTCGTCGATGTGGACAAGAGCATCCTGCGACCGAACACCTTCTGAGGACTTCGTGAATCGAGAGCGACGGCGCACCGGGTGCCGCGGCGAGCGCGTTGTCGGCGGTCAGCCCGTGAAGTGCGCCAAGATCGGTTGGCTGGTCGCGTCGGCCATGAACGCGCGCGCATTGGCCACCGCAGCCGCGAAGGCCGGCCGCTCCGACAGGTGCGAGATGCAGCGGCGCAACACCCCGTGCCGCATGCACTCGACGCAGGCACTGCCGGACGCGGCGTCGCGGTACAGCGTCTGGTGTCGAATCGGCATGGGAGTTCAGCTGCCGCGTTCACGGCAGGACGCGTGGGTGGCCACCAGCGGCACCAGGAACAGCACCGCGAAAACCAGGTTGAGCACTGCGTTTTGCCAGTAGCCCGACCACAGCGAGTAGGCCGTGTCCGGGATGAACCACGCCAACACCGATACGGCCACGAGGCGCCAACCCAGCATCGAGCCTGATGCGACGAGCGACCTGACGACAAGCACGAGGGCGGTGCCCCACCCCACCATGACCGCGCCGAGCACCGCGTGGGCAAGCGAGATATAGCGCGCCGCCTCGCTGCCGAAGCCGCCCAATCTCGCGGCGTCGCCGTAGACGAGCCGGGAGAACGACTGCAGCGCGAAGCCCGGTGCCACGACGAGCACGACGCCGAACAGCACGACGCCCGCCGACACCGCGAGCAGCCAGTTCACCCACAGCAGCGGTGGTCTCGACGCTGCGGGCATGTCAGGCGCCGTGCTCGCCTGCCCGAATTCGCTCGGGCGCCGCGGATGCCGACGCCACGGCACATCGACGCGAGAAGACAAGGCCTTGAACGGTCATCGAAGCGGTCTGCCGGGAACGGTCACGCAGTGTCACCCGATTGTGCGGCCGTGCTCGAGCGCTGCACCGTCCGTGGGGGGGCTCAGGCCTCGCTGCTCACGAACAGCTGCTCATTGACCTGCGTGCCCCACCGGCTGCCACGCTGCGACCGGGCGAGGACGAATCCGTGCTTCTCGTAGAGATGCCGCGCAGCGTGCAGCTGATCGAATGTCCAAAGATAGATCCGGCGATAGTTGCGATCGCTGCAGAACCGCAGCGCGGCCCGGAGCAGGTGGCTGCCCACGCCCGAACCGCGCAGTTCATCGGACACGATGAACCAGCGCAGGTGTGCCCCCTTCTCGCCCGCGTGGGTCCCGTCGATCGCAATCGAACCCAGCACCTGGCCGCCCTCGACCGCGAGCCACAATCCATCGCGAACCGCATCGAAGCCGCGGCAGAAGCGACCGAGCTCGGTGGCGACCTTGGCTTCGAACTCGACCCCGAAGCCCGACTGCATCGCGTAGTGGTTCGCGTGCAGTTGGGTGATGCGGCCTATGCATCCTGGCAGGTAGCCGGAGTGGATCAGCATGGATGGCGGGCCATGGCGCGGCAGCCGCGCATATGGTTTGGCCATCGGCACCCCGGATCACCGGGGGTCCGAGCCCTTGCGTGACGCGCGATCGGGCGCGGGCAGGCACACGGCGGGATGGGCCACGAACAGCCACGCCAGCAGCACGCGCAAGACCAGTGGCGCAACAAGCCCGCGCCGGGCCGCCGGGGCGCAGCCTCAGAGCTCGATCGCATCGGCGATGGCCTTGATGCCGGCCGTCGCACAGCTGTCATCGGCTTCGCCGCCTGGGCCGCCTGAAACGCCGATGCCGCCCAGGACGCTGCCGCCGGCCTCGATCACCTGGCCTCCTCCTGCCGCGAGAAACCTCGGAAGGTTGCGCAACCCGCTCATTGGACGGCCGGGCTGGGTTTCGCTGGCCAGTGCGCTGGTCGAGGTCCGAAAGCTCAATGCCGTCCAGGCCTTGTTCGAAGCCACCTCCACGGTATGGGGCCCCGCAAATCGGTCGCGCAGCAACACCTGCGTGATGCCCGCTCGGTCGGTCACCGCCACGGCCACCTGAAACCCCTGCTTCCGGCAGGCATCGAGTGCAGCGCGCGCAGCGGTGAGGGCCGTTTCCGGCGTCAACGATCTCGACTGGAAGGTGCCTTCCTGCGCGGGGCAGGACATCGCGGCAACAAGCAGGACCCATGTACAAGAGCGGGCTGTTTGCATCAGGCGGTTCCTCGGTGTGGTTTCAATGCGGGCGGAGAGGCCCACGCGTGCGCAGGCCCCGGGGCCGCGGCGCGTCGGCTGCACGAAAGCTCGAGCGTATCGGGTTGCACGCATCGGCCGTGATGACGTTCCCCCTGAGCAGACCGTGCAGGCGAGGCGCTTTGGCGAGCGCCGGTCGGCTCGAGCGAAGCCTCAAGCGGGGCTCGCGGAATGAACGGCGGAATGAGCAGTTGCTCAGCGATCGACCTTGGGGCGATGAAGCGCGCAGAGCTTGTTGCCGTCCGGATCTCGAACATAGGCAAGATACATCGCGCCCGGCTTGCCTTCGCGCAAACCTGGAGGGTCTTCAATCGAGGTGCCGCCGTGCGCAACGGCCGCGTCGTGGAAGTCCCGCACCTGCTCCGGAGAATCGCACTTGAAGCCTACCGTGCCGCCGTTGGCGAAGGTTGCTGGCTCACCATTGATTGGTTCACTGACACAAAAGGTTGCGCCATCGTGTCGGTAAAAGAGCCGGGCGTGTCCGGTCTTCGCCGCGTTTCGCAGCGGCTCTCCGGCTCCGAGTACGCCCAACACCGCATCGTAGAACCGCTTCGAGCGCTCGATGTCGTTCGATCCGATCATCACGTGGCTGAACATTCCTGGTCTCCCCAATCAGCGGCCCATTGCCAAGTTGGCATCTTGAGAGCAGTTCGACGCATCACCGGGTAGCGTCATTCCAGTGTGGAAGCATCGACCGGAGGACTTCGTCCTTGAGAACGTAGTGGTGAAGGAGCCCGGCAGCGGCATGTGCTCCCGCGAGCCAGACAATCGCGTCGCCAAGCCATGTATGGACTTCCGCAACGGCCGCGCCGAGACCGTGTGATTCGGCCAGCGGGGAAGGGATCAATGCACCTCCGAGCAGAGTGAGTGCGTGGCCCTCCAGCCAAGCGCCGCTGATCGCGGTGAGCGGCACCGCGAAAAGCAGAACATACAGCGCTGCCTGGACCGCACCCGCCGACAGGCTCATCCAGCGCGCAACCGGCGCGGGTTCGGGACGCCGATCGAGTGCGCGCCACAGGAGCCTCACCGCGACCAGCACCAGCACACACAGGCCGATCGTCTCGTGGAGTTGGCGCTCGAAATCGCGCGCCGCTGAGTACACACGCTCCTCCGAGCCACCCGGACCGTAGATGAAGGCGGCCAGCACGAGGATCGCCGTCAACCAGTGCAGAACTTGGGCGGGGGTGCTGTAGCGAGTGACGGTCTTGGCCTGCACCATTCATTGTCGCCCACGTGCGAGGACACCCTGCCGCCGCGATGAGCCATATCAACGTTGAAGATGAGCTGCCGAAGCCGGCTTGCGCGCCATTTTGGCATTGCTGCTGCCTCGCCGCGCAAACCGCAGCACGACAAGCGCACGGACTACAAACCCACCACTCGACGCTCCGAGCACGAGGCCGATCGCAGGTGCAAACCATGCGCTGCGCCCGACTTCCAGTCGTGCGCCCGCGACGAAGCCCACGAGGAACTTGGCCGAGAAGATGCACAGCATGAGTACCAGTGGGGTCCAGCTTCCTGGCACGAGGACGCGGCTGCGACTCGCGGTGGGCATGAGCCCTCGTGGCGCAAATAATGGCGAACCCACCGTGAGCGCCAAGACGAGACCGACCACCCATGCGACCAGTGGGTACGGGCTGACACCGAATGAGCTCACAACACCATAGATCGAGAACGCAAGGAATGCGGCAGCCACGGCTGCCGGCGCTGCCGGAGTGACCTCGCGCGTACGGCGCTGCCAGAAGCCAAGGGCGACGAGCAGCGCAAGTATCGCGAAGGGCCACTGTGGGATCTGCGAGAGCATGCTGGAAGGCCCTGGGCTGCGAGCGAGGCTTGACGGCGGGGTCGAGCCGCCCGCGCCGGCCTGGCGCCTGGCCCGCGAGGCGGACGATAAGCCAGAGGGCCTGGCAAGCCAAGTGTCGTGTCGCTGCGGGTTCGGCGAGAGCGAACGGTCAGGTGTCACTCGGCCGTTGGCTGGGTGTTTTCACCATCGTAGTAGTCGACTGCCGACGCACAGCGGTGCAGTCCGCGGAGCTTGGTGGCTCCGGGAGTGTCTGCGAAGACGCCGATCTTGTTGGAGTCGGGGTACTCGCAGATCTCCACCTCCTCTATGTTCGAGAGTGCGAGGTAGCGCATCGTCGAGTTGCCGGTGTTGATGATCTGGTGAGCAACTTCGGCACCGCCAGGGGGGCAGGCAATCACGTCGTGCCTGCGGATTGGATAGGTCTGGCTGCCGAAGCGCACTTCACCCTCGCCCTCGAGGATCAGAAACATCTCTTCCTCGGCCCGGTGGGAATGGAAAGGGCACTGAGCCTTGCCCGGCGGGAGTTCAGTCAGGTTGTACCCAAGCTTGCGAGCGCCGATCGCGACGCTGAAACGCGCGCGCCTGGACGTGTAGTAGCCGTTGTCCTCGACGTCGTCGAACTCAACCTCGTCAAGATTCACTATCGGCTTCGGCATGGTCACTCCAGGCGAACAATTTCGACGACGACTGAGCAGCGGTCGCTCGCTGCATCGCCCGTGCCGTCTGACGTCTGCGTTCACTGGCCGCCGGAGGCGGTCCTGTGGGGCGCAGGTTTGGAACGAGCGCTGTCAGCGCAGTTTGTCAGAAGCGTAGAGCGCATAGGCACTGATCCAGGCGATCTGTCCGTGAGCGACTCCGAACACCGGCAACAGCCCCATGCTCGCAAGCAGAAGTATCACGCTCAGGGTCGCAAGCACCACGTGAGAACCGGCGACGCGAATGATGAGCCGGGCAATCACGTCAGCAGACCAGTAGAGAACCAGTCCGTATACCACCAGGTGAACCAGGCTGAACAGGAGAATCGACGAGTTGTCAATGTTGCGAATCGCGATCAGCAAGATCGCTCCGTACGGGAGCAATCCTCCGACCACCGCCAAATAGTAGATCAGCGGCAGAAACGCGATCAGCGCCAGGAGAACGATCCAGCGGATGTGAGATCGCCGCATTTCGAGTCTTTTCCGTTTGAGCTCAGCCGCGCGCGGAGGCCACGGGCGGCATCGCGTCGGCTGGAGCAAAGGGTCGGGCGTTCTTGCTACTCGTCGTCATGAAACACGACACCGAACTCAGCCACGGTTTAGCAGACCTCCGTATGAAGGCAGACGACCATGGGCTCGGAACACACTCCTGCCTCCAGGAGTGCACTGCCCACAGCTCGCGGCAAGCCCGGATGGACGCTCGGCAGATCACCGTCACGAAGTGCAACGAGTCGCTCGAGCAGGGCCCGGTTCGGCCCTGCTTGCTGTTGAGGGTCGTACACCAGGGTGATTGCTTTTGCGTCGATCTCGTAGCGGACGTTCGCGGAGGCGAAAAGGCGCAAATGACGAATCTCGGCCGCATTGGCGCCTGTGGAAGAGTGCTTTGGACGCACCGCATGCTCACCCTCCAGCGCCTGGCACGCCTTGGTCATCGAGACGCCCAAGGCATCAAGCTGACCGGCGGGCCGCTGCAGCGCCGGACAATGACGCGCCGCGTGCCGCCGCGTCCCGTTGAGCGCAGGGTTGGCCGTCATTTCCCTCGCAGGAACATTGGCGGACAGACCAATGCGATGGGCCAACCCGACCGGGCTTCAACCCGCCTTTCGACGCGGCGAGCAGCGTCAATGTGGGCCCAGAGGTTCGAATTCTTCATGTATCGATCGACGCGCCCCTCGCGCGCGGCGTTGCGCATGAATTGAACCGCGAAGCGACCTGACGCGTCAATGCGCAAGCGCCGCCGCACCGGCGAGTTCTGCTGCGCGCTCCTGTACTTCAGGCCGCCCGCATTGCCTTTGTCGCGATCTTCTCTCTCTTGTGCACCAGGCCGTAGGCATTCCGCTGCGTGTCACCCTGGTCTTGCCGCGCAGCGTGTGGTGTGCGTCTTGCCCGCTGGGCAGGTGGCGATGTGCTCGCCGTGGAAGACGAAGTGCTCGGGCCGGTACGGCTTGATCGGCTTGACCGATGCGCGCCCGGCGATCAGTCGCCGCGCTTAGTGGGGCAGTCCATTGACGGCCTGTCAGCGCCTTCGGTGCGTGGCAGGAATAGGATGGGCGCTTGCGCCTGGCAAGGCCTGGATGTTTGTGCAGCAACCGAAAGGAACCCCCAATGAGCCGCTTGGCCATGACACTGATCCTGACTGTGCCCTTGTTCGCCGTCGCGCAGACGCTCGCCGTGAAGACGGGTGCGTGGGAGACGACGACCAAGAGTGCGTCACTGCCACGGGCGATGGTGGACAAGGAATGCATCACGAAGGCCGACTTGGCCGAACTGACCAAAGGCCCGGACAAGGACGAAGACGACGCGTGCAAGCTGGTGAAGGCGCCCACCGTCGCAGGGAACAAGTGGAGCGCCGACAAGAAGTGCTCGGACGGCCGGACGACGCATGCGGAGTTCGTTGCCGAAACGCCAGAGAAGGTTGTCGGCACCATTGTCAGCAGCGCGCCGAAGGGCGGTCCGGCGATTCGCGTTGAACTGAGCGCGCGCTGGCTCGGGGCAAGCTGTTCGGGCATCAAGTAGCAGCGCAGTCGCGGGGGCGCGAAGCGTGTGCCGCCCGGCGTGACGTGGACCGAAGGCCGGGGCGGTTGTCGTTCGGCCCTCTTAGCCCGCCGCGCGCCGGCACGCCGCCCGCGCGTCCATGTCGCCTTTCGATGCGGCCGGCGCCAAGGCCGGTGCCGCGCCGGCCACGCAGTCGCCCGCCAAGGCCGCGACGGTGCGGCAGCCGTGACGGCCTACGGCGTGTTGTCCTCGCCAGCCGGACCCGGCTTCACCCCGCGCCGTGCCAACGCGACGGCCTCGCGCAGCACCGCCAGGTCGCCCACATGGTTGGCCAGCAGCAGCATCAACCGCGCGTTGAGCAGTTCGCTCTGTGCATCGGTGAGACCCTGGTGCGCGCCGATCAGCGTTTCGTAGAAGGCGTCGCCCGGCGTGTAGGCCCAGCGGTGGCGAATGCCGGGTTCGCTGAAGTTGGGTTGGGTGTTGAGCGGCACGGTGGCGTTGCTCCTCGGATCGGTCACTGAACGCGGGCGCCGGCAC
>Ga0209798_10000544_pt1 | contig 22884 bp, 28 predicted proteins | sample DOMMetBare3Fresh_FD_187475 | JGI IMG/M metagenome (GOLD analysis project Ga0209798, IMG submission 187475) | Wetland sediment microbial communities from St. Louis River estuary, USA, under dissolved organic matter induced mercury methylation -... | ecosystem: Environmental > Aquatic >... | reverse complement strand
CGGCTTCGCTTCGTGGTGGTCGACGAGATGCACACCCTGCGCGGGATCTTCGGGACCCACGTGGCGATGGTCCTGCGCCGGCTGCGACGGCTGTGCGCCAACTACGGGTCCGACCCCGTGTTCGTGTTCGGCTCCGCCACCATCGGCAACCCCGAGCAACTGGCCCTCGCCCTGAGCGGCAAGCCGGTTCACGTGATCGACGAGGACACCTCCCCCCGGGGCGCGCAGTCGGTGGTGTTGTGGAACCCGCCTGTCACCGATCCCGACCTCAACCGGCGGCGCTCGGCCCTCTCCGAATCCACCGACCTCTTCTGCGACCTGGTGGGTGGTGGCCACAACACCATCGCCTTCACCCGCAGCCGCAAGGGGGTCGAATTGATGTTCCGGTGGGCGACCGACCGCCTGCCCGACCGGGACTCGGTTGCCCCCTACCGGGCCGGCTACCTGCCCGAACAACGCCGCCAGATCGAGCAACGGCTCTTCGCCGGGACGTTGCGCGGGGTCATCGCCACCAACGCCCTCGAACTGGGAATCGACGTCGGTGGGCTGCAGGCGGCGGTCCTCACGACCTTCCCCGGGACGATCTCCTCGTTCCGCCAGCAGTCGGGCAGGGCCGGCCGGAGGCAATCCGAGTCGCTGGTGGTGCTGGTGGGAGGCGAAGACGCCCTCGACCAGTATTTCATGACCCACCCCCGCCAGCTCTTCGATCGGCCGCCCGAGGCGGTGATGATCAACCCCTCCAACCCGATGATCCTGGAGGCACACGCCGCCTGCGCCGCCCACGAGATCCCCCTCGGCCCCGATGACGCCCGCTGGTTCGGCCCGGGACTGGAGGAGGCGGCCGCCCGACTGGTCGAGCAGGGTCTGGTCAAGGTGAAGGAAGGAGCGCTCTACTGGGTGGGGAGACGCCGCCCGGCGAGCATGATCGACCTTCGTTCCGGCGGGGGCGGGACCTTCGTGATCCTCGCCGGAGGTGAGGCGCTCGGAACCCTCGACTCCGACCGGGTGTATCGGGAAGGACACGAGGGAGCGGTCTATCTCCAGCAGGGCGACACCTACGTGGTCGATTCCCTCGACCTCGACCGCCGCGAGGTCAGGGTTCGACCCGCCGCGGTGGACTACTACACCCAGCCCAAGACCGAGAAGTACCTCGAGATCATCGATGAGCGATCGAGTCGCCGGATCGGCCCGGTCCGCCACACAGTGGGGGTGGTGCGGGTGGAATCGCACGTGCTCGGCTACCAGAAGCGCCGGTTGGGCACCAGCCAGGTTCTCGACACGATTCCGCTCGACTTCCCCCCCACCACCTTCGAGACCGACGCCATCTGGCTGACCATTCCGCCTCCGGTCCTGGAGGCGGCCGGTCTCGATCACCACTCGACCCCGGGGGCACTCCACGCCGCCGAGCACGCCGGGATCGGGATGATGCCGCTGCTGGCCGTGTGCGACCGCTGGGACATCGGTGGGCTCTCCACCAACTGGCATCCTCAGACGGGGAACGCCACCATCTTCATCTACGAGGGATACCCGGGGGGAGCCGGCATCTCCGGGGTGGCCTTCGCCCGCGGCGTCGAGCACCTGAGTGCCACCGTCGAGGCGATCCGGGGATGCCCGTGCCTTACGGGTTGCCCGAGTTGTGTGCAATCTCCCAAGTGCGGCAACTTCAACGAGCCACTCGACAAAGAGGGGGCGATACGGCTGCTGGATGTGATCCTCGAGAGCGAATCGACTCCGGCCGGCCCGACGTGACACAATCGGGACATGCGAATCGGCATCTTCCTCTTCGACCAGGTCGACCTCCTCGATGCCGGGGGGCCCTACGAGGTCTTCCTCACCGCCGGGCGACTGGCCGAGCGGATGGGAGAGGAGGCGCCATTCGATGTCGTCACGGTCGGCCTCACCCGGGCGACTGTGACCGCCTACGGCGGCCTCGGCCTCACCCCGCACTGTTCGGTCGAGGAGGCAGGTCATCTCGATGTCCTGATCGTCCCCGGGGCGATCGCCATCGACGACGTGGCCGCCAACCCGGCAATCCGGGAGGCGGTCGATCGACTCCGCACCAACTCCGATCTGGTGGCGAGCGTGTGCACCGGCGCGGTGTTGCTGGGTGACCTGGGGCTTCTCGATGGACGCCACTGGACGACTCACTGGGAGGATGTCGCCTACCTGGCCGACCGGGTGGCCTCCGAACTGGGCCGCCCGTGGGAGGACTGGGTCGACACCGGTTCCGTCGTCACTGCCGGCGGCCTCAGTGCCGGGATCTCGATGGCCCTCCATCTGGTCGACCGGTTGATGGGTCGCAAGCTGGCGGTCGCCACCGCCCGTCAACTCCAGTACGCCTGGGATCCCGAGGCCGGAATCGAGGAGCCCGACCCATCGTGAGCATGGTGCTCAGCGCCGAGGAGGCCCGGGTCCTGGGCTGCCTCATCGAGAAGCAGATGACCACCCCCGAGTACTACCCGATGACCGTCAACGCCCTCGTCGACGCCTGCAACCAGAAAACCAACCGGGAGCCGGTCGTCCACTACGACGAGGCGACTGTCGAGCAGGCGTTGCGCGACCTCAACGAGCGTGACGGCCTGGCCAAGTTCACCCGCACCGCCGGTGCCAGGTCGCTCAAGTACGTCCACAAGGCGCCGGATGTCCTCCAGGTGGACGACCAGCAACTGGCGCTGCTCGCAGTGCTGCTGCTGCGGGGTCCGCAGACTCCGGGTGAGCTGAGAAGCCGGACCGACCGGTACGTCGAGTTCGGCGATGTCGCCCAGGTCGAAGAAGTGCTCGAGGGGCTCGTCGACCGGGAGGTGCCGCTCGTCGCCCGCCTGGAGCGGGGGCCGGGGCGGCGGGAAGACCGGTTCCGGACACTCCTGATCGACCAGGGACACTCGCCACCGGCCCGCCCCCACCAGCAGACGGAGGAGCGCCTCGCCCGGCTGGAGGCGCGGATCGCCCTGATCGAAGAGGCGTTGGGGCTGGAGCCGCCCGGCCCGGTCTGAAACACGTTGTTCACAATTGCGTGATAGAAGAGAAACGACCACCTGAGACGGTTCGGCCATACCGAACGCGAGTGCCCAGCAACGAATGGAGCGACAGTGCCCTATAGAGCCGAGTACATATGGATCGACGGATCCGAGCCGACCAAGAAGCTGCGATCCAAGACCAAGATCGTCCTCGACGGCCAGGAGCCACCGGTGTGGGGTTTCGACGGTTCGTCCACCAACCAGGCGCCGGGAAACAGCTCAGACTGCGTCCTCCATCCCGTCAAGATCGTGAGTGATCCGATCCGGGGTGGCGACGACGTGCTGGTGCTGTGCGAGGTGTTGACGGTCGACATGGAGCCCCATCCGAGCAACACCAGAGCTGCGTGTGTGGCCGCCGAACAGCAGTACGCCTCCCATGAGCCCTGGTTCGGGATCGAGCAGGAGTACACCTTCTTCAAGGACGGCCGGCCCTTCGGGTTCCCGGCCGGCGGCTACCCGGCCCCGCAGGGTGGTTACTACTGCGGCATCGGCTTCGACGAGATCTTCGGCCGGGACGTGGTCGAGGCCCACACCACCAACTGTCTCAAGGCCGGTCTGACCATCTCGGGCACCAACGCCGAGGTGATGATCGGGCAATGGGAGTTCCAGATCGGTCCCGAAGGCCCGGTCGAAGCCTCCGATCAGATCTGGCTGGCCCGCTGGCTCCTGTATCGGACCGCCGAGGACTACGGGATCTCGGCCCATCTCGACCCCAAGCCGGTCAAGGGTGACTGGAACGGGGCAGGCGCCCACACCAACTTCTCCACCAAGGAGATGCGCTCCAACTACGACGCCGTGATCGGGGCGGCCGAGGCGCTGGGCAAGCGTCACGACCTCCACATCCAGAACTACGGGGCCGAGATCGAGCACCGTTTGACCGGACTGCACGAGACGGCGGCGTGGACCCACTACTCGTACGGCGTCTCCGATCGGGGAGCCTCGGTTCGGATTCCCTGGCAGGTGGCCAAGGAGGGCATGGGGTACATCGAGGACCGCCGGCCCAACGCCAACATGGACCCGTACGTCGTCACCCGCCTGGTGACCGAGACCGTGTGCGGGACCTTCGACGGGGATCTCTGATCCGATCCGTCTGAGAGCTGGTGAGAAGGGGCGGACATCCGCCCCTTCTCTCATTCCGTCAGGTCGGCGAGCGAGGCATCCAGCAGCGTCACCAGATCCGCTGCTGCAACCTCGATCTGGAGCCCGCGGCGTCCCCCGCTCGCCAGGACGGTGTCGAACAGCACCACCGTCTCGTCGACGAAGACCGGCATCGGCCGCCGCTGGCCAAAGGGGCTGATCCCGCCGGTGACATACCCGGTGTTTCGCTCGGCCACCTCCGGTTTCGCCATCGCCGCCCGTTTCCCTCCGGCGGCCCTGGCCAGGTGCTTGAGCGACAGACGGGCGGACACGGGGACGATCGCCACCACCGGGCTTCCGTCCACCTCTGCGATCAGCGTCTTGAAGAGCCGCTCGGGGGCGATCCCCAGCGAGGCAGCCACTGCTTCCCCATAGGTGTCGGCCGCCACATCGAGCACATAGGAATGGAGGCGGAAGTCCACCCCGCGCTCGGTCAGGAACTTGGTGGCGGGCGTCCCTGCCGAAGCGCTGCCAGTCATTGCGTTCAAGCTAGCGGGTCGTACTCCGCCGACGCCTCGGCCAGCACCCGCCGGACCGGCAGCAGCCACCGTTCTACCCGCATCTCGACCACCACCGTCACCGACCGCGGCCGCAACGAGCGGTCGGGCGGGCACCGACACGACAGCATCGACGCTCCGTTCAACCCCGCCAACCGGTGTGCCTCGCCGGTGGGGGAAGGACCATGGTGGGTCGCAACCGCCGCCGCCAGTGCGGCGGCATCGGCCGCGGTTCGGGCCTGGGTGTGGATGTCGATCACGCGCAGCGCGTCGAGACCCACCCCGAAGACCAGCGCCAGCACCGCCGTGAGCGACACCGCCAGCAACGAGGCGGAGCCCCCCTCGCTCACAGCTCCACCCTCATCACGGCCCTGGCCCGCAGTTCGATCGAGAAGCCACCCAGCAACGGCGTGCCCAATGGCTTGGCGTACTGCACGACCACCTCGGCCGGGCGCCCCACCACCGCCGGCCGGCGAACCGTGACTCTCACCTCGTTGCCGAGGTCGGGTCCCAGGGCGTTGCGCACCGCCGCCACCGCCCGGGCCGGGTCCGGGACGGTTGCCGCCACCCGGGCTCCCTCCCGGGCGGCGGCCACCATCTCCTGGTGGGTGATCACGGCAGTCAACGCCTCCAGCCCTGCCAGTGCCATCAGCAAGACGACAGGAATCACCAGCGCCGCCTCGACCGTGAACGACCCGCGCTGGTTCATGACCTGACGAACCGGCCCACGAGACCCATGACGGATTCGAACAGCGACGTCAGCGTCGACTTGCCCGATCCGGATCGGGCCCAGCTGATCAGAATGACTGCGATCGCCGCCACCGCCACCATGATCAGCACGTACTCGACCGTTCCCTGGCCGTCCTCCCGGTTCACCGGACGGGACAGCCACCAGGCGCACAACCGTTGCATACGCCCTCCTTTCCTCGAGCCGGCATCCGGCCGGCGACGGGGGGAAGTGAGTCCACTCATCGACGGAGCCCCTCCAGCAGGCCACCCAGGGTCTCGACGACCCCGGGCGCCACCACCACCAGGACGAACCCGGGAAGCAGGAGGAGGGCGAGGGGGATGATCAGCCGGACCGGGAGTGTCCGGATCCGCTCGAGCACGCGAGCCCGCTCCTCTTCCTCCGTGTTGGCGATGAACGTATCGAGCACGGGCCCGAGCGACGCCCCGGTCAGTTGGGCGCGGGCCAGGCGAGTCGCCAGAGGGCTCAATCGACCTGTGCTGGAGGCCAGCGCCACCGCCAGCCCCTGGGTTCGGGCCCGCCGCAGCAGGCCGTCGATCTCTGGTCGCATCCCCGGTGCCGCCAGCCGCGAGGCCAGTTCGAACCCACCGACCAGGTTGGTTCCTCCCGCCACCGCCACCGCCAGGATCCGGGCGACGCCGACCAGGTCGGCCGGACCGGGTGAGAGTGGCCTGGCTCGACCTGCCCGACGAACCCCAGTCACCACCGCCACCACCCCCAGACCCCTCCATCCGAGCAGGAGATACGAGCACACCAACCACCACTTCACCGAACCGCCCTCCACACCATCCAGGCCACCAGTAGCGACCCGGCGGTCACCATCACCGCACCGGCGGCGATGACGAGCACCTCGGCACCGCCCTGCCCGAACAACTCACCCCGCACCAGCCGGGAGATGACGATTGCCAATGGGATGCCGCCAACCAGCAGCGCTTCGAGCAAGGCGGGGGCGGCGGCGGAACGGCGCTCGCGACGAAGTTGTTGACGGGCGAGCGAGTGGGCCGCCAACTGTTCGAACGCCGCCGCGGTGGAACCGCCAGTCCGGTCGGCCACCGTGAGGACCGCCCGTGTCATCCAGCGGTCGCCCCCGATCCTCTCCGCCAACAACTCGGCCACATCGGCCATGGGAACCCCGGCCAGCGCCAGACGCCGAACCGGTGACAGCGACGCCCCGGTGGCGGCCGCCACGATGGCGCCGCGCAGGCTCTGGCCGGCCTTCAGCTCGCCGGCGATTCCCACCATCACCGCCGCCTCTCCGTCGGAAAGGCCGTGGCGGCCTCGCAGGGAGGCGGCCACCACGACCGCCGTCACCGCCAGCGAAGGCCAGGGCATCATCCAGGCCGCCGCCACCGCCGCCACCATCGGCCACGGGACACCCGCCACCAGCGCCCAGGCGAGCATTGCGGGCTCGATCATCCGCCGGCCTCCTCCAGAGAGGAGATGCGGCGCACCGTCCCCACCCGCTCGAGTTGCACGAACACCTGGATGGCGGCGCCGAGCTGGCGACGGATCGCTCTGGTGGGGAGCCGGGCCGAGCCGGAGAGGGCGAGCGTCTCGAGCCGCCAGCGCGCCTCGGCCGGGCTGTTGGCGTGGACGGTCGACATCGAGCCGGCGTGACCGGTGTTGAGGGCGGAGATCAGGTCGAGCGCCTCGGGGCCTCGCACCTCGCCGAGGATGATCCGATCCGGCCGCAGCCGCAGTGCCGAGCGCACCAAACGGTTGAGGGTGATCTCACCGCCCCCCTCCGAATTGGCAGGCCGTGCCTCGAGGCGGACCACGTGACCACCGAGACTCAACTCGGCGGCGTCTTCGATCACGACAACCCGCTCTTCGGGCGAGATCGAGCGGGAGAGCAGGTTGAGCAGGGTCGTCTTGCCGGTCCCGGTTCCCCCCGAGACGATGATGTTCTTCCGAGTCGCCACCAGGTTGGTGAGCCGTTCCATCGTCTCGAGGTCGGCGCCACCGCTCGCCACGAACGCCACCACATCGGGCACGGCCTGGGTGAACCGCCGGATGGCGACCACCGGCCCGTCGACCGCCGCCGGAGGTATCACCGCGTGCAACCGTGATCCGTCGGGCAAGCGGGCGTCGACGGTGGGAGCGGCCCGATCCAGCCTCAGCCCGAGCGGGGCGATGACTCGCTCGACAGCCGCCACCACCGCCTCGGCGGATCGAAACGCCACCGGTGCCCGCTCCAACCGGCCCCGCCGTTCGACCCAGATCTCGTCGGGGCCGTTGATGAGGATGTCGGCCACCTCGGGGTCTCCGAGCAAAGACTCCACCGGCCCCAGACCCACCAGTTCGTCCACCACCCGCCTGAGCTCATCCGGTTTGGCGAGCGGCGCCTCCCGCCGGGCCAGACGGCGCACCTCGGCTTCCAGGTGGGCCCGGTCGAGCGGGGTCTCGGACTCGACCAGCGCCCTCGCCAGACGTTCGATCACGGCCACGGCAGGCTCCAGGCCGGCTGGAATGCCCTCACCCACCGCCAGCGCGGCTCGATCCGACCACCGACCAGAGCAGCGATCCGTCCCCGTCGCAGAGGAGGCAACCGCAACCCCGGGCCGGGGAGGCGGTCGACCGCCGTCATCGACTGGTACACGGCCGGGCCGCGGTTGGGGGTGAGCAACGGCCCCGGGAGAAGCGGGATCACCGGAACGCAGGGAACCCCGGCGGTCGCTGCCGCCCCGATCCGCACCACCACCGCCGGCCATCGTTCCGCCATGGCCTCCACCAGCGACCAGGCCTCGATGCTCCGGGCTCCCCCGTTGGCAAAGAGCGCCACCCGGCCCGGTACCGGGTCGAGTTCGGCCAGCCGTGGTCCTCGATCGATGAGGTCGAAGACCGAGGTCTCACCGCCGGGATAGGCGGGGGCATCCGGATCGAGATCGAGGACCACCGCCGTGCCCACCGAGGCGGCCAGGCCTAGCGGAGCGATGTGATGCAGTACGGGATCGTGAAGTCCCCGAACCGCCAGAACGACATGTCTCGAAAAGGGCATGAAGTCGAACGTAGACAATCGCTACGCATCGCACAAGGGGTCTGTGGCCGTCCGGCTTGTCAGGTGCCCTTCCTACACTGGAGTCATGACCTCGAGCGCCGCATTCTTCGACCTGGACAAGACGATCATCGCCAAGTCGTCGACACTGGCCTTTGCCGGGCAACTCTCCCGGGCCGGCATGCTTTCACGGCGGGCGATGCTCAAGGCGGGGCTGGCCCAGGCCTACTACTCGATGTTCGGCGCCGACCACGACCAGATGGAGAAGGTCAGGGAGGAACTGGGTCAACTGACCAAGGGTTGGGACCGCGACGAAGTGGAGCAACTCGTCAAGGAGACCGTCGACGAAGTGGTGTCACCGCTCGTTTTTGCCGAGGCCCTCGCCATCATCGACGAGCACCGCCGATCGGGTCGCAAGGTGGTGGTGATCTCCTCCAGTCCGCAGGAGATCGTCGCGCCGTTGGGGGTCTACCTGGGGGTGGACGAGGTGATCGGAACGCGCCCGGCCGTCGATGCCGACGGCAAGTACACCGGTGAGGTCGACTTCTACGCCTATGCCGAAGGCAAAGCGGTGGCGATACGACAGATGGCGGAACGAGACGGTCTCGATCTGAGGGAGTGTTACGCCTACTCGGATTCGGCCACCGATCTGCCGATGCTCGAGGTGGTCGGCCACCCGGTGGCCGTCAATCCCGACAACGACCTTCGCCAGGTCGCCGAAAGCCGAGACTGGCTGATCGTCGAGTTCGAGCGACCGGTGACGATCCGGACCCGGCTCGATTCGATGCCCAAGGCCGTACCGGTCATCTCGGGAGCGGCGGTGGCGAGCGGGGTGGCCGTAGCTCTCACGGTGTGGGCGATCAAGGCCCGCCGCAGAACCGGCTGAATCGGTCAGCGGGTGACGGCGAGTTGGCCGTCGTAGAGAGCGATGGTCGCTCCGGCGGAAGCGATCAGGGCGGTCGGGTTGACCCACTGCTCATCGCCGATCCGGCTCATGGCCGCCGTCAGAACGGCCCGATCTATCACCTCGGGACAACGAACCGCCACCAGTGAGGTGCGGTCCATCCCTTCCAGCACGACTTCTCGCTCGACCCGCTTGACCGCCTCGGTCACCGGGACGAACTGGACGAGGGCATCCGCCTCGACGGCTTCGAAGTGGCCGAGCATGTCGTCGATGGTCGAGACCATGGCGCCATCGGGCACCGGTTGGTCGAAGAACACCACCGTCTCGATCGACTCTCCCAGGTCGGCCACCCGCCGTGCCAGTGTGGGAGCATGCACCTCGACCGACGGCCCGGCGTAGCGCCCTCCCATGACGGCAAAGAGGGCAACGGCATCGCCGCCTTCCACGAGGCTGAGCTGGCGCGGGGAGTAGGGGCGGAGCAGGTGGGGAGACATCGTCGTCACCGGAAACACTAACGGGGAACCGGCTCACACCGTAACCATCGGTATGGTTCCAGCCCATGTCGGTTGCCGTCATCGTCGTTGCCGGGGGTTCGGGGACGCGGGTCGGACAGGAGGTCAACAAGGTCTACCTGCCGATCCGGCGAAGGGCCACGTTGACCTACTCACTCGAGACGTTGCAGCGGGCGAGTCTGGTGGACGAGATCGTGCTGGTGGTGCGAGACGAGGACCGAACATCCGCCCTCGAGGCGGCCACCGCCGTGCCCGTCACCAAGCCGTTGCACACGGTGACCGGAGGGTCGAGCCGGCAGCGGTCCGAACTGGCCGGGCTGGAGGCGATCGCTCCTTCGATCGAGTCGGGAGAGATCGAGTTGGTGGCGATCCACGACGGAGCCAGGCCGTTTGCCACCAATGCCCTCCTGGAGTCGGTGCTGGCCCGGGCCCGGGCCGAGGGCGGCGCCATTCCCGGTCTGATGCTCGACGGGCCGGTCTACCGGCGGGAGGGCAGCCGGATCGAGCCGTTGCCGTCCGCCGGTCTGCGCCGGGTCCAGACCCCACAGGCGTTTCGGGCGCGACCGCTGCTGGAGGCCTACCGCCGCGCCGCTGCCGCCGGCTTCGAAGGCATCGACACCGCCGAGACCGTCGAGCGCTTCGCCCACCTCACCACCGTCGTCGTTGCCGGCGACCCTCGCAACATCAAACTGACCTTCGTCGAGGACTTCTTCGTCGCCGAGGACCTCTCCCTACGCTGGGAGAGCGGGCGCTGGCTCGATGTCGGCGGATGACAGGTCGAACCACCGCCCACTCCGAAAGCGCAGCCCCAGCATGATGATCCGGGAGAGCTCCTCCCCGAGGAGGCGGGCGGCAAACACCCCCCACAATCCGAATCCGAGTGTCACCCCGAGCAGGTAGGCGAGCGGGAGACCGACCATCCCGACGGTGACGACGTCCGACAGGAGCAGGTAGCGGGTGTCACCACCACTGGACAACGTCCCGAAGCAGAAGATGTTGGACACCTTCACCGGGAGGAACAGGGCGTTGAGAAGGATCCCGATGGCGGTCCAGGTTCGTACTTGATCGGAGGTGTTCGGGTAGAGGAGTCCGAGAAGAGGAATCATCGCGACATAGAGCAGGCCCAGCCCGAGCGCAGACTTGAAGGCCAGTCGCCAGATCGACCTCGCCCAGAACCAGACGTCCGCCTCCACCCCTCCCCCTACCGCCCTGGCGACGAGAACGGTCGCCGCCGAGTGAAAGCCGAGGGCACCGACGATGAACACACCCTCGATCGTCGTGACGATCTGAAAGACGGCCAGAGCCTCGGTTCCGATTCGCCCGAAGAGGAGCGCATACAAGAACACGCCGCTGCTGAAGACGATCTCCGTGATGAACAACGGCATGACGAGCGGGACCATCGCCCGGCTCTCGGCCCTGGCAACGGCAAATGTCGGGGCGGCGAACCCGATCCCGCGCCGGCGTCCGGCCAGAAAGCCGACCAGGATCACCGCCTTGAGCACCTGCGCCACCAGCAGGCCGATCCCCGCCCCGGGTTCGCCCAGGTCGGCGACGTGCACGAACCCCCACGAGAACCCGGGAGAGAGCAGGCCGGTGGCGATGGCGACGACCATCGGGAGGCGAACCTGTCCGATCGAGCGGAACACCATGGTCGCCACCGATGAGATGGCGATGAAGGGCAGCGTCCCGGCCACCAGCGCCAGGTAACCGGAGGCCGACGCCACCACCTCCGGGTCGGTTCCGATCGCCGTCAGAAAGCCCGAGGATGAGATGACCAGGGGGGCGGCCACCACGGTGCCCAGCACCGTCGCCAGCAAGACCCCCACCCAGGCCAGCCGGGTGATGGCGCGCTGATCGTCGCGGCCCCGCGCCTGCGAGACCAGGATGCCGGTTCCCGAGCCGAGGGCGGACAGCGTCAGAACACCGATGAACAGCAGGTTGTTGGCCAGCCCGACCGCGGCGATGGCAACCGTGCCCAATGAGGCGATGATGACCTGGTTGACGAAACCGACGAACAACTGGAAGCTCGACTCGATGCTCACCGGCACCGCTATCTCGAGGATCTGACGGCGATGAGTCCGGGTCATGCCCCCGATTGTCCCACACGCGAACTGAGACCTGGCATGACCACAGGGGGATGACCCCCCGGGCAAAGCCGTGCGCCATGCGCCATGCGCCATGCGCCATGCGCCATGCGCCATGCGCCATGCGCCATGCGCCATGGGCCGCGCGCCGTGCGCCATCGGGCATCAGCTATCGGGCATCAGCCTGGCGTCGCCGACAGCCGATAGCCGATAGCCGATAGCCAATACCCGACAGCCGGCCTTCTGGCCTAGGAGCCGCTCTCGTCCAGCACCAGACAGAACGGGTGACCGGCGGGATCGAGGAACACCCTGAAATCTTCGCCTGGTTGATAGTCGGCCTTGCGGGCTCCCAGCGCCAGCAGAGCCTGCTCACCGGCGTCGAGGTCCACCACGTCGAAGTCGATGTGGGCCTGCTGGGGATTCTCGGAGCCGGGCCAGTCGGGGGGCCGATGGTCGGGAACCTGCTGGAACGCAATGGTCGGCCCGGCTCCCACCACCTTGACCCACTCGTCCCCCGGCGCTCCCTCCACCCGCCCCCCGGTGATGCCCGAGTAGAAGGTCGCCAGGGCGAAGGCATCGGGACAGTCGAGAGCAACGAGCGAGTAACGGGCGATCGGCGTCATGGCTCGAATCGTATCAACGGTGGGTTCCGGTGGCGGGCCACACTCACCGCGAAAAGGCTCCCCACTCGCCATTCTCGGATACCACAATGCAGGACGTGTCCGACCCCAACTCCAAGCCGAGCGCTACCAGGCTCGGGCCCCGGTACTGGCGGTTGTGGACCGCTTCGGTGATCTCGAACTTCGGCGATGGACTGTCGGTGGTGGCCTACCCCTGGCTCACCTCGGCGGTGACCAGATCCCCGGTGGCGATCGCCGGCATCGGCATCGTGCGGTTTCTCCCCTGGTTGGTCTTCACCCTTCCGGCCGGAGTCATCACGGACCGATATGACCGGCGCAAGTTGGTGGCGACAATGGACACCATTCGATTCGTGGTCACCCTGGCGGTGGCGCTGGCCATCCTGCCGATCCAGTCGAACCTCGCCACACCCGAGGAGGTGGCGGCCGGCACCGCCGGCCCCCCCGCTCAGGCGACCGGGATCCTCGTCGTCCTCTACCTCTCTGCACTCCTGTTCGGATTGGCCGAGGTACTCCGCGACAACTCGGCGCAGACCCTCCTTCCCTCTATCGTCGACAAGGGACAACTGGAACGGGCCAACGGTCGGATGTGGAGCGCCGAGATGGTGATGAACACCTTCATCGGCCCTCCGCTGGCCGGCCCGCTGCTGGCAGTCGCCTTCGTGCTCCCCTTCTTCATCGACGCCGCCAGCTTCGCGGTGGCAGCCGGACTCGTCTTCACCATCACCGGGAAGGCCTTTCAACCTCCACCGGCGACCGAGCGCCGGACGATCCGGGAAGACATCCGGGAAGGGTTTCGATGGTTGTGGGACCACCTGTTCTTCCGCCGCCTGGCCATCGCCCTCGGCCTGACGAACGGCCTCGGCATGATGGCGACCGCCACCTTCGTGCTGTTCGCCCAGGAGATCCTTCGCCTCGACGCCTTCGGGTTCGGGTTGCTGGGAACGGGCTTCGCCATCGGTGGGGTGGTGGGCGGGATCGGTGGAGCCAAGGTGAGCGAGAAGCTGGGACCGGGCACCGCCATCCTCGGGACGTTGTGGGTGATGGCGGTGACCCTCGCCCTCACCGGTCTGACCTCGAGCGGGCTTCTGGTGTGGGCGTTCGGGATCATCCAGGGCTTCTCGTCGACCTTGTGGAACGTGGTCACCGTCTCCCTCCGCCAGCAGGTCATCCCCGATCGGCTGCTGGGGAGGGTCAACTCCGTCTACCGCTTCTTCGGCTGGGGCTCGATGCCGATCGGCACCGCCCTGGGCGGAATCATCGCCGATCAGGTCGAAGCCGGGGTGTCCCGACCGGTCGGGCTGCGGACTCCGTTCGTGCTGGCCGGCATCGGCCACGCCCTGCTTGCCCTCTGGGCGTGGCCCCGGATCAACACCCGGACCATTTCAGAGGTGCGGGCGTCGGTGACGGACGATCAGCCGGAGATCTCGGCCGGCTCGGACTCCGACTGATCCTCTGACGGCGATCGGCGTTTGGGCAGGAAGGCGAGGGCGAGAAGCGCCAGGGCGGCGGCGCCGGCTCCGAGGGCCAGCCAGGCCCACTGGGAGGTGTCCTCCCCCTCCGGGGAGGGAAAGGTCGGGCTGACCAGTGCGTCGGTCGGCAGCCCGAGTTCGGTGAGCCGAAGGGGACGGCTCTGAGCGCTCTCCCGTCCCGGCCGGATCCCTTCGAACACGACGACCAGATCGATCGGCCTCGTCTCGAACGTCCCCTCGTAACGACCGTCTCCATCGTCGGCCAGCGCCACGGTGAGCTGTTCACCACCCGGTTCGATCAGATGGGCCACCACCGAGGCTCCGGTGGCAGCCGACACGGTCAGGGTCACCTCGATGCGATCGGGAGCGAGCCTGGTCGACCGGGCCGACGCGTCGGTGAACCCTCCCCCGACATCGACGGTGGAGACCTGGAACACCAGCAGGAGAGCGAAGAGCCCGTTCAGCACGAACTCAGTCTACGGGAGGCCGGGACGATCGTTCAGGAGGACCGGCGCCCGGCCCGGCTTCCACCGAACAGGATCCCCGCTCCGAGCACGAACCCGAAGTCGTACCAGTTCCCACTGTTGACGACCTCGTAGATGTTCACCCTTTCGGTGAAGAGAGAGATGAAGAATGTCACAGGGGCGATGATCCCGTGCCACAGTCCCTGCCAGAAGCCGGCCACGTCAGGGGGCAACTCGACCACCGCCGGGTTGGGCCCGGGTGCGCAGGCGGCCAGGATCAGGGCCAGCCCGGCCATGATCAGGAACACCGGTACTCGTCTCACGATGACCCTCCTCCGTTCATCTTGGATTCCACGCTACCCGCGGCCGGGACAGGAGGGACTGGAGTCCGCGGGCCAGGCCCAACCGGTTCCAGTCGGGCCAGCCGGAGACTGCGGTTGGCCAGCCGGAGATGGTGATCGTGGACCCGCCGCAACCGGGCACCGGTCGACGGTTCGAGTCGCTGGCAGGCATCCCCCCAGTGGAGCGACACCACGTCACCCGGTCGAGCGCTCAGTCCAGACGCCTGACGGAACCGCTCGACCACTTTCTCCCCGGAGATGAGATATTCGTGACGCCAGACCAGAGGCCGCCGCTCCACCACCAGCGACTGACCGTCGCGCTCGAGAACGGCGCCCCAACTGATCCGGCACCGGTCGAGGACCTCGACGCTGGGGGTGACGAAACCCTGGCGGAGCATCCCCACCCAGGGATAGACACAGAACACGTGAAAGGCGTGGCTGGGAACACCCCCGTCATTGATGGCATCGACGATCGAGCCCCATCTCGGGCCGGCCTGGCTGCGGAAGCGATCGGACAAGGAGTGGCCCCACCCATGCACATCGAGCCAGTCGAAGCCGTCGGCGCCGATCCAGTAACGCTCGACCACGGTCGTCGCCAAAGGATCGACGCCGGCCTGTTGGGCGATGAGCTGCAGGTAGGGCCACGCCCCTTCGAAAGCCGCCGCGATCCGCTTGACCTCCTCCCGGGGGAGGGTCAGCCCACCCGCCAGGGCGGCCACCGCCGCCTGATCTTCCGGCCCGCAATACCCGAGCAGGTTGGGTGGCTGGGCGTACCGGGCGAACAGCTCGGGGCCGGTCAGAGTGGGGTCGGAGCGCTCTGCGGTTTCCATGCCCGGGCCAGGACCACGATCGTGCCGGCCGCAACCAGCGCCAGCCCCACCGGGCTGGGGAGGGCGACGCCGCCCACCGCCGACTGGAGGAGGGCGGTGATGATCGCTCCACCCACCAGGATGGCAGTGACGTCGAGGGCCGGGGCCCTGGACAACGCCACGAACCAGGTGAGCACGTAGGCGGAGAGGGACAGCCCGGTGACGGCGATCCAAACCAGATGTGACCCGGTCAGGGCGGAGAAGTCCATTCCCTCGCCCCGGATCAGGACATACGCCACCAGCAGCAGCGACCCGCCACCCATTCGGGCCCTGGCCAGCAGGCGGGGCGACACGACGCCGAGCACTCGCTTCGCCACGATCACCTCGATGGCCCACAGGACCGTCGCCGCGATGATCATGCGCTCGCCCACGCCGAGCACGATCGGACCGAAATCGCTGACCAGCGCCAGCTGGCCCCACATGAGGAGGACGATCGCGAGCAGGTGCTGCCAGCGCAACCGCTCCCTGAGGAACAACGGCGCCATGATCGCCACCAGCACCACCAGGCCCTTGTGGATGAAGGCGGCCTGGGCGGATTCGGCCCTGGCCAGCCCTTCGAAGAACAACACAAAGGGAACACTGCCACCCACGACCGCGATCACGAACAAGAGCAGGCGGTGTCTGACGTCGAGGTCCTTCCAGCGGCGCACCCCGCCGGACTGCTCGGAGCGCTTCCACGCCAACCCGACCGCCACGATGACGAGAGCCGCCACCAGGTTCTTGGCCGTGGTGTAGGTGGTCGCACTTGCCACGTCGGCCCAGGCCCTCACCCCGTAGCCGTTGAGGAAGATCGCCACACCGCTGATGACCGCCGTTGCGGCCGCCAACCAGAGACCGGACCGAGATGATGAGCCTGAACGTTCCATGTCCCCCATTCCAAAGGTACGAACGTCCCTCGGGTAGGGCCGTTAGCCACTTACGCCAAGGGCAGGTGGTCCCATAGGTTGGGCAACGTGACTACCCGAGTGCTCGAACGCAATGACCTCGACGGTCTCCTCTCACACCTCACCGCCGGCGGCTACGACCTGATCGGACCAACCGTCAGGGACAACGCAATCGTCTATGACCGGATCGGGGGAGTCTCGGATCTACCGGAGGGCTGGACCGACGACCAGGAAGCCGCCACATACCGAATCCAACCTGGTGAGGGCGCCGCCCTCTTCGACTACAACACCGGCTCCACCGGGTGGAAACGGTTCCTCTATCCATCGAGTGAACAGCTGTTCGCCATCGAACGGCACAACGGGTCCCTCGTGTTCACCGAAACGCCGATGGCCGTCCGAAGGCTCGCCCTGGTCGGTGTCCGATCGTGCGAACTCGCCGCCATCGCCATCCAGGACAAGGTCTTCACCGGGGCCGGCCACGTCGACCGGCGCTATCAGACCCGGCGCCGCAACGTCTTCATCCTCGCGGTCAACTGCACCAGAGCGGGAGGCACCTGCTTCTGCGTTTCGATGGAGACCGGGCCCCGCTGCACCAGCGGGTACGACCTCGTGCTGACCGAGGTGGCGGGAGGATCCGGGCTTTCGTATGTGGTCGAGTCGGGAAGCCCGGAAGGAGAGGTGGTGCTCGCCACCCTGGGCGGGAGGGCGCCGACCTCGGCCGACGCTCAGGCGGTCGACGCCGCCATCGAGCGGGCAGTGGTCGGGATGGGCCGGGTGATGCCCACCGCCGGACTGCCGCAACTCCTCATCGACAACCCCGAACACCCGCGCTGGGAATCCGTCGCCGCCCGTTGTCTGACCTGCGCCAACTGCACGATGGTCTGCCCTACCTGCTTCTGTTCGACCAATACCGACTCGGTGGGTCTGGACGGAACGGCGATCCGGACCCGCTCGTGGGACTCCTGTTTCGACCTCGAGTTCTCGGGCCTCCACGGTCATCCGGTTCGATCGTCTCCCCGCTCGCGGTACCGACAGTGGATGACCCACAAGCTCGCCACCTGGCATGACCAGTTCGGCTCCTCGGGCTGTGTCGGCTGTGGACGCTGCATCACCTGGTGCCCGGTCGGGATCGACATCACCGAAGAGGTAGCTGCGATGAGCAACGGAGGGAAACCATGAGTCTGGCCAACTGGAGAGATCGGGCCCCGGTGCTGAAAGGGTTACCCGAACCCAGCTACCTGTATCTCGAGTCCCTGGCCCAGGAAGTCCATTACTCGATCGGGGATGTGATGTTCGAAGCCGACAGCCCGGCCGATCGTTTCTATCTGGTGGACGAAGGCAAGGTCGGGTTGGAGGTCTCGATACCGGGACGGCCCCCAATCGTGCTGGAGACACTCGGCCCCGGCGATCTGGTCGGCGTGAGCTGGCTGTTCCCACCATACGAGTGGAACTGGAGGGCGCGAGCACTCACCTCCACCACGATGATCGTCTTCGACGCCCAGGAGGTACGCCGCCAATGTGAGGTCGATCGGGAACTCGCCTTGCAGATGTACCGGACCGTCGCCGCCGAGGCTGTGCGCCGGCTTCACGGAGCCCGCATCCGGCTGCTCGACATCTATCCGGGGACCAACTCATGATCGAGACCAGGTTCGGGGTCGAGGCGGCCCGAGACGAGATGCTCCCCCACCCGTATCGGGTGATGGCGCGCACGACCGAGACGCCCGACACCGTCACGCTCGTCCTGGAAGGGCTGGAGGGCCATCAGATCCAGTTCCACCCCGGCCAGTTCACGATGATCTATCTCTTCGGGGTGGGAGAGGTCCCCATCTCGATCGCCGGCAATCCTTTCGTGCCCCACGCCCTGGTCCACACCGTCAGAGCGGTCGGATCGGTGACCAATGCCATGGCGGCCCTCCAACCGGGCGACCTCGTCGGTGCCCGCGGGCCGTACGGGCGGGGTTGGCCGCTGGCAGAAGCCGCCGGCAAGGACCTCCTCATCGTCGCCGGCGGAATCGGTCTCGCCCCGCTCCGCCCCGCCATCATCCATGCCCTCACCGGGCGGGCGGGCGTCCGCAGTCTCTCGTTGCTCTACGGTGCCCGCACCCCGGCCGATCTGCTGTACAAGGACGACCTGTTGGGATGGAAGTTCTCGCCCGACATCCAGGTCGAAGTAACGGTCGACCGGGCCCCGTCGGACTGGTGGGGTGATGTCGGACTGGTCACCAACCTCCTCCCGCGCGTTTCCTTCGATCCCGCCAACACCGTGGCGATGGTGTGCGGGCCCGAGGTGATGATGCGAGTCGTCGCACGCCAACTGACCTCTGGCGGGGTCCCGGCCGAGCGAGTCTGGATGAGCGTGGAACGCAACATGAAGTGCGGAGTCGGCTTCTGCGGGCATTGCCAGTATGGGGCCGACTTCATCTGCAAGGACGGCCCGGTGGGCAGCTATGCCCATTTCGGCCGGAGGCTCAAGGTGGAGGAATTGTGAGCGGGCGCCCGAAACTCGCCGTGTGGAAATTCGCATCCTGCGACGGCTGCCAGCTGAGCCTGCTCGACTGCGAGGACGAACTCCTGGCCATCGTCGGCGCCATCGACATCGCCTACTTCCCCGAGGCGACCAGCGCCGTCATCGAGGGTCCGTACGACGTGTCCCTGGTCGAGGGATCGATCACCACACCCCACGACGCCGAGCGGATCCACGAAGTCCGCCGTCAGTCGGGAGCGCTGATCACGATCGGCGCCTGCGCCACCGCCGGGGGGATCCAGGCCCTCCGCAACTGGGCGGATGTGTCGGAGTTCACTTCGATCGTCTACGCCGAACCATCTTTCATCAGCACCCTGGCCACATCCACGCCGATCGCAGAGCACGTCGCCGTCGACTTCGAGCTGCGCGGCTGCCCGATCTCCAAGTACCAGTTGATCGAGTTGATCGATGCGTTCCTCCACAAACGCCGGCCCAACCTGCCCCGCCACAGCGTCTGCGTCGAGTGCAAACAGCGTGGCACCCCGTGTGTGATGGTGCGTGAGGGGGCGTTGTGTCTCGGGCCCATCACCCAGGCGGGGTGCGGGGCCATCTGTCCCGCCTACGACCGGGGTTGTTACGGCTGCTTCGGCCCATCGCAGGAACCCAACGTCAAAGCCCTGGCGGAATGGTGGAGCGAGCGAGGAGTTCCTCGCGAGACGGTGATCCGAGCGTTACGCACCTTCAACGCCTACGCCCCCGAGTTCAGAGAGGTCGGTGACCGCCTTGCACAATGAGCGCAACCTCGATGTCGAATACCTCGCCAGAGTCGAAGGCGAGGGCGCCCTTCATCTGACCCTGGTGGGGGACGAGATCACCGACCTCCGTTTCAAGATCTTCGAGCCGCCCCGCTTCTTCGAGGCGCTGCTGCGGGGACGGAGGTTCTCGGAGGCGCCCGACATCACGGCCCGCATCTGCGGCATCTGCCCGATCGCCTATCAGACCAGTTCCTGCAACGCCATGGAACAGGCGGCTGGAGTGGAACTCCCTCCAACCCTGCGGGCGCTCCGCCGCCTCATCTACTGCGGGGAGTGGATCGAGAGCCATGGCCTCCACATCTACTTCCTCCATGCCCCCGACTTCCTCGGCTACGAGAGCGGGATCGCACTCGCCAAGGACTTTCCCGACCGGGTCGGTGCCGGCCTCCGGCTGAAGAAGATCGGCAACCACCTGATGACGGTGCTGGGCGGCCGGGAGATCCATCCGATCAACACCCGCGTCGGTGGCTTCTACCGCGCCCCCACCCGGCCCGAACTCGACGCCCTCGTCCCCGACCTGGAATGGGGCCTCGGCGCCGCCATCGACACGGTTCGTTGGGTCTCGGGGTTCCCGATGCCCGAGTTCAGTCGCGATTACGAATACGTGGCAATGCGCCATCCCGATCGCTACGCCATCGAGGAGGGTCGCATCATCTCGAATCGGGGGATGGACATCGACGTCTCCGAGTGGACCGATGTGTTCGAAGAAGAACACGTCGAACGATCCAATGCCCTCCATGCCCGTATCAAGGACCGTGGTGCCTACCACGTCGGCCCGATGGCTCGTTATTCGCTGAATCACGATCAGCTCACCCCGCTGGCCAGGGAGGAGGCCGACCGGGCCGGGCTGGGGCCGGTCTGCACCAACCCCTTCCAGAGCATCGTGGTGCGGGCGGTGGAACTGGTGCTGGCCTTCGAGGAGACGCTGAGGATCATCGGCGAATACCAGCGCCCCGCCCAGCCCTCGGTCGTCGTCGAGCCTCGCTCCAGTAGCGGTCACGGGGCATCGGAAGCCCCCCGAGGGCTCCTCTACCACCGCTATTCGGTGGACGAGAACGGCCTCATCACCGACGCCCAGATCGTCCCACCGACCTCGCAGAACCAGCTCAGCATCGAGGACGACCTGAGGGCGTTCCTCCACGGGCGCACCTCGCTCCCCGACCTCGAGCTGCGCTGGCAGTTGGAGCAGGCGATCCGCAACTACGACCCGTGCATCAGCTGCGCCACCCACTTCCTCGATCTCACGGTGGAACGGCACTGATGGCCGGCCGCCGGCTGGTGATCGGCATCGGGAACCGCGACCGGGGTGACGACGCCGCCGGGTTGCTCGTCGCCGAACGCCTCACCTCGGCCCGGACCAGCCTCCGCTCGGATTGCGCCGACCTCATGGAGTTGTGGGAAGGAGAGGACGAGGTCGTCGTGGTCGACGCCATGCGCACCGGGAGACCGGCCGGAACCGTCACCCGGATCGACGCCGCTCGCACCTCGCTACCTGCCGGCCAGTTCGGTTCCACTCATTCGTTCGGCCTGGCCGAGACCGTCGAGCTGGCCAGGGCGCTGGGAACCCTGCCGGAGCGACTGGTGATCTACGGGATCGAGGGGACCGACTTCACGGTCGGCGCCCCCCCGAGCCCGGCGGTGACGACCGCGGTGAGCCGGCTGGTGCGAGACCTCGCCTCGGACGGCGGCTGAGATGTGCGTCGCCATTCCCGGACAGGTTCTCTCCCGCGAGACAGGGACGGCGCTGTCACGGCCGGCGATGGTCGACCTCCCCGGCCGGGGAGTCGTTGCGGTCGATCTCATCCTGGTTCCTGAAGTCGAGGTCGGCGAGTACGTCATCGTCCACTCCGGGTACGCCATCTCCCGGGTCGACCGGCGCCAGGCCGAGGCAACCTACGACCTCCTTTCGAACCCGGAGAATGGCGACCCCGAGCCGGGCTCGAGGCCGGCGACATCCGCCTGACCGTTGCCCGGGCCGGACAGCAGCCCGTCTCGATTACGATTCCCACTTCCCCAGGAAGGTCGTATGTCGAGGACGTTGTTCGAGAAGGTGTGGGATGACCACGTGGTCCGCCAGGCCCCCGGTGAACCGGCACTTCTCTACATCGATCTCCATCTCGTCCACGAGGTGACCTCCCCCCAGGCATTCGACAGCCTTCGACTGTCGGGACGCCCGGTACGCCGGCCCGATCTCACCGTGTCGACCATCGACCACGGCGTGCCCACCGCCGACCGAGCTCTCGGCATACGCGACGCCATGTCCAAGACCCAGATCGACGCCCTGATCCGCAACTGCCAGGAGAACGGGATCACCCTCTACGGTCTGGACGACCCCCGCCAGGGCATCGTCCACGTCATCGGTCCCGAGCAGGGGATCACCCAACCGGGTATGACGATCGTCTGCGGCGACAGCCACACCGCCACCCACGGGGCATTCGGCGCCCTCGCCTTCGGGATCGGAACCTCGGAGGTGGAGCACGTCCTCGCCACCCAGACCCTCCCCCAAACCAAGCCCAAGTCGATGGCCACCACCATCGACGGTGACCTCCCGCCCGGTGTCACCGCCAAAGACATCATCCTGGGGATCATCGCCCGGATCGGGACGGCCGGCGCCAACGGGCACGTGATCGAATACCGGGGCTCGGCAATCCGCGCCCTGTCGATGGAAGGGCGGATGACAATCTGCAACATGTCGATCGAGGCAGGCGCCCGGGCCGGTCTGATCGAACCCGACCAGACCACCTTCGACTACCTGCGGGGCCGGCCGCATGCCCCCACCGGCGCCGACTGGGACGCCGCCGTCGCCTACTGGCGATCGCTGGCCACCGACGAGGGAGCCGGTTTCGACAGCGAACTGGTCATCCCCGCCGCCGAGTTGGTGCCGTACGTGTCGTGGGGCACCAACCCCGGGCAGACCGTCGCCATCACCGACTCCGTCCCCGACCCGGCCCGAATCGACGATCCGGTCGAGCGAGAGAGCGCCGAGCGTGCCCTCGCCTACATGGACCTGCGGGCAGGCACCCCGATCACCGAGATCACCATC
>Ga0209798_10000542_pt1 | contig 22947 bp, 22 predicted proteins | sample DOMMetBare3Fresh_FD_187475 | JGI IMG/M metagenome (GOLD analysis project Ga0209798, IMG submission 187475) | Wetland sediment microbial communities from St. Louis River estuary, USA, under dissolved organic matter induced mercury methylation -... | ecosystem: Environmental > Aquatic >... | reverse complement strand
ACCCCGAAGCACTCGCCCCGGCAGCGCCCCCGTCGCCTTCCCGTCCGCGATGACCGGGACCCCGTTCACCAGCACCCACTCCATTCCCTCGGAGAGCTGGTTCGGCTGGGCGAAGGTGGCGCGGTCACGGACACGGTCCGGATCGAAGACCACCACGTCGGCCCACATCCCGACCTTGAGCACTCCCCGCTCGCCGAGCCGCATCCGCTGCGCCGGCAGCGAGGTGAACTTCCGGATTGCGTCCTCGAGCATCAGGCGCCGCTCCTCGCGCACGTACTTCCGGAGAATCCGGGGAAAGGTGCCGTAGGCCCGCGGGTGCGGATGCTCCCTTCCGAGCAGTCCGTCGGGCGAAGTCCCCTGCGAGTCGTTGTTGATCGAGACCCACGGCTGCTCGAGCGCGAGCGCGATGTCCGGTTCGGACATCCCGAACACCGCCACGTAGGTGTAGCCCGAATCCTCGATCAGCAGGTCCAGCAGCGCGTCGATGGCGTCGGTATGCCGAAGCGCGGCCACCTGCGCCAGGGTCTTCCCCATATAGGGCGCGAGAGCCGGGTTCTGGACCACACCGATCAGCACGGACGACGGCCCCGGGATTTCCTGCCACTCGTTGTCCCAGGCTCCGCTCGGCGTCAGCATGTCGCGGCGGATCCGGCGGCGGGCCGCCGGGTCCCTCAATCGCTCGATCAGCTTCGCGGTACCGCCGTCGTGCGCCCAGGGCGGGACGAAGGCGGACATCGAGTTGAACCATGCCGGGTAGGCGTATGTGTCGGCCGCGATGTCCACGCCCGCCTTGCGCGCCGAATCGATCTTGGCCACGACCCGGGGCATCCGCCCCCAGCTCCGCTTGCCCGCCACCTTGAGGTGCCAGATCTCGACCGGGATCCCGGCCTCGCGTCCGACCCGGATCGCCTCGTTCAGGGCGGCGTCGATCTCCAATCCCTCGGACCGCATGTGGGTGGCGTACAGGCCGCCGAACCTCGCGGCTTCGGCCGCGAGCGCCACCAGCTCCTCGGTCCGGGCATAGGGCGCCGGCGGATACTGGAGCGCCGTCGAGACCCCCACCGCGCCTTCCCGCATGGCGTCCCGCACCAGCGCCCGCATCCGCTCGAGCTCGTCGGCCGAGGGCTGCCGGTCCCCGTCGCCCAATACCATCCGGCGGACCTGCGTCGCGCCGACGTAGCTCGCGAGGTTGATGCCGATCCCCTGCTTCTCCAGCCGGGCGAAGTAACCGCCCAGCGTGCGCCAGTCGGGCGTGATTTCGTAGTGGGCGTACCAGGCGCGGTCGGCGGTCACGATCGAATCGTTCAGCGGCCCCGCCGAGCCACCCTCACCGGTGATCTCGGTCGTGATCCCCTGAAAGATCTTGGAGGGCAGGCTGGGGTTGACGAGGATGCTCAGCTCCGATTGCCCCAGCATGTCGATGAACCCCGGCGCAACGACCAACCCGGCAGCGTCCACCGTCCGCCGCGCCGCGGCCCCGCCGAGTGTGCCGATCGCGGCGATCCGGCCGGCCTGGATCGCCAGGTCCCCTGCGTACCACGGGGAGCCGGTGCCGTCGATGATGCGGCCGTTCCGGATCACCACGTCGTAGATGGGTTCCTGGGACTGGAGCGCCACGGGCGGGGAGAGCAGCAGGAGGCAGAGAGCGACGGATCGCACGGCGGTCAGCGGTTGGCGAGCGCGTAGCTGAGCGTCTCGAGCTCGAGCGCGAGATTCACCGTCTTCACCACCACGTCCTCCGGCACCACCAGCTGCACCGGCGCGAAGTTGAGGATCGCCTTGATGCCGAGCTGCACCAGCCGGTCGGTCACCGACTGGGCCACGTCCGGCGGCGTCGCCAGGACCGCCATGTCCAGCGGCCGAGTGGCAAACTCGGCCTCGAGCGCGTCGATGTTCTGAATGGTGAGGCCGTTCCACTGCCGGCCGATCTTGGCGGGGTCGCTGTCGAAGATGGCGACGATGTCGAAGCCACGCTGGCGGAATCCGCGGTATTGCACGAGGGCGCTGCCGATCTTCCCCGCCCCGATCATCCCGACCTTGTACCGCTGCTTGAGTCCGAGAATCTCGCGAAGTCGGTCCGCCAGCTCCGGGACCGGATACCCCAGCCCCCGCTTGCCGAAGGAACCGAAGCACGAGAGGTCCTTCCGCACCTGCGCGGAGGTGGTGCTCCCGCGCGAGGCAAGGGCACCCGAGCTGACGGTCTCGATCCCCTGACCCTCGAATTCCTCGAGAAAGCTCAGGTAGAGTGACAACCGCCGTACCGTGGAATCCGCGACCTTACGCATAGCCGGTATTTTTGTGAAACATTTCACAAAGCTATCGTGCCACCCACCCCCCGTCAACGAGTCCCCGCAGCAGCGCCACGAACGACTCAGCCGGCAGGACCTCCGGTCGGACCTCGGCGCGTATCCCGAGCCCCGCCAGCAACCCCGCGACGCGAGACGCTTCCCACCCCGTGAGTTCCCTGAGACCGCGCGCCAACTGCTTTCGGCGGAACCCGAACAGCCCCACCACCAGCCGGCGGAAGCTCCGCTGCTCCGCGGCCGACACCAGCGGTTCGGCGAGCGGCGTGAGCCGGAGCACGGCGGAGTCTACCTTGGGCCGCGGCCGGAACGCTCCGGCCGGGACCGTGAAGAGACGCTCGGCGCGCGCGACCGACTGTACTCCAACGCTGAGCGCCCCGTATGCGGGCTCGCCCGGCCGCGCGGTCACCCGGTCGGCCACCTCCTGCTGCACCAGGAAGACGATCCGGTCCGGACGGGGCGGCTCGAGGGCCTTGTCGATGAGCGGTGACGTGATGTTGTAGGGGATATTGCCGGTGACCAGGAATCTCGGTCCAGCCAGCGCCCGCCAGTCGGCGTCGAGCGCGTCGGCCTCGACGATAGCGGCTTCAGGGAAGCGCTCGCGCAGCGAGGGGATGAGATCGCGGTCCTTTTCGATTGCCACCAGCCGCCCTGCTCGCTCGGCCAGCGCCGCGGTGAGTCCGCCCGGTCCGGGGCCGATCTCCAGCACCGTGTCCCCGGGGCCGGCACCGAGCGCGTCGGCGATGCGCCCGAGCAGGCGGGGATCGGTGAGGAAGTGCTGGCCGAGGCGGCGCTTGGCCCGGGGCACCGCTAGATCCGGAGGATCAGGATCGTCCGGTCGTCGAGCGGCTTCGAGCCGAACGCCTCGGCCTGCTCCAGCACGGCGCGGACGATGGTCTCGGTTGACTCGGTACGGCGCGCGCAGACGGTGGACAGCAGCCGCTGGTCGCCGAACGGCTCGCCCGCCGCGTTGCGCGCATCCACCAGCCCGTCGGTCCACAGGACGAGCAGGTCGTGACCAATCGTCCAGGGTACCTGGCGACGATGGATGCTTCCGGCGGTGGCGAGGCCGAGCGGTGGGGCGGTGGCCTCGAGGCGCTCGGGGTCGCCAAAGCGGGGGACGCGGAACGCGTAGGGGTGCCCGGCGTTGGCGTACGAGAGGCGGCCGGTGAGCGGATCGAGCACGCCGTAGAAGACGCTGAAGTACATCTCGGTGGTGACCAGCTCGGTCGACAGGCTGTCCAGCAGCGCGTTGAGCGTTTCGTCGGGGGCGACCGACGCCGCCGCGTGAATTCCCGCCGCCGACATCACGAGCGCCATTACCAGCGCGGCCGAGAATCCGTGCGACGCCACGTCGCCCAGCATGACGCCCACGCGGCCACGTCCCAGGCGGGCGAAGGTGTAGAAGTCCCCACCGACGGATTCCGCCGGGAAGCAGCGCGCCGCCACCTCCGCGTCCCCCTGGAGCACCGTGGGCGACGGGAGGAGCTTGAGCTGGAGGTCGTGCGCCAGCTCGAGCTCGCGCCGCAGCCCCTGCTGCTTGAGGTCCCGCTCGACCAGCCGCGCGTTCTCGACCGCGGCGCCGATCTGATTGGCCACGGCAGTCACCAGCTTCCGATCGCTCAGGCTGAAGCGGTCGCCGCCAAGCCGGTCGGTGAGGTTGATGACGCCGACGCAGCGGAGCGGTGAGCCCGGGGCGCCGTAGCATATCGGCACGCTGAGGAACGCCTGACCACGGTAGCCTCGCACCTCGCCGCAGTCGGCGAGCGCGGGGTCGGGGCTCGAAGGATCATAGGCCACGACCCGCCGCTCCCGGTACACGCGGGCCGCGACCGAGCACTCGTCGTCCACCTGGACCGGGGCCAACCCGTCGAGTCCGAAGCCGCGCGCCGCCACCGTGCGCAGCACGCCCGCCGACTCGTCGAACACCATGATGGAGGCGCGCCGCGCGCCCACGACCGTGCTCACCTCCCGGGCGATCGTTTGCGTCGCCTCCTCGAGCCGTACCGTCTGTCCCAGGATCTCGCTGATGGCATAGAGCAGGTCGATCTCTTCGTAGCGGCTGGTCAGCTCCTCCGCCAAGAACGCGCGCTGCCGCTCGGCGCCGAGCAGGGCGCCGACCAGCGGCATCACTCGGGCCGCGGCGGCGCCCAGCTCGTTCTCCGCCATCCCCCCGACCTCCAGCCAGAACCCTTCGACCTCGCCCACCGGCTCGAGCCAGACGGTGCCATCCGGCGTCGGGGTGAGCCCCGCCGTCCGGGGCAGCGCCGGGGCGAGGCCGGGGTCCGGCCCGGCGGCGATGCGCAGCGACCGCCCGTCGAACCGCCACAGGCGCACGCGCCCGCCGGCGAGGGCGCCGAGGCCGTCGAGGACGAGATCGAGCCGCCCTACGGACGGCGCAGTATCATGCAGATGGAGTTCCCTTGCTCGTTGAATTGGACGGCGTCCACGAGCTTCCGGATGAGGTAGAGGCCCCGCCCGGTGGCCTCGTCGAGCTGATCGGGGCGGATCGGCTCGGGCACGGCCTCGGGGTCGAAGCCCGGCCCCTCGTCGGTCACGATCAGACGGATGGCGTCGGCCCCGAGCTCGGCGCGTACGTCCACCCACTTGCCGCGATCCTCACGGTTGCCGCGCATGATGGCGTTGCTGAGCGCTTCGGAGAGCACCACCTGCAGCCGGAACCGGGTCGTTCTGGCGGTATCGTGGCCGGCGAGGCAGTGCCGCGTGACCAGCTCCACGGCTTCCTCGATGCACTCGATCTCGCTGGGGAGGCGGAGCGTCACCAGCGTACCGCCCTCGCCCCCGTCCGAAGCCGGGGTGCGGCGGACGCAGAGGCGGAGCGGCGACGGCATCGTCGGTCGGGCTAGAAGCTCGCGAGGGCCTGCTGGGGCGTCTCGGCGATGGCGAAGAGCGTGTCGAGCTTGGTCAGCTCGAACAGGGAGCGGAGGTCCTCGTTGAGGCCGGCCAGGCGGAGCTCACCGCCCGCCTCGCGGATCTTCTTGGAAATGGTGACCAGGGCGCCGAGCCCGGAGGAGTCGATGTAGCCGGTGCGGGAGAAGTCGATGAGGATCCGGCGCTCGCCCGCGTCCATGGCGGCCTGCACCAGCCCCTTGAGCTCCTGACGGTTGCCCACGATCAGTTGCCCTTCCACCTGCACCACCACGACCCCGCTGGCATCCTTGGTTTGGCTGAAGCCCATCGGCTCTCTCCGTCGGATCGTCTAGTCGCACTGCAGCGCCACCATGGCGGCCACCTCGACAATATCATCGGCCGTGGCCCCGCGCGACAGGTCGGCCATCGGACGGGCCAGTCCCTGGAGCATCGGGCCGATCGCCACGGCGTGCGCCAGCCGCTGGACCAGCTTGTAGGCGATGTTGCCGGCGTCGAGGTCAGGAAAGACCAGCACGTTGGCCCGGCCGGCGAGCGGAGATCCCGGGGCCTTCCGCTCGGCGACCTCCGCCACGAGTGCGGCATCGCCCTGGAGCTCGCCGTCGGCAGCGATGTTGGGGGCCAGCACCCTGAAGCGGGCGGTGGCCTCGCGCACCCGGGCCACCCGGGTCCCTTCGGCGCTTCCCTTGGTGCTGTACGAGAGAAACGCCACGCGTGGTGCATCCCCGACGAGGCGCGTGCGGTCGCGCGCCGCGGCAAGCGCGATCTGCGCCAGCTGCTCCGGCGTCGGCTCGGGCACGACGGCGCAGTCGGTGAACGTCAGGACCGTATCGTCTGGCAACACCATGTAGAAGGCGGAGCTCACCAGGTCCACCCCGGGCGCGGTGCCGATGGCCCAGAGTGCGGCGCGGACGGTGTCGCGGGTGGGACAGACCGCGCCGGCCACCGCCGCGTCGGCCTCGCCCAGTCCGACCAGGGCGGCGCCGAAGTTGACCGGTAGGGCGGCGATGTCGAGTGCGTGGACGCCGTCCACCACTCGGTCGGGCCGGCGGTCGCGCAGGAACTGGGCGACCCGCGGCAGGCGCGGGTCGTCCGCCGGCCGGATCCCGTCGCCGCCGAGCAGGATCGGCTCGGCCACCCCCTCGACCCTGAGGCGCTCTGCCGCGGCGCGTACCCGCGCGTCTTCTCCTTCGCACAGCACGATCCGCTTCCTGCGCGTGGCGGCGCGCTCGAGCAGCGACCGGCGGAAGCTCATCGGCCGTACCGCTCCGCCAGCGCCTCGACGACCGAGGGGTGCACCAGGGCGCTCACATCGCCACCGAAGCGGGCCACTTCGCGCACGAGGCTCGAGCTGAGGTAGGTGAGATCGAGCGCGGGGACCAGGAACACCGTCTCCAGCGTCGGATGGATCTGCCGGTTCATGAGCGCCATCTGGAACTCGTACTCGAAGTCGCTCACCGCGCGAAGGCCGCGCACTACGACCGATGCGCCCACCTTCCGGGCGAACTCGGCCAGCAGCCCGTCGAACGACTCGAACGACACCCGCGCGTCGGCGCCCACGGTGGCGCGCAGCATCGCCAATCTGTCGGCCACCGGGAACAGCGGTTGCTTGGTCGGATTCACCGCCACGGCCACGACCACGCGGTCCGCCAGCGCCAGGCTGCGGCGGATCAGGTCCTCGTGGCCCTTCGTCGGCGGATCAAACGAGCCCGGGTAGATCGCGATGCGTGTCATGGGGCGTGGCAGAAGGTGAGTGCCGTGTCCCCGTAGCGGCGTGTGCTGTCCCCATCCAGCCGTTCGGAGGCGGTGTGCTCGACCGAAAGAATGCGCGCGAATGGGGTCCGGCGGAAGAGCGCCACCAGGCGGGCCGCGTCGTCGCGCTTGTAGGGGGGGTCGGCGAAGACCAGATCGAACGCTCCCGGCGCGAGCTGCTCGGCGAAGCGGACGGCGTCGCCGCGATGGATCGTCACCCGGTTCCCCACGCCTAGCGCGGCGACGTTGGCCTCGAGCGCCCGGAGCGAGGGCGGGTTGAGCTCGACGAAGACAGCCGACGCGGCACCCCGCGAAAGCGCCTCGAGGCCGAGCGCGCCGCTGCCGGCGTACAGGTCGAGCACCCGGGCGCCGGGGAGGGCCGCGGCGAGGATGCTCATCCACGCCTCCCGCACCCGGTCCGCAGTGGGGCGGACGCGGCGGTCCTTAGGCGGGATGAGCCGCCGGCCCCCGAATTCGCCCGCGACGATGCGCATGGCGGGCGACTCACCCCCGAGTCAGCCTGAACGAAGTGAAGGGGCAATGCCTCAGGGTATGCCCCCTTCGCTCCGCTCGGGGTGACTCGGGGCGTTCGTCACTCGGGCGAGTGCGGCGACAGCGCGCAGAGTCGAGCCTGCAGGGTGGAATGCCCATTCCACTCGTCGGACTCGAGTCGGAAGGCCGCGTCCACCAGTCCCTCCCCCAACCACGGCACCCGGTCGGCCCACTGGAAGCCAATGGCCGAGAGCCGGGTCGTGCCGTCGTCGAGCGTGCCCTTGAGGTGCCCGTTTCCGACCCGCGCCCGGCCGATGAACCGCACCCCGCGCACCCCGAATACCGGGCTCGCGTTGCCCGCGCCACACGGCTCGAGGTGGCGGCACATGCGCTCGAGCTCGCGGTTGGCCTCGTGGAGCCGGAGCTCGAGATCCACCCGCTGTTCCGGCCCGAGATCGTCGGGGCCCAGCGCCTCGCGGGCGATCCCGCCGAACCGCTCGCGGAACTCTTCGAGCCGCCCGCGGCGGATGGTGAGCCCGGCCGCCATCTGGTGCCCGCCGTATCGCTCGAGCAGGTCGCCGCAGGCGAGCAGCGCCGCGTGCAGATCAAACCGCGAGATGCTGCGGCCCGACCCCTTCCCCACGTCCCCATCGAACGCAATGAGGAACGCCGGCCGCCCATAGCGCTCGACGACGCGCGAGGCCACGATCCCAACCACCCCGGGGTGCCACCCATCTCCGGCGAGCACGAAGCCGGCCTCCCGCTCAGGGTCGCCGGCTTGTTCCACCTGCGCGAGCGCCTCCTCGAGGATCCGCTGATCGAGCGATTGACGCTCGACGTTGAGCCCCTCGAGCCGGTGAGCCAGCTCCGTTGCTTCCGTCGGGTCGTCGGTGAGCAGGAGTCGGAGCCCGTCGCCCGCGTCCCCGATCCGGCCAGCGGCGTTCAGCCGAGGACCGAGAATGTATCCCATGTGCCCCGCGCGGAGTTCCCGCCCGGCGAGCCCGGCCGCTTCGAGCAGCGCGCGGACCCCCGGCCAGCGGCTGCCCGCGAGAAGTCGGAGCCCATGGCGCACAAGCACCCGGTTCTCCCCGACGAGCGGCACCACGTCCGCTACCGTGGCAAGGGCCACCAGGTCGAGCAGGTGATACGGGAGGTTGGGCGGCAGGCCAAGTGCGGGCACCAGTGCCTGTACCAGCTTGAAGGCGATCCCGGTGCCACAGAGCGCCTGGGCGCCGGAGTCGTCGTCGTCGCGCTGCGGATCGACGATGGCCAGAGCCGGCGGGAGTTCGGGCCCGGGAAGGTGATGGTCGGTGACGACGACGCCGATGCCGGCGGCGCGAGCCGCGCGCACCGCCTCGACCGCGGTGATGCCGCAGTCGCAGGTCACGACCAGCGAGGCGCCCAGGCGCTGCGCGACCGCGAGACCCGCAGGGCCGAAGTCGTACCCGTCGCGGAGGCGATGCGGGACGAAGCCGACGACGTCGGCGCCCGCCACGCGGAGCGCCCGGGTGAGCAGGGCCGTGGCGCACTGGCCATCCACGTCGTAGTCGCCGTGGACCAGGATGGTCCCGCCGGCCCGGACGCTCACGCTGATCGCCTCGACGGCCTCCGCCATTCCGGCCAGGGCAGTGGGATCGGAAAGTCCCGAGACGGAGGGGCGGAGGAAGTCCCGGGCCTCCGCCTCGGTGCCCTGGCCCCGCTGGAGCAGCAGTGCGGCCAGGGCTCGAGGGATTCCGAGCTGCGCCGCCAGGCCATCGACCGCGGCCGGATCGGGGCGCGGGACCAGGACCCAGCGCAGCAGCGGGGCCGGAAAGCCGCTCACCAAGGGAGCATATCCTGGACGCACCGGTTCACGTCGACCCCGCAGTCTCGGGCGGGTACAGGATCGCGCCGCACCCCTCGCAGCCGTCCAGCACGGCGCCGCTCCGGATCTGGCTCCGGCGGTTGAGCGGGATCGTCGTGTGACAGGCACCGCAGGTCCCGCCCACCAGCGGCACCACCACGTCCCGGTCACGCGAGCGGCGCAGCCGGTCGTAGCGCGTGCGGAGCGGCTTGTCGATCCGCTCGGCGCTCGCCTCACGGTCGCGCACCGCCGCCTCCCGCTCGGCCTCGAGGTCGCGCCGCCGCTGATCGAGCCGCGCGCGCTCGGGGGCCTGCTCCAGATCCAGCGCCGCCACCCGGGTCTCCTCCTCGGTGACCTTTCGCTCGAGCGAAGTGACCGCTTCCGCGCTCCGCACCCAGTCGTCTTCCTCCTTGGCCATCAACGAGCGCGCCAGGTCCAGCTCGGCCATGAGGGTCGAGGCCTCCTTCGGATTGCGCACCGTTTCCAGCCGCTGCACCCGGCGCTCCTGGAGTACCCGGTAGCTGTCGACCTTGGCCTCGAGTTCGTCACGTCGCCGCGCACCGTCCGCGGCCGCCCGCCGGGCGGCGGCGACGGCGTCACGCGCACGCTGAACGGCCTGGTCGAGGACGGCGAAGTCGCCCTGCAGTTGCCTCAGGTGCCGGTCTACGTCCCCGACCGCCGCGTCCTTGGATTGGAGATCGAGCAGCTTGACCAGATCAGCGTGCATCGGGATCGCCACCCCTGTGTTGTCGTTTCACCAGCTCCTCAGGCATCCGGGAGGCGATCTCCTTCTGGAGAAACTTCCGCCGCTCGACCTGGGCAGCGAAATCGCCCGCCGAAACCCGTTCCCGCATCCGCTTGATCAGCGTGTTGTACTCTCTGCGCAGCGCGCGGGTCTCGAGATCGCCGTAGGCCCCCACGTACATCCGGTCGAGATCCGGCACCCCGTACTTGGCCTCGATGTTGTTCAGCCACGCCCACGCTCGGCGCGCCGAAGGTGACAATCCTTCCAAGAATATTGCGGACCCGGCGTTTTCGGGACTGCACCGCAGGGCGTCGTACACTTCCCGGAACGCGGCGGTCTCGAACCATTCCTCAGGCACCTCCGCGGCCGCGCGCTTCAGCCAGCTGGGGTCCCGAATGAGGACGCGGAGCAGGTCGCGCTCGGCGGCGTTGACTCTGCGGCGAGGCCCTCCTTCGCGGAGCCCGCCCTGAGCCCGCTCACCGCCGCCGCGACCCACATCCGCTCTCTGCACCCCTGCCCCGGCCCCGGCCCCCGCCCCGCGCCCGGGCTCCGGGTGCGCCGTCACCTGCTGCAGCAGCACCTCGCGGCTTACGCCGGTCCGCTCCGACACCTCCTTGAGGTAGAGGTCCCGAGTGATCGGGTCGGCCGCGGCGCGAATGGTGGGCAGGAGGCGGTCGAGCGCGTCGCGCTGGTGGTCCACCCCCTCGAACCAGCCTTTCTGCTCGAGCAGCTGAATCTTCCGCTCCAGCAGGTCCACCGCGTCGCGCAGGAGAGGCTCGAGCGCCGGCGCTCCGCCCCGGCGCACGAGCGTGTCGGGATCCTCTCCGGCGGGCAGTGTGGCGACCCGTACGCGCACGCCGTGACGCAGGAGCTCGTCACCCGCCCGGAAGGTGGCGCGCAGGCCGGCCTGGTCGCTGTCGTACAGCAGGATTGCGGTGGGCGCGAAGCGGCGGAGCAGCGTCGCCTGGTCGGCGGTGAGGGCGGTGCCGAGCGGGGCCACGACGTGCTCGATCCCGGCGAGCACGAGCCGGAGCACGTCGAAGTAGCCCTCGACCAGAATCACGGACTCCTCCTTCCGGATGGCGCCCTTGGCCTGGTGCAGGTTGTACAACTGCCGGCCCTTGTGGAAGACCGCGTTCTCCGGCGAATTGAGATACTTCGGCTCGCCCGGACCGAGCAGCCGGCCCCCGAACCCGACGGCCCGGCCGCGGAGGTCGTGAATCGGAAAGAGCAAGCGGGCGCGGAAGCGGGGGATCACGCTGCCGTCGTCGCGCATGGCGGCCAGGCCGGCGTCGAGCAACACCTGCTGCTCGAGCCCGAGCTGCGCCATCGCGACGAGAAATGCCTTGCCTCCCGGCGCGAACCCGAGCCCGTGGAGCGCCGCGGTCTCCAGCGGCACCTCGCGGCTCTCCAGGTAGTCGCGCGCGCCCTTGGCATCCGGGGACTCGAGCAGCTGGCGGGTGAACCAGTCCTGGGCCACGGCGACGGCGCCGAACAGCGGCTCGAGCGGATCGGGCCCCGGCCGAGTCGCGCGCTCGGGGATGACGATGCCGACCCGGCGCGCCACCTCCCTGACGGCGGTCGGATAGTCCATTCCCAGTCGCTTCATGAGCCAGGAGAATACGTCGCCGCTCTCGTGGCAGACGAAGCAGTAGTAGCGCCCTTTCTTGGGGATGACGGCGAAGTTGCGGTGGGTGCCACCATGGAACGGGCACGGGCCCCGGTAGTCGGACCCCGTGCGCTTGAGCTCGACCGCCTCTCCGATGATCCCGACCAGGTCCGCGCTGTCGCGCACCTGCTCCACGATCTCGTCGGGGATCATGCTCACGCGGAGAACTCCACAATCGTCACCCCGGTCCCGCCCTGATTGCGCGGAGCGAAGCCGAACCGGGCCACGCGGCGGTCGGCCGCGATGACCCGTCGCACGCGCTCCCGCACCACCCCGGTTCCCATGCCATGAATGATGCGCACGTACGGCTGCTCCGCCAGCACCGCGGCGTCCACCGCGGCCATCGTCGCCATCTCGGCTTCGTCGCCGGTCATGCCACGGAGATCGATCTCCAGGGAGGGCGGAGCGGACGGTGAAGACGGAGCCGACGGAGGGGGCGCGGTTGCCTTCGCCGGCGCGGTGCGGGTGGCCTGGTCCGCCTTCACCACGATCTTCATGGCGCCAATGGCGACGACGAGTTGGCCGTCCGTGCGCATCTCCAGCACCTGTCCCGTCCCGCCGCTCGTCAGCCGGACCCGATCCCCGACCCCGACTTCGCCTCCCCTCTCCGTCTTCTCCGTCCGCTCCGCCTTCTGGAGCTCCTCTCCCTGCTCCCGAATCCCCTCCTCCACCAGCCGGCGGGCCTCCCGCGCCGCACCATCCGCGGCGCCCCGAGCTGCGCCCAGCGCTTCCTCGACCCGCTGACGCGCCTCGAGCAGGTAGGCGCGAGCCTGCTGCCGACCCGCGCGATCGGCGTCCTTCTCTCGAGACCTGAGTTCATCCTCACGCGCAGCCTGCGACCCCTGCTGCACGTCAAGCCTCGCGCCGAGCGCGTCGAGCTCGACCGTACGCTCGGCCAGCGCCGCCTGCGCCGCCGCGAGCTCCCGCTGCCGCTCCTCGACCGACGCGAGCAGCGCGTCGAGGCTCCGCATGGCATCCGGGACCCGCGCCTCCGCATCGGCCAGAATCTCCGGCGCCACACCGAGCCGGCGCGCGATGGCGAGACCGTACGAGCGGCCGGGCACCCCCTTGAGGAACCGGTAGGTCGGCGTGAGCGTCGCCGCGTCGAACTGGAGCGACGCGTTGACGACCCCAGGCGTGTGGCTGGCCAGGTCCTTGAGCGAGCCGAGGTGGGTGGTTGCGAGAGTCAGCGTGCCGCGCCCGGTGAGGGAGACCAGAGTCGCCGCGGCGAGTGCCGCGCCCTCAGCCGGGTCGGTGCCGCTCCCAACCTCGTCCAGCAGCACGAGCGTGGCGGCGTCGGCCTCATCCAGAATCCGGCGCAGCATCCGCACGTGCGCGCTGAAGGTCGAGAGGCTCGCCGCAATGCTCTGGCGATCGCCGATGTCGGCGTAGTAGCGGCGGAACACCGGCAGCTGGCTTCCGGCGCCCACCGGCGGCACGATGCCGCTCTGCGCGAGCGCGGAAGCGAGTCCGACAGCCTTGAGCAGAACCGTCTTGCCGCCGGTGTTGGGACCGCTGATGAGGAGCGTGCATTCGCCGGCGGGCAGCTCCAGGTCGAAAGGAACGACCGGCTCGGTACCGGCTAGAAGGAGCGGGTGGCGGCCGTTGACCACGACGAGATCCGCCGGGGCGGCCGTCACCTCCGGCACTTCGCCCTCGACCCGCACGGCATACCGCGCGCGGGCGACGAGATCATCCACTGCAACGCACATTTCCACCAGCTCGCGGAGTGCCGGCAGCTCCGGCCGCAGCAGCTCGGACAGCTCGCGCAGCACGCGCAGCGCTTCACGCTCCTCCTCGACCTCCGCCTCGCGGAGCGCGTTGCCGAACTCGATCGCTTCCGCCGGCTCGATGAAGAGCGTTCCCCCTCCGCCGCTCTCGTCGTGCACGATCCCGCCGGGACGGCTCCGCGAGTCGCGTCGCACCGGGATGACGTAGCGGCCGCCGCGCACGGTCACGGTCGCCTCCGGGGCCGCGGTATTCGCGTCGAGGCCGCGGAGCAACGACTCGAGCTTCCGAAGCAGACGGTGCCGCGCGGCGTGCACCTCCCGCCGGGCGGCGGCGAGACGCGGACCGGCGGTGTCGAGCAGGTTGCCGTCGGAATCCACCGACTGTTCCAGGCGCCGCTCCAGCCGCTTGTCCGGCAGCGGCCGGGCCAGCGCTGCAGCGAGCGGCGCCGTCTCCGCCACCCGGCGCAAGTCGGCTTCGATCAGCCGCGCGACCACGAGCACCTGCTGAAGCGCGGCGAGCTGAACCCCCTCGAGCACACCCCCCTCGACCCTCAGCCGGCCGAGCGCGCGGCTCACGTCCGGAATAGGCTCAGCGACGAGCGCGTCACCCCGCCGGAAGAGAGCCGCCACTTCGCCCACCCGCGCCAGCTCGCCGGCGATCCAGGCGAGGTCGTCGGTCGGCCGGCGGGTGCGGACCCGTGCCGCACCCAGGGGCCCCACCGCGCCCGCGGCGACGAGCTCGACCACGTGGTCGAACTCGATCGTCTCGAGCGCCTCGGCGCTGTGCTCCGGGGGCAAAGGCGACGGGGTGCCGCCCTGCGCGTGGGCCGGCACCCCGGGGGGAGAAATGGATGGCGACTGCGACATCAGCCCGCCTGCAGCTCCTCGCGCACGATCTGGTTGACCACCTTGCCGTCGGCCCGGCCTTTGAACTTCGGCAGGACCTGGCCCATAACCTTGCCGACGTCCTTGGCGCCACCGCCGATCGCCGCCCGCACCGCGTCCCGGATTTCCTCCGGATCCACGGCCGGCGGCAGAAACTCCTCGAGCACCTTGATCTGTGACCGCTCGACCTCGGCCAGTTCGGGCCGGTTGGCGGCCGTGTACTGCTCGACGGACTCCCGGCGGGTCTTGATGCCCTTGCGCAGGACCTCGATGACATCGTCGTCCGTGGCGACTCGCCGGAACTCAATTTCACGGTTCTTCAGGTTGGCGAGGATCGTCCCGAGAACGAGAGTGCGATCCTTGTCCTTGACCTTGCGGGCCGCATTCATCGCGGACCGCAGGGCCTCGCCCAGACTAGGCTCGGGGGACACGAGGGGTACGGGGGCCACGACGGTTCTTGCGGACGGCGGCGTTCATCTTCCGCTTCCGCTTCTCGCTCGGCTTCTCGAAGTGCCGGTGCTTGCGCAGGTCCGATAGGATCCCCGCCTTCTCGCACTTCTTCTTGAACCGCTTGAGCGCCCGTTCGAAGCTCTCGTCATCGTGGATGATGACTTCTGGCATTCGCTGTCTCACCCCTCTCGAGCCCAGTTAAGGGCAGAAATCGGAATAACTTGTGCAATTTAGGACGGCAAGAGACGGGGGGCAAGACAGCGTGGGTCCTGGGGAGCCCCAAGCAGTGGAAACGCCATGGGTCGCGTGCGGAAGGTGCCTTGGATCCGGTCCTCAGGGTCATGCCGAGCGAAGCGAAGGATCGGCCCCGGGGATCCACCCACGAGATGTTCGTCTACCTCCTGGCAAGCCGAACCTGCCGGCTCTATGTCGGCGTCACGAAAGATCTTAGGCGACGGTCACGGGAGCACCGGCAGGGCCCCGAGTTCGGGTTCACTCCGCGGCCCGGCATCTCGATGGTGGTCCACTTCGCGGTCATTGCTGAGCCGACTGCGGCGATCGAGAGGGAGTGTACACTGCGGTATGGGAAGGTCCGGGGGAGAGCCTCGGGCTCAATGCTAGGCCGCCCCACCCTTCGCTCCGCTCAGGATGACATTCAAGGGCATTCCCGCCTGCGGCCGGGTCACCCCGGCGGCCAGGCCATTCTCCGCCCTCCCAGCACATGCAGATGCAGGTGCTCCACGCTCTGGCCCGCATCCGGGCCCGTATTCGTCACGATCCGGTACCCGCCCGCATCCAACCCGAGTTCGCTCGCCGCTTCCGCCGCAAACCCCAGCAGCCTCCCAAGCATCGCTTCCCCCTCAGAGCCCGCGGCGTTCCGCACCGCGGCGATGTGCCGCGTGGGAATGATTAGCACGTGCACTGGCGCCTTGGGCGCGATGTCGTGGAATGCGATCGCGTCGGCGCTGCGCTTCGCGATCTTCGCCGGGATCTCGCCCGCCACGATCCTACAGAAGAGGCAGTCAGCCATGTGTCCCCCGAAGTCTGGCCGCGGTCACCGCCGCGGCGGCAGCGAGCGCCGCGGTCTCGAAACGAAGCGTGTGCGGCGCGAGCATTGTCGGTCGGTAGCCGGCCTTCGCGAGCATCGAGTGCTCCGCGGCGCTCAGGCCACCTTCCGGTCCGATTACCACCGTCACGGGCGTGTCGTCCAGCACCGGTGGCGGTGTCTCGCCGGCGGCGTCGGCCAGCCAGCGGAGGCCGCCCCCGGTGGCGACGGCGAATTCGGCCAGCGGCACCGGCGCCTCCACCTGCAGCGCCCAAGCCGCGCCGCACTGCTTGATCGCTTCCAGGGCCTGCCCGCGGAGTTTGGCCAAGTGGGTTTCGCGAAGCCGCGTGGCGACGCCGCTCGCGCGCTCGGTCTCCAGCGGCACGACGCGGGTGACACCCAGCTCCGCCGCTTTCTCCACCAGCCACGAGAACCGCTCCCGGTCCCCTGCGCCGATCGCAAGCGTAAGCGGGGCTGGCCGGGCGCGCTGCTCGACCATCTCCACGGCCACCATCCACTCGCGGCCCGCAGCCACCAGCCGGCCGGTCCCGACGAGCCCCGCGCCATCGCGCAGCGCCACGAGGTCACCGGCCCCGGCTCGGCGCACCCGGAGGTGACGTTGCTCGCCCTCGCTGACCCGCTCGCACCGACCGGCGGTGACGCCGGGCGGAACGAGCACGGTCATCATGGGCGCATGGCCGCCACCGCCCACCAGCCGTCGTCCACCACTTCGTCACACACGGTGAGGCCGGCGGCGGCGAGCAGCGGCCGGAAGATCGCGGCCTCCAGCTCCTCCATGCCCGAGAAGATGGCCAGCCCGCCAGGCCGAAGCGCCACCACGATCTGTGGAAGCAGCGCCGTATTGACGGTGCGAAGGATATTGGAGAGGAGCAGATCGGCGGGGCCGAGCAGCGGTCCGAGGTCGCCCGCATCGCCCTCGAGAAACTCGACGGCGTTCACGACGCCGTTCCGCGCCGCGTTGCGCCGGGCGACCAGGTTCGCCTCCGCGTCATTCTCGATCCCGACCGCGCTGGCCGCACCGAGCCTGACCGCAGCGATGGCGAGGATGCCACTGCCGCTCCCCAGGTCGAGCACGCGATCGCCGGGCCGCAGATGGCGCTCGAGCAGCGTCAGCGCCGCACGGGTGGAGCCATGCTCGCCGCTCCCGAACGCGGTCTCGGGATCGAGCACTACCGTAGGCTCGTCGGTGCCGTTCATGAGCGGGACCCACGAGGGCGCTACGGTCAGCCGTCCGAATCGCCGCGGCCCGAGACCCTCCCGCCAGCGAATCGTCCAGTCCACCGCCTCGAGCGGGCGGCATGATGTCTCGACCGGCGCCTCGCCCGCCGCGGCCAGCGCCGCCACCAGCTCATGAGCCGCCCGATTGTCCTCTGCGAAGGCGACAAGGGTGCCGTCGTCCCGCTCCTCCACGGCCTGCCCCGTCCGGGCCACGAGCCAGGCCCCTACCCATTCGTGGCGGGAGGGATCCGGCCGCACGTCGATCGCCCACCAAGTCATGCGCCCAGCGCTTCCTTGAGCTTGGACCAGAAGCCCGGCGACCGCTTCGGCGGCTCGCCCTCGAGCTTGGCGAGCTCCTGGAGGAGGCGCTCCTGCTCGGGGCTCAGCCGCTCGGGAGTCCACACGTGCAGGCGGACGATCAAGTCGCCCTTGGTGTTCTGGCCCAGCACGGGGAGCCCGCGGCCCCGGAGGCGGATGATCGTCTCCGGCTGGGTGCCGGGCACCACCCGGATCTGCTCGTGCCCGTAGGGCGTCGGGACCGTCACCTCCGCCCCGAGCGCGACTTGCGAGAACGACAGCGGGAGATCGAAGATCAGATCGTCACCCTGGCGTTCGAACCGGTCGTCCTCCTTGATGTCGAGCATGACGAGCAGATCGCCTGCCGGGCCGTTGCGCGGTCCCGACGCGCCCTGGCCGCGGAGCGTGAGGTAGTTGTTGCCCGAGACGCCGGCCGGGATGTCGACGGCGACCGTCCGGTCGGCCCTGACCCTTCCCTCGCCACGGCAAACCTCGCAGGCCTCGAGCACCACCACTCCCTCGCCGGCGCAGGTGGGACACGGCGACACGCTCACGAACTGTCCGAACATGCTGCGCGCGGCCCGGCGGACCTCGCCGCCGCCACCGCAGGTGGAGCAGCTCGTCGGCCTGGTTCCCGCCTTGGCCCCGGTCCCCTCGCATGCAGTGCAGCGGTCCGGCGCCTTGAATCGCACCGTCTTCTTGACTCCCGCGGCCACCTCGGCCAGCGTCAGCTTGACCGTGACCCGCACATCCTGCCCCCGCCGCGCATCCGCCCGCGCGCGCCCACCGCCGAACAGCGACTCGAAGCCGCCCATGCCGCCGAAGTCGCGCATGAAGATGTTGAGCGCCTCGGTGAGGTCCACGTGGTGGAACCCGAAGCCCCCGCCGGCGGCGGCGCCCACGCCCGCCTTGCCGTAGCGGTCGTACGCCGCGCGCTTCTGCGGATCGCGGAGGACCTCATACGCCTCGGTGATCTCCTTGAACCTGGCCTCCGCCTCGGGCGCGGGATTCCGGTCCGGGTGGAATTCCATGGCCAACTTGCGGTAGGCCTTCTTGATATCGGACTCGGTCGCGTCGCGCGATACGCCGAGCAGAGCGTAGAACTCGGTCACTCGAGGAGATCCTCCACCAGTCGGCTGGTGTGCTCCACCAGTCCGATGATCTTGTCGTACGGCATGCGCGTCGGGCCCATGACCCCGATGACGCCCTTGAGGTCGTCGACCTCGTACGACGCAGTGACGAGCGTGAAGCCGGTCAGCCGGGCGTCCGGGTTCTCGGCCCCGATCGTGATCGAGAGCCCCGTCTGCCGTCGGGAAGCCAGCGCCCGTTTCAGCAAGTCGCGTCCCTCGGTCAGCCGGAGGAGGTCGCGCATCCGGGCATTCGATGCAAACTCGGGCTGCTCGGCCAGCATCTGCGCGCTTCCCAGCACGACCGCATTCGGCTCGTCCGAGAGATCGAAGATCCCCTCGGCCTCGGCGATGAAGATGTTGAGCAGCTCCCGCCCGCGGTCGGCCGCACCGGCGTCACGCAGGCGCTCGGGCAGCGTCGCCCGGATCTGCTGCAGCGTATGCCCGGCCAGCCGCTCGTTGAGGATGTGGGCGACGTCGTGCACCGTCTCCGCGCTGACCCGGCCCGGCACCTCCACGAAGATCGTGCGAACCACGCCGCTCCGCAGGTTGAAGACGAGGAGCAGGCGCTCGGCACTGACGGGCACGAGCTCGAGCCGCTCGAGCACCATCTCGTCGAGCGCCGGCGCCACCGCCATGCCGAGCTCCTGGGTCAGCACGCCGAGGACCTGGGCGGCGCGCCGCAGAATCTCGTCCACCGCATTCCGGGAGCCGAGCAGCTCGGCTTGCAGGGCGTGCCGCGCGGCGTGGCTCGGCGGCGAGAGCCGCATGATCTCATTCACGTAGACCCGATATGCCCGGTCGGTCGGAATCCGGCCTGCCGATGTGTGGGGGTGGAACAGGTAGCCTTTGTCTTCCAGCTCGCTCATGGTGTGGCGGATCGTGGCCGCCGAGACGCCCAATCCAAACCGGCGGGCGATGGTCTGGCTCCCCGCGGGCTCCGCCGTCTCGATGTAGGTCTGAACGACCGCCTCGAGCACCCGGAGCTCTCGTTCGCTCAGCTGGTCGGCAATGGGCATAGCTTGGAAATCTATTGACTACGCCGTGGCGGACGCCACCAGCGCGTCGAGCCGCAACCACCCCTCGGCCGTCAGCCGTACGCGCCCATCGGAGGTAATCCGACCCCACCCGGCCTCGGTCCAGGCCGCCACCGTCTCCGGCGGGAGGCGCCCGGCGGGCAGTCCGTCGCTCGTCCTGAGCCCGAGGTAGATCTCCTCCAGCCCCACCGACTCGTCCGACAGCTCCTCCCCACCAGCAACCACGCTCCGTCTCTCGACGATGGCGCGCTCGTAGGCGGACCAGTCGCGCAGGTTCCACCTCCGCCAGCGAGCGGCTCCGCTGTGGGCGGAGGGACCAAGGCCGATGAACGGCATGCGGCGCCAGTAGGCGCTGTTGTGCCTTGCCCGCCGGCCTGGCCGCGCGGCGTTGGACACCTCATAGTGCTCGAAGCCGTGACGCGCGAGCCCGCAGTCGGCCGCCAGGAACTCGGCGGCATACCGCTCCTCGTCCACCGGGGTCACCTCGCCGCGCTCCGCCCACCGGCCAAGCGGCGTGTGCGCTTCGACGGTCAGCCCATAGAGCGACAGGTGGTCGGGCTCGAGCAAGAAGGCGCGTTCCAGGTCGCGGTCCCAGTCGCGGTTGAGCGCGGCCGGCAGCCCGAAGATGAGATCGAGGGAGACGTCGCCGATGCCCGCCGCTCGGATGGCCGCCACCGCGGGCACCACCTGCTCCACGGCGTGCGACCGGTGCATCCATCGAAGCACCGCGGGATCGAACGACTGCACGCCGAGCGACACGCGGCTCACCCCTGCGGCCCGCCACGCGGCGGCCGCCGCCGGGGTCACATCCTCCGGATTGGCCTCGAGCGTGATCTCTGCTCCCGGCGCCACCGGCCGGGCCGACGCGATCCCCTCGAGCAGCTCCGTGATGCCTGCGGGATCGAGCCGCGACGGCGTCCCGCCACCGAAGTACACCGTCTGTACCTCGCCGGAGTCCGCCCACACGGGGTGTTCCTGCCAGCCCGCCCACTCCTGGAGAACGGCGTCAACGAACCGCCGCGACGGCACGTCCCGCCGGACCGCGATCGCGAAATCGCAATAGCTGCACCGTCGGGCACAGAACGGGATATGGACGTAGATGTGCACACCGGAATATGCACCGCTCGGCCCTCCTCGCGTTGGCGCGATCAGCAGCGGCGGAACATCCGGCCCGGCTGCTGCTCGACGAGGCCATGCAGCTCGAGCGCGCAGAGCAGCGCGAGAAGATGCCCCACGGGGCGATCCGCACGCTCGACCAGGCTGTCGAAGTGCGCCGGCTCGAAGGCCAGAAGCTCGACCAGGCGGCGCTCTTCCGCGGTGAGTGAGTCGGGGAGGGGCCGGACGGATGAGCCCGGGCTGGATGGCTGCTCGGGTACGAGCACTACCTCCGGATAATGTTGGAAGAGGTCGGCGGGTTCGAGGTACGGCGTGGCTCCGTCGCGGACGAGACGGTTGCACCCGGTCGAGACCGGGCTGGTGATCGGACCCGGTACGGCCATGACCTCCCTGCCCTGGTCGAGTGCGGTCCCGGCGGTGATGAGCGCGCCAGAGCCACCCGCCGCCTCGACCACGACGGTAACGCGGGCGAGGCCGCTGATCAGGCGGTTCCGGCGCGGGAAGCTGCCGGCATGGGGGCGCTCGCCGGGTGGAAACTCGGTGAGCAGCAATCCCCGCGCCGCCACCCGATCGTACAGCGCGCGGTTGGCGGCCGGGTAGACGACGCCGATGCCGTTGCCGAGCACGCCGATGGTGGTGCCGCCCGCGTCGAGCGCCGCCGCATGGGCCACCGCGTCGAGCCCGCGTGCCATTCCGCTCACTACTACGATGCCGGCGCGCCCCGCCTGCGTGGCAAGCGTCCGTCCGACCGTCTCGCCGTACGCGGTGTGGTCGCGGCTGCCCACGATGGCAAGCGCGGGACGGTCGAGTAGACCGAGGTCGCCGAGCGCGAAGAGGATGGGCGGCGGATCGGGAATGGGCCGGAGCTGCGCCGGGAAGTCGGCGTCATCCGGTATGAGAATCCGGGCTCCCACGCGCTCCGCGGCCTCCAGGAGCCGTTGGCCTGCCGAGAGGGGCGTGTCCTTGATGGCCGTGGCGCAGGCGCGCGTGATCCCGGGCAAGGTGCTCAAAAACGCGAACGGCGCCGAGTGGGCGCCGAGTGGGGTGTGACAGATGTCGAGCAGGGTTTGGAGTCGCGCGGGTCCAAGGCCAGGAACCTGCGCCAGCGCCAGATAGGCGAGGCGTTCGTCGTTCGTCATTCGTCGTCCATGAACTCCCAATAGCCCGGCACCTCGGACAGATCCTCTCCGGCGCTGGCGCCCTCTCCCGCGCCCTCCGCGACCTTGGCCTCCTGCACGAATTTCCAGAGAAACTCCTTGAGCTCCTCGAGGCCGGTGCCGGCCGCGCTCGACACGGCCAGCACGCCGGCTGCCCCGGCCGACGGCATGACGGGGAGCGGATCGGTGGGCGGCAGCAGGTCGCGCTTGGTGAGGAGGAGCACGTGCGGCTTTTCCGCCAGCGCATCGCTATAGCGGCGCACTTCCTCGCGTAGCCGCTGGTAGGCGACCGGCGGCTCGGGGCTGTCCAGCGGCACCAGGAATGCCAGCACTCGGGTACGCTCGACGTGCTGGAGGAACTTCAGGCCGAGCCCCTTGCCCGTATGCGCGCCCTCGATGATGCCGGGGATGTCCGCCATCACGAACGTGCGGTGATCCGAGAGCTGGACCACGCCCAGGTTGGGCTCCAGCGTGGTGAACGGGTACGCCGCGATCTTGGGGCGCGCCGCCGAGAGCACCGAGAGCAGGGTGCTCTTGCCGGCGTTGGGCTCGCCGACGAGGCCGACGTCGGCGATGAGCTTGAGCACCAGCTCGATCTGCCGGTCCTGGCCCTCTTCGCCCGGCTCCCATTCACGAGGCGCCTGGTGGGTGGAGGTGGCAAACCGCGCGTTCCCCCGGCCGCCGCGGCCCCCACGCGCCACCAGCACGGTATCCCCGCCACGCAGCACCTCGCCGAGGACGGCACCGGTGTCGGCGTCCCGGATCAGGGTGCCGGGGGGCACCGGCAGGTAGACGTCGTCCGACGATGCGCCGGTCTGGGTCTTGCCCTTCCCGTGCTCCCCCCGCTCCGCCTTCCACTCGGTCCGGTAGCGGTAGTCGAGCAGCGTGGCGAGGTTCGGGTCGCTGCGCACGTACACGCTGCCGCCGTGGCCGCCGTCGCCGCCATCAGGACCGCCCTTGGGCTTGTACTTGAACCGGGCAAAGGAGCAGGCCCCGGATCCTCCGGTACCGGCCACGACCCGAACCACCGCGCGATCGATGAACATCAGTTCCCCGGCGACCACCCCTCGCGCACCGTGCGCCAGAGCTCCTTGACCTTCTTCCACTGGTCGAACGACAGGAGCGGGTTGACGATGGACAGCACCCCCTCGATCTGACCGAACGACGCGCC
>Ga0209798_10000541_pt1 | contig 22948 bp, 22 predicted proteins | sample DOMMetBare3Fresh_FD_187475 | JGI IMG/M metagenome (GOLD analysis project Ga0209798, IMG submission 187475) | Wetland sediment microbial communities from St. Louis River estuary, USA, under dissolved organic matter induced mercury methylation -... | ecosystem: Environmental > Aquatic >... | reverse complement strand
GCTCCGTTACCGCTCCACCAGCAGATACAGCCCAAAACGCGCGCCAACGACAATCGAAGCGATCGCCAATACGGAGCCGACCGCTAAGGTCGACAGGCCGGTCACGCCCTGGCCAATGGTGCACCCGAGCGCCGCGATGCCTCCGCTGCCCATCAGAAAGGCCCCGAGCACGTGACGTTTCATTTCACGCGCATCGTCGGGCGCCTCCCAGCGGAACCGACCGGTTGTCTTCGCCGCCAGGAACGCACCGATCACGACGCCGAGCACCGCCCCAATTGGGAAATCCGGCTGCAATCCGGAGGCGAGCATGAGATAGAGAAGAGTATCGCCGAGCGGCGCCACAAAGCTGAACGATTCGACTCTGCGCACCTCGAACGGATCGTAGCCGGCGATGCCGGTTGCCCACCATCCGAGCACGATCATGATGCCAATAGCGGCGCCCGTTATGATGAACCGCACCGAGCGTGCGAAAGAGGCATGCGCGCAGGCGGCAACGCCAATGGCCCCCGCAATCGCAAAGGGCATCGCGCGGCCGATCGCGCCGCCAAGACCGAGCAGGTCGGGAAGCCGCTGCGAGGCGGCACCCGCTAGCTCGACCGACAAGGGGTCGATCAGCCGAATGCGCGCCAGGCCGGTCACCCCGCGCATGGTCATCATCGCGGTCATCGCCATGACCAGGACAACCAGCAAGGCCTTCAGATCGCCGCCGCCGAGCCGCAAGAGCGTACCGAAGCCGCAGGTGCCGACTAGAGCCATCCCAACGCCAAAAAGGAAGCCGCCGATGATCGCGCCGCCCCACTCAATGCGTCGGCTGGCATAAATTGACCGCGAAAGGTCGAGATCGGCAACCATCTCCAGCGCATGAACGCCGGCGATGGCAACGGCGATCGCCAGCAGCCATGACCGCATCCGTCGCGTGTCGTTGCCATACACCGCATCTTCGATCGCGCCCAGCGTACAGAAGCGGCCTGCGCGCGCCGCGAATCCCAGTGCCAGTCCCAGCACGAAGCCGAGCAGACTGCGAACGACAAAGAGCGGCAGATCGGGCATCACTGGGCCGGTAGGCAGTACCGGGCGTTGGGCGCCTCGATTACCTGCGTGGCATCACCGGGATCGCCTTGGCCGACAAAAAGCGGCATGCAGCGCCTCAATGATGTCGCGCACTTCGGGACGCGCGAGCGAATAGTAGATGTTCTTGCCGTCGCGTCGGGATTCAATCAGGTCGTCGGCGCGCAGACGCGCCAGCTGTTGCGACACGGCGGGCTGGTGAAGGCCGAGCGTCTGCTCGATCTCAGTCACCGATTTTTCGCCTTGGACCAGCAAGCAAAGAATGACCAGCCGCGCCTCGTGCGACAGCGCCTTCAGGAATTCGCTCGCCTCATGGGCGTTGGCGATCATCTGGTCGATATCAAGATCGCGGTTACGCGTCCTGACCGCGGCTTGCGGGCTCATGGGTGTCGCTGCTCCTGGCTGATTGGCGCCAAACAAGCCGAACGTAGATCAATCGCTCACGGCCCGCAAAGGCAATCGCTGCACCAGCTGGTCCAGCAGGCCCCAGAAATGGGCCTCGCCCGGATAGCCCTCGATCCGGCCCACCTCGCGGTTCTGCTCGACCAGAACGAAAGTGGGCGTGTAGATAACGGGGGTCTTGAGCGAGACTTGCAGCCGCTCGCGATCGAGGTCGACCATTCGCAGCGGCGCCCGTTGGCCAACGTCGGTCTTGCCGTAGATCGGGCCGATGGCGCGATCCCAGGCCAGGCACCAGGGGCAGCCCTGCCGCCGATACATCAAGAGCTCGGCCGCCGACACGGACGACGCCAGCATCGCCATGGCGGCCAGCGCCAGACTTGCAGAACGGATCAAATGCATCAGGAGCCTCGTGTGCAGGGGCCAAGCCCCGGCCGCCTTGGCATGCTCATTTGTTGACTGGGCTGTCCGGACTCATCAGCAGCGCAACCGCGTCCTTGATCTGCTCGATCGTCAGCACCTTGTTGGCGCCGAAGCGCGGCATCAGGGAACAGGGGAAGGCGGCATTGGCGTTGTAGATTTTCTCGTACACCGCCTTGGCGTCGGCTTCAGTGAATTTGCGCACTTGGCCGTAGGCGAGCAAGCTCGGGCCAATCGTGCCGTAGCTCACTTCCTGTTTGGTGACCTGGTGGCAGGCGTAGCAATTGCCGCCATTGGTGCGATTGCCGGGCGGATAATCGGTGAAGCGCAGGCCGAAGCCTGACTGCGCCAGCGCCTCGCCCTTCTTCCAATCGCCCAGGAATTTGCCATCGGCCGGATATTGAATTGTGGCCTTCTCGCGCGCCTGGATGGCGTCGAATACGGCCTTCGGAGGGTTGTTGCGGTGGGCGCTGCATTGCCGCATCGTTTCGTCGGGCGTGAGCCGCGACTGCCAATCCGCCGGCGCGGTTGGAAACGCCGATTTGACGGTCGCCTCGACGCGCGCAGGATCGATGGTCGCGGTCTGCTGTGCCGATGTCGATGGCAGTGCGGCCGTGAGGGCGATGCCGAGAGCCGGCAGGAACGCTCGCATGACTGCCTCCCGCTAGCGCTTGATCGAGGGGGCGGAGATCTCCCCACCCTCGGCCTTGCCGACAAGATAGGCGATGAGCGCCACGCTGGCGTCGGAGCCGAGCTCAAGCTCCGGCATGCGCATCTGCCAATAGCAGTCATAGAGGCGATGCTGCATCGTCATCACATGGGTCGACGACACGCGGTAGGCCGGCCATTCGCCGATGACCTTGCGGGCGGCGTCCGGGTTCGACAAGAACGGCAGGCCCTGCAATCGGATTCGCCGGCCATCATTGGCGTGGCAGGTTGCGCACGCGAAGTCGAACGGGCCCGAACGCCGCATGAACAGGGCCTCGCCGAGCGCCACCGCTGCCTCGCCCTTGGGGTGATCCAGCTTGGCCGCGAATTTCATGCCCTGCGATTTGGTGGCCACGTGGGTTGCAATCGCGCCAAGCTCCTTGACGGGCTGGCCGCCGGCTGGATGCGGCTTGTTCACGAGATCGGCGCGCTTGAAGCCTTGCAGCTTCTCCATACACCAGAGCAGCCGCGTCTCGAGATCCATGATCGCGTCCGCATCCGCGAAATAGCGCGGCAATTCGGCGAACGCCCCGTCGAGCTTGCCCGGCCCCTTGCCGAGATCGCACTGCTCAAGCGACACGTTCTTGGGGCCACGCGGCGTGCTCCACAACGCCTCCCCGCGGTCGGCATCGAGGAGCCCGGGATTGCTCCAGGGATCCGCCTTGAGCATCTGGCGATATTTCTCGATCGCCTTTTCTGTCTCCGCATCCTGCGCGCTCGCCATCGGCACAAGTGCCGCCGCAGCAAGCAGGCTCGCAAACAGTGTTTGTTTCAGCGTCACAGGATTTGTCCTCCCGTTCGAAGTAAGCGCCCAGTCAGGGCTTCTTCTTGCATGATCTTTTGCATGACCTTCGAGTCCGGCTCAGGCTGCACAATACATGCATTTTATTGAATGAGAAGAGTCGTTTACGGACCCGCGACAAATTTTCCGACTCGGGTGCGAAATCCGATTGCAATTGAAAGGACGATCGTTTAACAATTACAAATTAATGCATATGTTCCGGAGTAAGCTGCCGGATCGTGCGCATCATGATGCCGAACGCTTGGAACGGGCATGCAAGAAAGAGCATAACGACACAGGTCCTTCACCGCGCGTTCAGACAAGCGATGGTGATCAACCTCGAGGAGGAGAACCTCAATGATCTCGACTATCAGCCGCCGGCAGGCGTTGGCGCTCGGCGCAGCTACAGCCGCAACGGCGGTCTTGGGCGGTGCAGTCGAGCCCGCGCTTGCGGCCAATGACTCCGACGAAGTGATCAAAACGTTCACCGGCGGCAAGGCGCCGGTGGCGGGGCGCGTCAATCTCGACCTTCCGGAAATCGCCGAAAACGGCAACACCGTGCCCATGACGGTGTCGGTCGAGAGCCCGATGACGGAACAGTCCTACGTCACCGACGTGCTGGTGGTTAACGATGGCAATCCGCGAGCCGGCGTCGCCACCTTCCATTTCTCGCCCGCGAGCGGGGTTGCGGAAGCCAATATCCGCATTCGGCTGGCCACTACGCAGAATGTCATTGCCATCGCGAAGATGAATGACGGCTCGCTCTTCACCGCCAGCAAGCAGGTGAAGGTCACGATCGGCGGCTGCGGCGGCTGACGTCAAATCTGATCAGCGCAACACGACGCGATAGGAGATTCACATGGCCGATGTCAGACCCCGCATCAAGCTCGACAAGAAGACCGCCAAGAAAGGCGAACTGGTCGAGGTCAAAGCCCTCGTCTCGCACATCATGGAAACCGGCCAGCGCCGCGACGCCGCCGGAAACGTCATTCCGCGCAAGATCCTGAACAAGTTCATCTGCACGGTGAGCGGCAAGGAAGTGTTCTCCGCCGATTTCGAGGCGGCGGTCTCCGCCAACCCTTACATCCAGTTCAAGTTCAAGGCGCAGGAAACGGGCCCGGTGGTTCTCACCTGGATCGACGACGACGGCTCGACAATCGTCGGCACCGAGAGCATCACCGTCAGCTGACGGCGCTGCATGACCGGCCGCGCGGGCGTTTCGCTCCGGATGGTGTGATGATTTCAAGACGTGAACTTGTTCAACTTGCTGCCGCAACGGCGGCCCTCGTGCCAGCCGGCTGGGCCCAAACCTTCGCGCAGCAGCGGCTGAGCCAAGCCGATCTGCTTCGCTTCGAGCCGCTCGGCAATGTCACGCTCGTCCATGTCACCGACCTGCATGGCCAGCTTTTGCCCATCTTCTTCCGAGAGCCTACGACCAATCTCGGCGTCGGCGACGCCAAAGGCGCGGTGCCGCATCTGACCGGGCGCGCCTTGCTCGACCACTACAAGATCCCGGCGGGCTCGCCGATGGCCCACGCGCTCGCACCGGACGACTTTGCGGCACTCGCCAAGAGCTACGGACGCGTCGGCGGCCTCGACCGGATCGCCACGATCCTCAAGGCGATCCGCGCCGAGCGCGGCGAACGCGTGGTGCTCATGGATGGCGGCGATACCTGGCAGAATAGCTATACCTCGCTCGTCACCAAGGGCCAGGATATGGTCGATTGCATGGCGCTGCTCAAGCCGGACGCCATGACCGGGCACTGGGAATTCACGCTCGGGGACGCGCGCGTCAAGGAACTGATCGACTCGCTCGGCTACCCGTTCCTGGCCCAGAATATCCGCGATACCGAGTGGAACGAGCCCGCCTTCAAGCCGTCGGTGACCTATGAGCGCGGCGGCGTCAAGGTCGCCATCATCGGCCAGGCGCTGCCCTACACGCCGATCGCCAATCCCCGCTGGATGATCCCGAACTGGTCTTTCGGCATTCGCGAAGCCGACCTGCAGAAGCAGGTCGAGCTCGTCCGCAGTGAAGGCGCCCAGCTTGTGGTGCTGCTGTCGCACAACGGTTTCGACCTCGACCGCAAGCTGGCCGGACGTGTCCAGGGTATCGACGTGATCCTGTGCGCGCACACGCACGACGCGCTGCCCGAGGTCGTGAAGGTCGGCCGCACACTCCTGGTCGCTTCCGGCAGCCACGGCAAATTCGTCTCGCGCCTCGATCTCGACGTTCGCGACGGCCAGGTGCGGGACTATCGCTACAAGCTCATTCCGGTCTTCACCGACGCCATCGCCCCTGATGCCGAGATGGCGGCGAAGATCCGCGCGATCCGGACGCCGCACGAGCGCATGCTCGGCGAAACCATCGGCCGCACCGACACGCTGCTCTACCGGCGCGGCAACTTCAACGGCACGCTCGACAACCTGATCTGCGAGGCGATTCTCACCGAGCGCGACGCCGAGATCGCGCTCTCGCCCGGCTTCCGCTGGGGCGCTTCCTTGCTGCCAGGCCAGGATATCACCCGCGAAGACGTCTACAACGCCACCGCGATGACCTATCCGGCGACCTACCGCATGGCGATGTCGGGCGCGCGCCTCAAGGAGATACTCGAAGACGTCGCCGACAACATCTTCAATCCCGATCCCTATTATCAGCAAGGCGGCGACATGGTCCGGGTCGGCGGCCTCTCCTACACGATCGATATCGGCAAGCCGGCCGGCCAGCGCATTTCCGATCTGACGCTACGCGCCAGCGGCAAGCCGCTCGATGCGGCCAAGGACTATGTCGTTGCCGGCTGGGCGAGCGTGAATGAGAACGTCGAGGGGCCGGCGATCTGGGATGTGGTCATGAGCCACATCCAGAAGAAACGCGTGGTCGCGCCCAAGGAAGCGGACCATGTGCGCGTCATCGGTGCGTAAACCGAACTGCTGCGGAACCACCATGCCAGACCAGAGCGCTGACAATCGAAAACATGCGTCCCGGCGCGCTTTGCTGCGCACCGGCTTGGCTGCGGGCAGCGCGATGCTGCTGGGCGAGCGAGCGACAGCCGCGCCGCAAGGTGCCGGCAACCCTGCCAATCAGCCGCCGAATGTTCCGGGCTGGTCGCGCCAGCTCGGCGACGGCGTCACGGCGCGCCCTTACGGCGCGCCCTCCAAGCACGAGGCCCATGTCGTGCGCCGCGACGTGGAATGGCTCACCGTGTCGCGCCAGAGCTCGGTCAGCTTCACCCCGATCCACGAGCTCGACGGCATCATTACGCCAAACGGACTCTGCTTCGAGCGCCATCATGCCGGCATCGCAGAGGTCGATCCTGCCGACTACCGGCTTATCCTGCACGGCTTGGTCGAGCGGCCGCTGATCTTCACGCTCGACGATCTCAAGCGCCTGCCGCGCGTCAATCGCGCCTATTTCTGCGAATGCGCGGCCAATTCCGGCATGGAATGGCGCGGGGCGCAGCTCAACGGCGCGCAATACACCCACGGCATGGTGCATTGCGTGATGTATACCGGCGTGCCGCTCAAGACACTGCTCGACGAAGCCGGCCTCAAGCCGACCGCCAAGTGGCTGCTCCTGGAGGGCGGCGATGCTGCCGCGATGACGCGCTCGCTGCCGCTGCAGAAGGCGCTCGACGACGCGCTCGTCGCCTATCGCATGAACGGCGAAATGCTGCGCCCGGAAAACGGCTATCCGGCGCGCATCGTGCTTCCCGGCTGGGAAGCCAATATGTGGATCAAATGGCTGCGGCGGATCGAGGTCGGCGACCAGCCCTGGCATCACCGCGAAGAAACGTCGAAATACACCGACCTCTTGGAAAACGGCAAGGCGCGCCGTTTCACGTTCGTGATGGACGCCAAGTCCATCATCACCAATCCCAGTCCGCAGGCCCCGCTCAACCACAAATCCGGATTGACGGTGCTCACCGGCTTGGCGTGGTCCGGGCGCGGGAAGATTACCCGCGTGGATATCTCGCTCGACGGCGGACGCAACTGGCGGCCCGCGCGGCTCGACGGCCCGGTGTGGGACAAGGCGCTGACGCGCTTCTATTACGAATTCGACTGGGATGGGAGCGAGCTATTACTACAATCGCGCGCCACGGACGAGAGCGGCTACGTGCAGCCGAGCAAGGCAGAGCTGCGCAAGATTCGCGGCACCAACTCGATCTATCACAATAACGGCATCCAGACGTGGCATCTGCGCAAGAGCGGCGAGGTGGAGAATGTCGAGGTTTCCTAGAGCCGCCGCGGTTGTCATCCTCGCCGCGTCGATAACCGGCGCGATCGCGGCCAGCGCGATGCTGGCGGCGCCGAAATCGGCGTCGGCGCAAGCGCAGAAGAAGCAGGTCGGCGCCGCCCCCAAGCGGCTCGGGATCGGCCGCGAGGCAACGGCGGACGAGATCGCCGGCTGGGACATCGACATCCGGCCGGACGGTCATGGCCTCCCGCCCGGCAAGGGCAGCGTTAAGCAGGGCGAAGCGCTCTACATGGCGCGCTGCGCCACCTGCCACGGCGAGTTCGGCGAAAGCGCCGGCCGCTGGCCGATCCTGAGCGGGGGCAACGGTACATTGGCGAGCCACGACCCGGTGAAATCGGTCGGATCATACTGGCCCTATGCCGCAACCCTGATGGATTACATTCGTCGTGCCATGCCCTTCGGCAACGCGCAGTCGCTCAGCAACGACGAGCTCTATGCCGTCACCGCCTATGTGCTTTATCTCAATGACATCGTTAACGCTGAAGACTTCGAATTGAGCGACAAGAATTTCCTCAGCATCAAGCTTCCAAACGAGCCCAATTTTCATGATGACGATCGCGAAGTGACGGAAAAGACATTCTGGCGCAAGGATCCTTGCATGACCAATTGCGCGCCCGGCGAAGCCAAGATAGTCGGGCGTGCGCGTCTGCTCGACGTAACACCGGAAGCGGGCAAGGGACCTCAGGTCGAATAGCAATCAATCGAATGGAAGGGGCCGCAACCATGCTCAATCGCCGAACGACGTTCGCCCTCATTGCGACGCTCTCGCTTCTTCCGGCAACGGCCCTGGCCGAGCATAAGACTGCCCATCACCTCGCGCTGCAGGTCAGCGACAACTCGCCCGAGAAAATGAATGCGGCTCTGACCATAGCGGCCAACGTATCGCGCTATTACGATGAGCGCGGCGAAGAGGTTGAAATCGAGATCGTCGCCTTCAATGCCGGCCTGCACATGCTGCGCGCCGACACGTCGCCGGTCAAGGAGCGCATCGCCAACTTCCGCAAGAGCATGACCAATGTCACCTTCAAGGCGTGCCGGAACACCATGGACACAATGGCGAAGGCCGAAGGCCGGCCGATCGAGCTTGTGCCGGACATCGATGTCGTGGACGCGGGCGTCACGCGGCTGATCGAGCTGAGTGAACACGGCTGGACCATCGTACGCCCATAAGCGTCCCGGTCGCTTCTATCCCTGCTCGCGCACTCCTGCTACCCGATCGCAAATGGCGGGCGCCTCGCGTTCGACCCCGCTTACGCGGCCTGCGCCGACTTGTCGGTGCTGGTTACGGCCTCCCTCGACAGCCGCAGCGGCGCGGACGGTGTGATGCCAGAGCTCGCGCTCTCGCCTGCAAGCATCGCCGTAAGCGCGCTTTCAAGCGTCGGGTGTTGGAACTTGAACCCACTCACGTCGGCCTTGTCCGGGATCACGCGCTGGCCGCCGATGAGAAGCTCCTTGGCCAGATCGCCGGCGAGCAGGCGCAGCAGGGACGCCGGCATGCGCAACAGCGCCGGGCGATGCAGCGCGCGGGCAAGATCGGCGGCAAACACCGCGTTCGTCACCGGCGTGGGCGCGGTCGCGTTGACGGCGCCGGTGAGCCTTGGCGTCGCGATCACGTGCGCGATCAGGCGGATGAGATCGTCACGCTCGATCCAGCTCATCCACTGCCGGCCCGAGCCGATCGAGCCGCCGAGGCCGAACTCGAACGGCAGCAGGAGCCGCGCCAGCATGCCGCCCTCGATGCCGAGCACGAGCCCGATGCGCAGCCGCACCACGCGCGTCCCGAGCCGCTCCGCGCGCTTGGTGGCGCGCTCCCAGGCCTCGCAGACGCGGTGACTGAAGCAGCGCTTGCCGCCATCGAACTCGGTGAGTACTTCATCCTGCCAGAGGCCGTACCAGCCGATGGCGGAGCCGCTGATCAGCACCGCGGGCCGGCGCTCGAGCCGCGCGATCAGTTGCACCACCTGGCGCGTGACGCGCAGCCGCGAAGCGAGGATGCGGCGGCGCTTTCGGCGCGTCCACAGTGCGTTGGCGATCGGCTCGCCGGCGAGATTGACGATGGCGTCGATCGCGGTCGCGCTGTCGATCTGATCGAGGCTGGTCACCAGCCGGAACGGCGGACGCAGCCGCAGCGCTCGCGCCGGATTGCGCGTCAGCACGATCACGTCGTGCCCGGCAGCCGCAAGGGCCTCGCAAAGCCTGCGCCCGATGAAGCCGGTCGCGCCCGTCACCAGCACGCAACGCCGGCCGGAAAGTGCGGCGACCAGCGCGGCGGTTTCACCCGGTGCGCTCATGACACGACCTCGCGGAACATCGCCATCTGGCGAATGAGCAGGCCGAGACGGGGATGGATGAGCTGCAGCGTGAAGCTGAAACGGCCGTCGGGCAGCTCGGCATGGGTCACCACGGCGGCGCCGGGCGCCAGCCAGGCCGGCAGCCGCCAGCGCCGCCCGAGCAGCTCAATAAAGTAGCCCTTGCTGCGGAAGATCAGCGCGCCCTCGCGCGCCTCGACCGTCAGCATCATGCCAACGCCGGAGCCGACATATTCCTCGAGCCCGGTCGCGCCCGCAAAGCGTTTGCAGGAATGCACCACCTGCGCAAAGCCGCCGCAGCGCCCATAGAGCCTGGTCCAGATCTGGCCGCCGCTTGAATGATCCTCGGTCACCGCCACCACCGCCGGCACATGCCGGTTGCGCATCAGCGGCAGCGGGCCGCCGATCAGACGCGCGGCCTGCGCCAGCAACCAGCCGGCACGGCTCATCGTGGTTTCGAGCACCTCGCCGGCGTAGAGCACAGTGGCGCCGTTGGCGAGACGCTTGCTGAAGCGGCGCCTGATCGCGAGCGGCAGCGACGCCCACTCTTCCTCGCGCATGAGCATCCGAAAACGCGTGTCGCCGCCATCGCCATCGAGGCTCGTGACCGAGAGACGGCCGAGCGGAGCTTCCAGCACTGCGGCATCTACGCGCATGACACACCTCGCTATTTTCTCCCGAGCGGCATGAGGCTGACGATGCGGGTGCCGAGCCGAATGAGCGCGGCGAGCTTCGGCTTGGGCACGGTCAGCATCTGCGCGTACCAGCGATCGAGGCTTTCCACGAAGGCCAGCATGTCCTTGAGCCGCTTGCCGGCGACCGGATGCAATCCGCGGTCGCGCTCGGCGTCGGCCACGCAGGACTTGAGCGCGTCGACCGCGGGATCGAGCTCGCGTTCCTTGCGCACGGTTGCGATACGGGTGGCGATCTCCCAGAGATCGGTCTCGGCCTCGAAATGCTCGCGCCGGTCGCCCCTGACCGGGACGCGCCGGATCAGGTCCCAGGCGATCAGCTCGCGGATCGAGTTGGAGACGTTGGAGCGCGCGAGCCCGAGCTTGCCGGCGATGTCGTCGGCGGTGAGCGGGCGCTCCGAAAGATAGAGCAGCGCATGAATCTGCGCGACCGAGCGGTTCACCCCCCACTGCGAGCCCATGTCGCCCCAATGCAGAATGAAGCGCTCGACGGCGGCGGGCAGATCTTCGATCTTTTCCGTATTTTCTGCCATGACAGAAATATCGGAAATCAGGGAAGCCCTGTCAAGGGGGCTGACCCGCTCTCTCGGGGGCGGCTCGTCGGTCATGCCAGCCACGCCGGCCGAAAGGCCGATTGGATCGTAAGGGATAGAGAATTCGTAAGCCCGCCTTTGCGCCCACGTGGCAGCGCGAGCGCCGCTGCCGCTGAGTGGCCGGCACATTGAGCCAGATGCAGATGATCCTTATGGAGTCTATGGAGACTAGGGATTATTTACTCGAATGCTGATCTTGTCATGTGACATAAGATTCATCTTCTCGGTCAGCCGTGCAAATCGGGGATGTTGACGCACGCTCGCGAAATCAGGCTCGACGTTGATAAAGACGGTCCAGTTGAAGCGCTCGTCATAGGCCCTTTCAAGATTGTCGACGGCGGCGTCCGTGTCGCCGAGCCCGGCATAGATGACTGCAAGATGATAAGAGGCTACATAGCGCTGCCGCTGTCGATCCCGCAGCTCTGCCAGAATCATATTGGCGCTGGACAGATCACCAGAGCGTGCCTGTGCGTTTGCAAGTGCGGCGAGCGCGCTGTCACTGCGCCCCGAGAGGTCGACGGCTCCTTTGGCTGAGGCGATGGCTTCGTCGAATCGACCCATCTGCAAGTACGCCCGTCCCAACTCATGATGTGCTCTGACAAATCCGGGGTCGAGGTCGATCGTCCTGAGGAGCTGCTCCACGGCAGCCTGATAGGAACCCTCGTAATACAGGTGCCGTCCGACATCGACGCTGACGATGAGAGACAATGGATCGATACGATGAGCCGTTCTGACGTTTTGCAGCGCCTCCGCGTGCTGCCCATTTGCTGCATCCGCCAATGCCAGCCATTGCCACGCCGTAGCGTCAGTTGGCGAAAGCTCAATGCCTCGCAAGTAACCGGCGCGCGCTGCGGGCCAGTCATACTCGGCATGCGCCTTGGCAAAGGCTAGTGCCACATGAGAAGCGGCAAGGGCCGGTTGCAGCTCAAGCGCTTTTAGGGCCGCCTCCTTTGCGCGAAGGAAAGCGCTTCGAGGCTCCACGCCGCCATAGGCACCAACAAGGTTCAGGGATTCAGCGAGAGCGGCATGCGCGATTGCGAAATTGCGGTCTATTTGTATAGCGGACTCAAAGCTCGTTATGGCTCTTTCAACGCTCGGGCCGGTGCGCCTGCCGAGCAGGAATCGCCCCCGTGCGTACGCGGTGTTCGCCTCTGGAATGACACTATTTGGGTGAGGCAAAGGGCTGCTCTTGTTGCTTTCCAGCTTAGAGACCATCGAATCGGCAAGGTGGAGCGCAATCTCCTCCTCGGCCTTGAACACGTCATTCGTATCTTCTACGAAACGGTCAGACCAAATCGTTTCACCGTCGCTCACGCGAAGAAGATGCGCGGTGACACGCAAGCGATTATTTTGCTTGTAGAGGCGACCTTCGAGAACTGCGTCAACTCCCAAATGGCGTCCTGTGTCCAGGGCGCTTCGTTCCTGCAATGAAGCAGCGGTGCTCGGTGGAACGACCCTGAGAACACCCAACTTGATGAGCCTCATCACAACGAGATCTGCGAGCCCTTGAGCAAGGTTTCGGTGAGCCAAGCCTTCGTCAAGCAATGGTTCGAACGGCAATATTGCAACAGAGCGGATGCTCCGAGGCTTCGAGCTGTTTTCCCTCGGTAAGAGGGATAACAGCACGCCGACACACGCAATAACGGCCAGCACCATCCCAAGACGCGCCCCCGTCACAACGCCCGCCAATTTCGCTGGCAGAGCAGCGTGCGCCCGACGAGCAATTCTCCACCACATTCCTGGCCCGCGGGCACCCAACGTTACGCTGGAATTTGATTGAACGGCAGGCTCGGAGGGAGCGAAGAGGTATCCCCGGCGTGGCAAAGTGCGCACAAGCGTTTGGCCTTCATCTCCAAGCACATGCCGGATTTCGGAGATGCATTGCACCAGCGAATCATCGGTGACTGAGATGCCCGGCCATACGGCCTGAAAAATCTCATCTTTGGAAATCACCCGTCCGGGATTGGTCGCAATATAGCGCAGCACGTCGAACGATTTCGGCCGCAGACTGAGCACGCAACCTTCGCGCAATAGCTGCTGCTTGTTGAGGTCGAGACAAAAACTGCCAATAGCAATGATCGCGTGCTTGGGGGCACCCGCGCTTCCCATGCCCTTCTCCCAACAGCTTGCGTGCAGACGTTTGTCGGGGGTTATCGGCCGATCTTCGGCGCTATTTCGGGAACTTTCGTCGAGATTTCGGGACTTGTCCAGCGTCATCACGCAGGCTGTGACGACGGCCGGCTCGCCCAATGAAACTCATTGAGAGAGCATTGCAACCAAACAGTTGTGACGATCCATGTTTCGTTTTTGCCGCCACGCGATCGGCGCATTATTCTTGGCTCAAGCCGCCGCGCAGGAGTTGCCACGTCTCCAACACGGCCCACCCACAGCCGCGCCCATAGGCTGGACGTTCTTCTGCCAGCAACCGGACAACAAAGAGACCTGCTATCCGCCTTGGAGCGAGCCACGTGACATCGAGCTGACCGTGGATATCCGCGCCGTCATAGAGAGTGTGAACGACTTCGTGAACAGCACCATCGCCCCGGTGTCAGATCTTGATCATTGGGGCGTGCTCGAAAGGTGGTCATTTCCAACCGATGGCCGGGGCGACTGTGAGGATTTTGCGCTCGAGAAGCAGCGCTTGTTGATTTCGGCGGGACTTCCGCGTTCGGCCCTCCTGATCACTGTGGTTCGGAGGAAAGAGCCAGCTGAGCCTACTGAAGCGGCGTCCGATCTGGTGCATGCGGTCCTGACCGTTAGAACACATGTGGGGGACTTCATTCTCGACATGGATAGTCCCAGGCTTCTCCCCTGGCGGGAGCGCGACTATCAATTCATCAAGAGCCAATCACAGTCGAATCCAAGTGCGTGGGTCGCGCTCGGTGAGGTCGCTGTCCGCGATGGTGAGCCATAGCAGGCTCAGCCAATCAAAACCGGTCTGGCACAGCGGCGACCCTGGCATCGAGGAGCGAGTATTCTCTGTACTTGTTAGCAGCAGCCGCGCGCGGCCTTTGAATGCCTTGGGGAGGGGTTTCATGAAACTTCCACGTCGCAAATTCTTGCATCTCGCCGCCGCCGTGCTGCCGGCGCTGCCTGGCGTCGCATGGGCTCAAACCTATCCATCGCGGCCTGTGCGCTTGATCGTTCCCTTCCCCGCGGGGGGCGTGATCGACTTGTTCGGACGCCTCATGGGGCAATGGCTGTCCGAACGGCTTGGTCAACCATTTGTCATAGAAAACCGCGCCGGTGCCGGAGGCAACCTAGGCGCCGAATTTGTCGTGCGCTCGCCAGCCGACGGCTATACTCTGCTTCAACTCTCATCTGTAAACGCATTTGGAGTCTCACTCTACGACAATCTTAGCTTCAATCTCGTTCAAGACCTTGCACCGGTCGCCAGTATCTACAGTGCACCAACTGTATTGATTGCAAATCAATCCTTCCCCGCAAAATCGGTGCCGGCACTGATTGCTCATGCCAAAGGGAACCCCGGCAAGGTCACTATGGCGTCGGCGGGCGTCGGCACGGCGGATCATGTATTCGGCGAACTATTCAAGTCCATGGCCGGCATCGACATGCTGCATGTGCCCTATCGCGGCGGGGCGCCCAAGATGACCGATCTCATCGCGGGTCAGGTCGACGTGACCTTCGAGCCCATCGCCACAGCGATGGAACAGATCAAAGCAGGTCGCGTGCACGCACTTGCGGTCACTTCGACAAAAAGGGTAGACGCCTTACCGAACGTGCCGCCAGTGAACGAATTCATCCCCGGCTACGAGGGCCTTGGGTGGCAAGGCATTGCTGCCCCCAGAAATACGCCAACGCCAATCATCGCTGCGTTAAACCGCGAGATCAACGCGGGCCTCTCCGATCCTAGGATAAAGGCCCGCATAGCCGATCTTGGTGCAACGGTTCTAGCGGGCACGCCGGCCGACTCCGGAGCATTTGTGACCCACTTTACTGAGAAGTGGGCGAAAGTGATCCGTGAGGCCAAGATCAAAGCGGAATGACATGAAGCGAGCGTCGCGCGTCAGTTGCACTATTGGGGGAGAGGAGACGCCATGACACTTACAGGACGAATGCCGCGAATGGGGGTAGACGCAGCCTTCGTTGCAAGCTGTTGCTTATGGATCGCGCTTTGGCCATCGTTGGCGTCGTCACAAGCAAATACTCTGAAGATCGTGGTTCCGTTTCCCGCGGGGGGCAGTGTCGATGTTCTTGCGCGGTTGGCCGCTGACCACATCGGCAAGTCTACCAGTCGGAATATCCTCGTCGAAAACCGTCCTGGGGCCAGCACTATCATTGCCAACGAAATGGTCGCCAGAGCACCGGCAGACGGAAACACTCTTTTGATGGTGGCGAACTCTTTTATCATCGCCAGCCAATTGCGTAGCGTCTCGTATGATCCGCTATCGAGCTTTGAGCCGATTTGTCACCTGGTGGATTCGCCCCAAGTCATCGTCATCCATGCCGCGTCTCCTTATCGGACGTTGGCAGAATTCGTCAGCGCAGCCCGTGCGAAGCCGGGTGCCTTCAATATCGCCACAAACGGGCCGGCCACACTCCAGCATGTGGCAGCCGAGATGTTCAAGAAAGCCGCTCAAATTGACTTGGCCTACATTCCCTATTCTGGTTCCGGACCAGCCGCAAACGCGTTGCTTGGGGGCCATGTCACGTCTGTTCTGGCCAACTATGCGGACCTGGCACCCAACATTTCGTCGGGAAAGCTTCGCGCGCTCGCCACGACGTCACCGAAGCGCATCGAGCCGCTGCCAGATCTGCCAACCGTCTCTGAACTGGGACTGAAGTTCGAGGCAACTGCCTGGTTCGGGGTCGTTGCACCCGCCGGAACGCCAGCTTCCGTGGTCTCGCAACTTACAACCGGGTTTGCCGGCGCGCTGAGTGATGCTCAAATACGAGCAAAGTTGACAGGACAGCAGCTTTATCCTGTCGGGACATGCGGGGCGGATTTCCGGAGTTTTCTGCGGAACGAGCTTGAGATCAGTGGCCGCACAGTCAAAGAGGCGCAGATCAAAGGCGAATGAGCGGACCGCCGACGATAAGTGGGGCATGTTTGGGCCACAGGAGAGATGATGCATATACACCGCCGAACATTCCTGCATCTTGCCGGTGGCGCCGCCGTGCTGCCGGCGCTTTCGCAAGTCGCGCATGGGCAGGCCTATCCGGCGCGGCTGGTGCGCATCGTTGTTCCGTTTCCGCCTGGACCTGGCATCGATGCTATCGCTCGCATCATCGCCAGTCGGCTCTCCGAAATCTGGAATACGCAGGTCATCGTCGAAAACCGACCAGGCGCCGGCGGCAACATCGGCTCTGAGGCGGTCGCCCGGTCAGAGCCAGATGGATACACGATGCTGTTCCATGGTCCCGGACTTGCTGTGAGTCATCATCTGTATGAACGTCTGCAATACTCAGTCGCAGACTTTGCGCCCGTTGTCCTGACGACCATGCTCCCGAATGTGATGGTTGTCCCGAGCTCCTCTACGGTAAAGTCCGTGAGTGAGTTCATCGCTCTTGCACGGTCTGGCAAGGCAATGACGTTTGGCTCGCCCGGAACCGGTACAACGCAACATCTATCCGGCGAATTGCTTAAGCAGATGGCCACCATTGAATTGACGCATGTCCCTTATCGAGGGTCGCCACAGGCTATGACTGACGTGATTGCCGGCCGCGTTGACTGCGTATTCACGAACAGTGGCGCTGCGGTGGAGGCGATCAGGGCCGGTCAGGTCAGAGGACTGGCGGTGACAAGCGCGAAGAGATTTTCTCCTCTTGCAGATTTGCCAAGCATCTCAGAGACTGTCACAGGATATGATGTTTCGACGTGGTTCGCACTCTTTGCACCCGCGAAGACCCCGCCGGCAGTGGTTAGGAGGATCAATGCCGACACCGTTTCGGCGCTTCACGACGCTGTCGTCAAGCAAAAGCTGGAGCAGTTAAGCGCCGTCGTGGCGCCTTCGACACCCGAAGAGCTTTCTTCTCTCTTGGCAAGTGAGCTGAGCAAATGGGGCAAGGTTATCAAAGAAGCAGGTATCAAACCGGAATGATTTTACTCTAGATCAAACTCCATCGCCACGCAGTCGCTATCAAGCCAGCAATTCATTGGTGAATATCGGCCGGGAGCCGCGATCAACCCTGCGACCAGTTTGGGAGGAATCTCATGCAACGTCCACGCCGACAATTTCTGCTTTCGGTGGCCCGCGTTTGCCCGACACTGATTTGGCTTGGCTGCATTTTGGGGCTGTTGCTGCTCGGAGCCTTGCCGGCAAGACAGCAGCAAGCCGCCGCCCAAGGATCGGCCCTCACGTTCGGGCTATTCGGTGATTTGGCCTATAGTCCAGCAGAAGAGCCGCTGTTGCAGAACGTACTGAATGACCATCGAATTTTGATCACTCGGGGGTCGAGCGCCTGGATAGGAGAGCGGAATCAATATGACGCTCAATGCACAAGCCGATGTTCTGGCCAACTCCTTCAACGGCATGGCGGTGACGCAATCACAGCGACCTAGCCCACCCGATGAGCCGCCCGCTCGTCGACCGCTATCCCTTGCGGCCGGCTTCCAATCTTCGATCGCACGCTCGCCATCGTGGCATCGAGCAGGCCGACGAGCGTCTGCAGATCGTCTGCGCCCGGCACTCCGGTTGTGCGCGCATGCCGCTCGACCGCCTCGGCAGACGCCGCCACCTGCCGCGCGCCGATATTGTGACTCATCGACTTGAGCGCATGCGCGGCGCGCGCGGCCGCGTCGGCATCGCCAGCCTCGACGGCACGGGTCAATTCGGCGCGGATGCGCGGGGCATTATCGAGGTAGAGCCCGAAGATACGGTGCATGAATCCGACGCCGGCAGGACCAGCCATCTCCTCCAACTCATGCAGGACGCCCGTATCCAGCAACGCATCGGCGGCCTCTCCGCTTCCGGCCAACGCCATGCCCATGAGGCCGGACGAGCCCGGCGCCGACCAGACCGGAAACAGCCGCTCCAGGCAGGCGCCGAGCTGGGCAAGCGTAAATGGCTTGTGGACGATATCGTCCATGCCGGCATCACGCCAGGCAGTCGCGGCCTTGCCGATGACATGGGCGGTCAGCGCCACGATCGGCAGCCGCTCGCGTCCGTCGCGCTCCTCTTCATCACGGATGGCGCGCGCCGCCGTAAAGCCATCGATGTCCGGCATGCTGCCGTCCATCAGGACGACGTCAAACGAGCCGTCGCGGACCGCCGCAATCGCTTGCGCGCCGTTGTCAACGGTCCGCACCGCAGCCCCGAGCCGCGCGAGCGCGGCGGTTGCGACCTCGCGATTGACCGCGCTGTCGTCCGCCACCAGGACCTTGAGCCCGGTGAACTGCGGCAGGGAAGGCTGTTTGCCGATGGCTTCAGTTCGCACCAGCAGCGGGCCGCCCGCCACGATACGGCCGAGCAGATCTTCCACGTCGGCGCGCATGAGCGGCCGGGTGAGAACGGCATCGGCGAGCCCGTCCGCGACGAGCTTGTCGGCCGACGTGTCGCCGAAATCCGCAACCGCGATGACGACCGGCTTGCGCTCCTGACCCCGATCGAGCGCTAACGCGCGCAGCCGCGCGGCGTCCGCGCAGACCAGCGCGGCATGCGAATAGCTCCGTTCCCGCAGGCTATCGACAACATAGCCGGACGCACCGAAATAGCGGGCGGCCGTCGCGACGGTGGCCTCGCCTTGCAGATCGAGCACACACAAGGGCGGCGTCTGTTCAGCGTCGAGCCGCGGCCATGCGCGATCCTGTGAAACACTCTCGTTGAGAGGAACCGTGACGGTGAACGTGGAGCCCTGCCCTGACGTGCTGGTCACGCTGATGTCGCCGCCCCAGGCCGCGACCAGCTTGTTGCAGATCGCAAGGCCAAGCCCGGTGCCGCCGTATTGGCGCGTGGTCGACTGGTCAGCCTGCGAAAAGGCGTCGAAGATTGTTGCAAGCTTGTCGGGCGGGATGCCGATCCCGGTATCCTTCACCGCGATCGAGAGCATGTCCGGCCGGCCGGCGGCCGGGCCGATCAGCAGGTGGACATAGCCCTGCTCGGTGAACTTGAGCGCATTGTTGACGAGGTTGCCGATGACCTGCGTCATGCGCACGGGGTCGCCCGTGATGGTGCGCGGCGTCGTGGGATCGACAACCGCGGCGAGATCCACGTTCTTGCTGCGGGCGCGCTCCGCAAACAGGCTGATGGTCGTGTCGGCCTGCTGCGCCACGTCAACCGGCAGCGCTTCAAGCTCGAGCTTGCCGGCTTCGATCTTGGAGAAATCCAGGATGTCGTTGATGATCGCGAGCAGGCTCTGGCCCGAGTTTGCGATCACGTCCGCGCAACGGCGCTGCCGCGGCGGCAACTCCTCCTTGGCGAGCAATTCGGCCATCACCATGATGCCGTTCATCGGCGTGCGGATTTCGTGGCTCATGGTGGCCAGAAAATCGGACTTGGCGCGGTTCGCCGCCTCCGCGGCGTCGCGCGCGTCGCGCAGGTCACGCGTGCGGTCGGCGATGTCGCGCTCGAGGTTGCGCCGATGCGCATCGAGCCGCGCGTCGCGCTCTTTGATGTCGCTCAGCATGGCGTTGAAGCCGTCGATCAACTGGCCGACCTCGCGGTCGCCGGCCGCTTCGAGCGCGATGTCGTAGCGCTGCTGCTCGCGCACCTGCATGGTGGCGGCGACCAGCCACTGCAGGGGCTGCGCGATGCCACGCTGAAACCGCCATCCCACCGCGAGCCCCACGGTGAGCGCGATCAGTCCGCCGAAGGCCGTGATCGCCACTGACCCGATCAGCCGTCCCCCGAGCCCGTCCGTGCCACCAATCAAGATCAGCTGGCCCGCCGGCTCCCCGCCGTGAACGATTGGCGCGCTCACCAGCACGGTCTGGCTGGTTAACAATGCGAAAACGGTTTCGTTGCCGTCGAGGTCCGCGTCGCCGACGAGCCGCGGCGCGCTGCCGAGGGTGGCGAGCGGCACCCCGTCGGCCGTCCGGACCTCGGCGTAGAGGATGCCCGGAACGTTGCCGATTGCTCGGATCGCAGCGAATGCGCCGGCGGCGTCGCGGCTGAAGGCCGCGGTGGCCACCGCCGCCGAGAATGCCTGCGCGGTCGCCTGCATCACCTCGCGCCGGCCATCGATGAACTGCAGCGATTGCTGCCAGACCGACACCGCGGCCGACACGATCATGCCGGCGCCGACGGCGGCGAGCACCACGGCTGCGAGACGGCTCGTCAGCGACGGTCGCGTGCTCTCGCTCTGATCCTGCGATCGATGCATTGGTGAACAAAACACTAAAAAACTGAATAAGAGTTTACCACAGGCTGGAACTGCGATTTAAAAAAATCCAACGACAATTGAAATCCAAATGGAAGGTCCGCGTTAACATGACCGACATCCCACAGAAGTGGTGGTACGTCTTTGACGAGCCGACCCGCATTCTCGTGGTCGACGACGACCCGATCCTGCGTGAGTTCGCCAGCGTCTACCTCACGACCCCCATGAGCGAGGTCATGCTGGCGCCTGACGCCTCGACGGCGCTCGATCTCCTGGCGCGCGAGCAGTTCGACGTCGCGCTGATCGACATCGAGATGCCGGGCATGGACGGCTTCGAGCTGGTCGAGTGCATCCGCTCGCAGGACAAGCTGCGCCGGTTGCCGATCGTGATGGTCACGGGGCGGGAGGACATCGTCTCGATCGATCGCGCCTACACCGTGGGTGCGACGTCGTTTGCCACCAAGCCCGTCAATTGGCGCCAGCTCAGCCATCAATTGCGCTACGTCATTCGCGCGAACAGAAACCAGACGACGGCGCCGGCTGGGCAGGACAACCGTAGTCGCGCGACCAGTCCGTCCGCCACATGGATGTCCGCCGGTACGCGCCGCGAGTTCGCGACCGCGCTCGGCTCCATCATCAACGCCGCAAAGCGCATCACCAACGATCGCGCGCCCAGTCGCGAGACGGCCCACGAGATCATCGCGGCCGCAGAGGCTCTGCTGCTCAGATCGCTGGTGACCGGAGAAGCAAGCGAGAAGCGCACCCTGACGTACTTGCCGTCCGCCCAGCAGCCGTTGCCGCGCGCGAGCTGACCACGAGCCTTTCCAATGCATCGACCCCTCCATCCAGGCCATCGGCGACACTGCAATCTCGCTGAGACATCACCAACCGATGTGATGGTGATGCAGGAGAGCGCACGCTCACAGACAGAACGTTTGCCGATGTGTTGGATTCGCAAGTACCGAGACAAAGGCGCCTCGCTCTGCGCGGTGATGCAGCAGACCGGACACTTCGTCGGCGACGAAGCCGCTGGTACGCTGACGATATTCGGGCTGACCTTGCCGGTTCTTATGGTCGCGGCAGGGATGGCGGTGGATTACAGTCTCGCGGCATCGACCCGCAGCAAGATGCAAGCCCGTGCCGACTCGGCGGCGTTGGTGTCGGTTCGAGAGCTCCAACTCGCTCGCGCGGATTCCGGCAGGATCACCGCGGTCGCCAACAATGTCATAAATAGCTCACTTCAGGACGTGACGACGGAGGTCAAGGTCGATTTTAAGGCCATGACGGTTCAGGTCGACATCCAGAAGAAATACAGTTCCTTCCTCGGCTTCTTGTCTGGAAAGCAATTGCGCGTCAGTGCCACAGCCAAGATGAGCGGTTCCATGCCGCTGTGTCTGCTGGGGCTCGACCCCTCGGCTCCGCAAACGATCGGTTTGGAGTGGTCGGCAATGCTGACGGCACCCGGATGCCTGGTGCAGTCGAATTCCAAGAGCTCTTTCGGGCTGCAATCGCTGTACCAAGCCGTCATGAAGGCCGGCATGATCTGCTCCGCAGGCGGGAGAGTTTATACCACTTTCGCCAACTATGCTCCGACCCCCACCACCGATTGTCCGGTCCTGCCGGACCCCCTGAGCTCCCGCGCCGCGCCGCCCATCGGCGCCTGCAACCACAAGAATAAAGTTGTCAACGGGATATTCGCGACGCTTCAGCCTGGCGTCTATTGCGGTGGTCTGACGCTGACCAACGGTGCTGTGGTCAAACTGTCGAGCGGAATCTTTGTCATCAAGGATGGGCCGCTGATTGTTGACAGCGGCGCATCTATTTCCGGCACTGAGGTCGGGATCTATCTCAAGGGCAGCGCGGCCAACCTCACGTTCGATGCAGACACCACCGTCGACCTCTCTGCACCCAAGGAGGGCTCGCTCGCGGGCATCTTGATTTTTGACGATCCCTCGGGCGCCAGCGCCCCGGCCAAGGCACCCAAGAGCGGCCGAGGGGTCCTTGGTCGATTGATTCCGACAAGTGCCCCGCGACAGCACCAAATCTTTAGTGACAATGCCCGGCGATTGCTCGGCACCATCTACATGCCGCAAGGCGAGATCATTATCGATGCAACTAAGCCGATCGCGGACAAGTCCGCCTACACCGTCCTCGTGGTCAGGCAGCTCCACCTCTTTTCCGGCCCGAACCTGATTCTGAACAGCGATTACAGCGCCACCGACGTGCCGGTACCGCCCGGCGTTGGGCCTTACGGCAGCAGCGTCAGGCTGACGAACTAGAGCACGACCGAGTCGCGATTACGGCCGGTTCCCTCTCCCCGTTGGGGAGAGTCCCGCAGTGCCGCGATCTGAGTCCGTGCTCACCCAATGAGGTCTACGTCGAGCGCGACGCACGAAAGGCAAGCCTCAGGGAATCGCGCGCTCGCGCCGCCGCGCCGGCAGCCCATA
>Ga0209798_10000539_pt1 | contig 22976 bp, 23 predicted proteins | sample DOMMetBare3Fresh_FD_187475 | JGI IMG/M metagenome (GOLD analysis project Ga0209798, IMG submission 187475) | Wetland sediment microbial communities from St. Louis River estuary, USA, under dissolved organic matter induced mercury methylation -... | ecosystem: Environmental > Aquatic >... | reverse complement strand
GTCTGGCTCAAGCGCCACAGCACCTGGAACATCGTGGTGGGTGGTCTTGCCGGTAGTTTTGCCGTGCTTGCCGGCGCGGCTGCGGTCGATCCCAGCCCGCAATTCTTTCCGGTCGTGCTCGCGGTCGTGCTGTTCCTGTGGACGCCGCCCCATTTCTGGAGCCTGGCGGCTGCCAAGGGCGAGGACTATGCCAAGGCCGGTGTGCCCATGCTCCCGATCGTGGCGCCGACGCATGCATGGACGCTCGCGGTCCTGACGCACACGCTTGCGCTCACGATCATCGCGCTGATCCCGCTCTGGTATGGAGCAGGGCTGTTCTATGGGCTTGGCGCAGCCTCAGGCGGCGCGTTCTTCTTGTGGAAGAGCGTCGTGCTCTACCGGACACCGACAAGGCAGACCGCCATGGCTAATTTCTTCGCTTCGCTGCTGCAATTGTCGTTGCTGATCGCTGGCGTGCTGCTTGATGCGGCGATCGCGTCGTGATCATGCGCGGGAGATGGACCATTCCGGCGCTGGTTGTGGCGCTCGCTATCGCGGCGCCCGCGGCGGCTTCGCAGACCACCCGGATTGACTCGGCCCGGGCGATCGCACGCAGCGAGGAGGCGATCGGCCGGACGATCGGCAGGTACACGCTGACCGATTCGACCGGGGCCGTCCTCGCGCTCGAATCCTATCGCGGCAAGCCCCTGGTCATCAGCCTTGTCTATTCAACCTGCAGTTCGGTGTGTCCGCCGACGACCCAGCGGGTCATCACAGCCGTCAATGAAGCGCGCCGGGTGATAGGCTCCGACCAATTCGAGGTCCTGTCTGTAGGCTTTGATGCCCGCAATGACACGCCAACCCGCATGGCGCAGTTTGCCGCTGTGCAAGGGGTCAAGTTCTCCAACTGGCGGCTCGCCAGCGCGGACGCCGGCACGATCGAAGGCCTGCTGCACGATCTTGGTTTCAGCTATGCCGCGGTGGCCGGTGGCTTTGACCACGTGACCCAGACCACGATCGTCGATCGTGACGGCAGGGTCTACCGGCATGTCTATGGGGATGACTTCCCGATCCAGATGTTCATCGAGCCGCTCAAGGACGTGGTCTACGGCACCGCGACCGGGCTCAGCATCGGAGGTCTCATCGATCGCCTCAAGTTCATCTGCACGGTTTACGATCCGGGGGCGGGCCGCTACCGGATCGACTATGGGCTGGCCTTTGGCAGCGTGATCGCAGCGCTCTCGCTGCTGGTTTTCGGCGGCTTGATTTTCCGCGAATGGCGCCGCACCGGACATGCATGAGAGCTCGGAGACATTTTGCGCGGACGCCGCCATCGGAGTTCTTCCGATGCGCCGGGCCGCTCTGCAGACCTCGCCACGGAGAAGCAGGTGATCGGCGCAATTCGAATCTTGCTCCGGCACGGCTTCGAGCTGATCGAACGGCCGTTCGACCGGCTGTTTGGACCGGCGCTCAATCCGGTCGCCCAGCTCGGCGCGCTCGGCTTTTTCTTCTTCTGGATCGTGGCGGTCAGCGGCATCTATCTCTTCATCTTCTTCGATACTGGCATCGAGCGCGCCTACGAGTCGGTCGAGTACATCACCAAGGACCATTGGTATCATGCCGGCGTCATGCGCAGCCTGCATCGCTACGCATCCGATCTCATGGTCGTGATGCTGGTCGTTCACATGCTGCGCGAGTTTTCTTACGACCATTATCGTGGCGTGCGCTGGTTCTCGTGGCTGACCGGGCTGCCGATCATCTGGCTGCTCTACACCTCGGGAATCACGGGCTATTGGCTGGTGTGGGACAGGCTCGCCCATTACGTGGCGCTGGTCACATCCGAGTTGCTCGACTGGCTGCCGATCTTCGGGGAGCCGATCGCGCGCAACTTCATCGCGACCGGGACGCTGACGAGTCGCTTCTTCACGCTCATGGTGTTCATGCACGTGGCGGTCCCGCTCTTTCTCCTGTTCATCATGTGGGTGCACATCCTGCGCATCTCGCGGCCGAAGGTGAACCCGCCGCGCGCGCTGGCGCTGATGTCGTTGATGGCGCTGATCGCGGTCTCGTTCTGGAAACCAGCCGTCTCCCAGGGACACGTCGATCTGGCCAGGGCGCCGGTCGAGGTCGGGCTGGATTGGTTCTATCTGCCGCTTTACCCGCTGACCGATTTCTGGGGGCGGGGTGCGGTGTGGGCGCTGCTCGCGGCGTTTTTCCTGATGGTCGGCCTGATGCCGTGGCTGCCACCGTTGCGGCGCGCGCGACCGGCGGAAGTCGATCTCGTCCACTGCAATGGCTGTACCCGCTGCGCGGAGGACTGTCCCTACGAGGCGATCCGCATGGTGAGACGGACCGACACGCTGCCCTTTCCCACGCAGGCGCAGGTCAATCCGGCGCTCTGCGTCTCCTGCGGTATCTGTGTCGGCTCCTGCCCGTCGTCGAGTCCCTTTCGACGCACCGAGGAGTTGCGGACCGGCATCGATCTGCCGGACTATCCGCTGCGCGAGTTGCGCGAGCGTGTCGTTGCGGCGGCAGAAGCGCTGCAGGACTCGCCGCGCATTCTGGTGCTCGCCTGCGAGCATGGCGGTGCGGCCGGACGCCTCAGCGGCGTCGTCAGACTGCCATGCGTTGCGATGGCGCCGCCTTCGCTGATCGACTTCATCATCAGCCGCAGGCACGCGGAAGGGGTCGTCGTCGCAGGCTGTGCGGAAAGCGCTTGTTATCATCGCCTCGGTATCAACTGGGCCAAGCAGCGTTTTGCGGGGCAACGAGATCCCTATTTGCGAGCGCGCGTTCCGCGTGGTCGCTTGGCCACGATCTGGACATCGGCGCTCGAGAGCCGGCGTTTCGACCAGGAATTTGCGGCTTTCAGGAGCCGAATCGCGGCGCTGGGGCCGGTGAAGCGCGACACCCACGCTCCGGCTGGGGCCGCCGCAAACCCCGCCGATGGCTCTGCGTCAATCAAGGAGGAGATCGGGTCATGAGCTCAATCCTCCGCATCGGCGTCCAATTCCTGGTGATTGTGGCGCTGTTTGCTGCGGTTGCGGCGTTCTCGGATCATCCCATATATCGGCAGATACCGCAGGGCTCCGGGATCGTGATGCTAACCTTCGTGCACGGCTCCGACCGTCGCGCCGAGTGCCGGCGGCTCACTCCCGAAGAGATCGCCAAGCTGCCGCCCAACATGCGCAAGGTCGAAGACTGTCCGCGCCGGCGCCGTCCGATCGACGTGGAGCTTGATGTCGACGGGCGCACGATCTTTCGGGCGAGCCTGTCCCCGACCGGCATTGCCGGCGACGGACCGTCGCGGGTCTACGAGCGGTTTGTGCTGCCATCCGGTCGACACGACCTGGCCGTCCGTATGCGCGACACGCCTAGAGCCGAGGGTTTCGATCACGAGCGAAGCGGAGTCTTGGAGCTTGCCCCGGATCAGCTCTTCGTCATCGACTATCGGTCGGCGAACGGCGAATTCGTTTTCCGTTGAAGCATCGCAGGAGTGAGAGACATGCCGTTGCTGCAATGGAAGGATGAATACAGCGTCGGGGTCGCGGCGGTTGACCACGAGCACCGGGAGCTCATCGACCTCGTCAACAAGCTGCATGAGATGATTGTTGCCAAGCGCGGCAAGCCGGACATTGCGGATCGCCTGGGCGACCTCTTCAAGGGCATCTCCGCGCACTTCGCGCTCGAGGAGAAGTTCATGCGCGAATCCCAATATGATCAACTCGCGCAGCACAAGCAGGACCATGAGCGTCTGTTGGACGATATCCGGGACATCATGGACAGCGTGGAGGACAATCAGGACATTGACGATGAAGCCCTTGGCGCGCGGCTGGAAGCCTGGTTCGCGCGCCACTTCGAAACCCAAGACGCGCGCCTGCACCGGCGGCTGGGCGCGCATCCTCACCCCTAGCGCCGGGAACAGCATTGAAATGAGCAACTCACCCACAGCATGGAGGTTGACATGAAGGAGCTCTTAGCTGCAGTCGCGATCGCAACACTGTTGGCGGGACCGGCGCTGGCGCAGGATCTCGCGGCGGGCGCAAACTCGTACAAGAAGTGCGCGCCCTGCCATGACGTTGGTCCGACTGCCAAGAACAAGGTCGGGCCGCAACTCAACGGGCTTGACGGCCGGACCTCGGGGACGATCGCGGGCTACAATTACTCCGATGCCAACAAGAGTGCCGGGATCGTCTGGAACGAGGCGAGCTTCCTGGATTACATTAAGGACCCGAAAGCGAAGATTCCGAACACCAAGATGGTGTTCGTGGGCATCAAGGACTTGGCAGAAGCCAAGAACCTATGGGCCTATCTCAAACAGTTCGACGCGGACGGCAAGCAGAAGACGGCGGCGCGCCCCGCGGAGCGGATGCGGCTCAGCGAACGGTAGTGCGGCTGACCGTGGGGCTTGGCGTATGTTGAATCCAAGCTCCCGGTACGAGGCCGTCATTGCGGCTATCGACGCTGCAAATGCCGCTGATCCCAACACGATCGATGTTGGGGGGCGGGGAGAGCCGGCCGAACTGGTCTACGGGCGGCGGATGAGTGCGACGCTGGCGCGGATGGCTCCCGATGCATCCGAGCCGTTGCGCATCGCCGCCCGCGGGCAACACATCGAGCGCTGGCGCTCGCCGCGCAAAAGCTATCCCGAGGGCCGCACCGGCTATTTGAAATGGCGCAAAGACCTCAGGGATCTCCACGCCCAGCGACTCGGCGAGATCATGGCGAATGCCGGCTATGAGCCGGGCGACATCGCGCGCGTCGGCGCGCTGGTGCGCAAGGAGAAGCTCAAGGTCGATCCCAAGGCGCAGTTGCTGGAAGATGTGGTCTGCGTCGTATTCCTCGAGCATTATCTTGAGGTTTTCATGGCCAAGACCGAGCCTGCCAAGATGCCCGGCATTCTGGCCAAGACGTGGCGCAAGATGTCAGAGCGCGGCCACGCCGAAGCGCTCGAACTCGATGTGCCGCCCGAAGTGCTGCGCCTGCTCGAGCAGGGGCTTGCCGAGATTGGCGCCGGAAAGTAGTCGGCCGAGGCGCTGGATCGGACGTCACCCGGGCATGCGGCCCCATCGGTGCTCACGACCGTCGCGGTCAGTGGCCCACACGGCCACGCCGCCCATCCTGCCGACAATCGCCTCGACCTCGACAGGGGAAGCTGCATAGAGCGCAGTTGACAGCGCGTCCGCGACCGCTGCGGATTGATGGTGCACGGTGAGCCGGCGCCATTGCTGCGCGCTGCGGCCGGTGCGCGGGTCAAACAGGTGATGGGCGGCGCCACCCGAACCCAGGATGCAGCCGGCTCCTTCCGAGGTTGCCAGCGCGCCGTCATCGAGCGCAATCGGTTGGGTGCCCTCGCGTGCAATCCACCACGGCGCTCCGTCCGCGCGGGCTCCCAAGGCGCGCTGCTCGCCGAGATCGACCAGCACGTGATCGAATCCGCGCGCCCGCAGGAGGTCCGCGATGCGGTCGGTGACGTAACCTTGGCCAAGACCATTGAGCGTGATGCGCTGGCCACGGCGGAGCCAAATGAGGTCACCGTCCATTTGAATGCGTCGCCAATCCACAGTCACGCGAGCGGCCGCGAGAGCGTTGTCAGGCGGCAGAGGCGCCGCCGGGTTGGAGGCGAACCAATCGACGTGCGCTTCCCACAGCGCCTGAACGCTCGGGTCGAACAGGCCGTTGGTGACCTCCGCAATGGCCAGGGCCAGCGCCAGCGCGCGGCGCAGGTCGGCGCTTGGCGCGGTTATCATGCTGTTGCGGTTCAGCCGGCAAATCTCTGAATCGGCGCGGAACAGGCTCAGCGCGCGTTCGAGCCGCTCGATCTCGGTGACGACCGCGTCCACTGTGGCGCGGACCTTCGCTTCGCTGACGCCGCAGAACACGATGCAGGCATCGGTGCCCATCGCGAGGCCGTGCCATTCAAGTTCGGAGGCGGCCGGTCTCTGTCGGCCGACGGCCGCCGCTGCAGCCGTCGCCGCCAGAATGCCGATCGCCCGGCGGCGGGTCACGGCCTTATGCTGCATCGTCGGCCCCCTTGGCGCTAGTCGGCGCGGCCATGGCGCCAGTCGTCGCGACAGGACGAGGCCTTCGGCGCTCTTCGCGCTTCTTGAGATGCCAGCAGACGTCGCGGTCGAAATAGTTGGCCTGGCATTGCAGGCAGTAGATGCACTCGTTCGGATTGATCTGGCCGAGCGGATGGATGGCCTGCACCGTGCAGCGACGCGCGCACACCTGGCACTCCGAACCGCATTCACGATAACGCTTGAGCCATTCGAACATGCGCATGCGCGCCGGGATGGCCAGCGCGGCGCCTAATGGACAGAGGTAGCGGCAAAACAGCCGCTCGACGAACAGGCCGGCGACGAGAAGCGCAAGCGCGTAACCGATGAACGGCCAATCGCGCAGAAACTTCAGCGTGATGGCGGTCTTGAACGGCTCCACTTCGGCAAGTTTGAACGCGGACAGAATGGAATTGAGCGACACCGCGAGGATGCCGAGGAACACGACGTACTTGATCATCCACAGTCGCTCGTGCAGTCCGAACGGAATCTCGATCTGCTTGATGCCTAGTCGCCTAGCGAGCTTGTTCAATAGCTCCTGCAACGCGCCGAACGGGCAGAGCCAACCACAGAACACGCCGCGGCCGAGAAAAAGCAAGCTTACCGCGACGAAGCTCCAGAGCAGAAACACCAGGGGGTCGAGCAGGAATAGTTCCCAGCGAAAGCCCGACAGCAGTGCATGCACGAACGTGATTACGTTGACCACCGATAATTGCGCGTTGGCGTACATGCCCAGGAAGCCAAACGTCAGAAGCAGGAAGCCAATGCGGAAGGCGCGATAGAGGCGACCGTGGGCGACGAATGCATCCTGAAAGATCAGGACGATCGTGAGGACGCCCAGCATCACCACGAGCACCGCAATTTCGAATTGTCGGGCCCACCAGCTGTCTTGCCACAAGGGTATTGCGGCCGCGGCTCCCTCTTGGGCTGCCGGAGAGTCGACTTTCGGCGCAGCCGCGACGGGCGGCGCGGTCGCGCCGGCCGGCTGGTCGACGTAGAGCGCTGGAACACGATAGTCGAGCGACACCACGGGTGATGGTGCGGGCGAAGGTGTAGCACGCGCCAGGACGAGGTCGAGCCGGAACGGTGCGGTTGCATCGAACCCGCTCGCGCGTGCGATACGAAAGAGACCGATTTCGCGCAACTCCGGCGTGCCCGCGGCATGCAGCCGGTCAATGCGGAGGTGATCGTCTGCCCGTAGACGGAGGGTCTTGTCCGCCTGGATGATCTCGATGCGCTCGAAGACGCCGGTGCGGCGCCAGTCGGTGCCCTTGAAGGAATAGAGACCGGACGCCGCAATCAGGATCAGGTCGTCGTCCGGACCGAGCCTCGCGACCTCGTGCTCGTAGTCGCGTTGCCCCAATAGGCTTTCTCCAACAGCCGACGGCGTTGCGAGCGCGAGCCAGAGATCGATGAAGACCTTGTCGGGCTCGGCATCCGCTGTTCCAAGCAGGCGTGCGGCATCTCCGCGCGTGAGCGTCAACCGGCGAAGGGAGCCTTCGTCGACCAGCGCGGGCCAGGAGGAGCGGCGGGAGTTCTCGCGCTGGATGCGCGGTTTGCCAGTCGATTCCGCCGTCACGCTGCGCCCGCGCAGCACGGCGCGCGCGGAGCGCACGATCGCGTCACGGATGACGGCGCTGGTCACCGAGGCGCCGGCCACCCCGCGCGGGCCGTTAGCGCTTCCGCCCGCCGCGCGCAGGCTGCCCTTCCAGACGTCGAAGCCCCGGAACGCCGCGACGTAGGCGGCGAGCGCCTCGCGCGGAATGCCGATGACGAGAATCGGCTCCTCATGCGCGACGATGATGGCGCCCGCGACAATGCCGTCGGATGTGACCGCGGCTACAATATCAAGCGGCCGTCCCGCATAGCCGACCGAGCCGCTGACATCGCGCGTGGAGAACGCATAGCCGACCGTGTGCCCATCGCGGTCGCGGATCGGCGCCGAGGGCGGAGAGCCGCCCGGTGCGTCGACCGTCAGGGTCTCCGCGGCAGGGAAGAATTGTGCCGCGATCGTCAAATCGGCGGCCGCGGCGGGCAGCAGGAGCCATTGGCAGAGGGCAACAAGCCCTATGCAAGTTAACGCACAGCGCCGCCGCCGTGAGGCCCCGATGATCGATCGCATGAAGCCCCTATACACACTGTCCCAGGTGTCGACTTGACTACGATCAAGCGAAACAACGCCTCATAATCTTGACGAAAGTCAATGTGTCTGACCACTCAGGCAGGGAGATTGAGTTGCTTGAATCCATAAGGAGAACGACGATGAGGCACTCCCTGACGATGGTGGGCGGGCTCATGCGCGGTGCATCACTGGCGAGCTTGGTCATTCTTGGCACGCTCGCATCGCAGAGCCCCGCGCAGTCACAGACGGCGCCATCGCCGAGCGATCTGCAACAGCACCGCACCACGCCCGGTGGCCAGTACCAGCCGAGTCTGGATGTGATGGGCGAGAAGGGCATGGAGCAGCCGGGCGCCAAGCCTGGCGATCCGGTCTTGAGCAAGGAGGAGTTCGCGCAGGCCAATCGAATCTATTTCGAGCGTTGCGCCGGATGCCATGGCGTGCTGCGCAAAGGCGCAACGGGTAAAGCGCTGACGCCCGACCTGACCAAAAAGCTGGGCTTCGACTATCTGCGTGACTACATCAACTATGGCTCGCCCGGCGGCATGCCGAACTGGGGGACCTCCGGCGATCTCAAGGAGAGCGAAATCGAGCTGATGGCACGCTATCTCCTCAACGAGCCGGCGCAGCCGCCGGAATTCGGTCTCAAGGAGATGAAGGAAAGCTGGAAGGTCCTGGTGCCGGTCGCGCAGCGCCCGACCCGGAAGATGAATGGCCACGATATTGATGATCTGTTCTCGGTCACATTGCGTGACTCGGGTGAGATCATGCTGATTTCTGGCAAGACCAAGAAAATTGAGCATATCCTGAAGACCGGCTATGCGGTGCACATCTCGCGCATGTCGGCATCCGGGCGTTATCTCTACACGGTCGGCCGCGACTCCAAGATCAATCTGATCGACCTGTGGATGGACCCGCCGCAGACGGTTGCCGAGCTCAAGGTCGGCACCGAGGCGCGCTCGGTCGAGACCTCGAAGTTCAAGGGCTTTGAGGATAAGTATGCGATCGCGGGGTCGTATTGGCCGCCGCAGTTCGTGATCATGGACGGGGCGACGCTCGAGCCACTGAAGGTCGTTAGCACCCGCGGCCCAACCTACGATACGCAGGAGTATCACCCTGAGCCGCGCGTCGCCGCCATCGTGGCGTCCCACTTTGCGCCCGAATTCGTCGTCAACATCAAGGAAAGTGGCCACGTCCTGCTGGTCAACTACAGTGATCTCAAGAACCTGAAGGTGACCGCGATCGAGGCCGAGCGCTTTCTGCATGATGGTGGCTTCGACAAGACAGGACGCTATTTCCTCGTCGCGGCGAACGCACGTCATCGGATCGCGATCGTTGACACCAAGGATGGCAAGCTGGTTGGTGTCATCGACTCAAAGGGGCAGACGCCGCATCCGGGTCGCGGCGCCAACTTTACTCATCCCAAGTTCGGCCCGGTCTGGGCGACGAGCCATCTTGGAGATGACACGATTTCCTTCATCGGCACCGATCCGGCGCGAAACAGGGCGAACGCCTGGAAGGTGGTCCAGACGGTGAGCGGCCAGGGCGGCGGCTCACTCTTCATCAAGACGAACCCCAAATCGGAAAATCTCTACGTCGATACGCCGCTCAATCCCGATGCTGAGATCTCGTCTTCGGTTGCGGTGTTCAAGATCAAGGATCTTGCGCTGGACAAACCGCAATACAAGGTCCTGCCCATCGGCCAATGGTCGGGCATCTCCGAGGGCCAGCGCCGGGTGGTGCAGGGCGAGTTCAACAAGGAAGGCACGGAAATTTGGTTCTCAGTGTGGAATGGAAAGGAGCAGGAATCGGCCATTGTCGTGGTCGATGACAAGACGCTGACGTTGAAGTCGGTGATCCGCGACAAGCGGCTGGTGACACCGACCGGCAAGTTCAACGTCTACAACACCCGCAACGACGTCTACTGATCGCGTTGCAAGCAGGCGGTGCGAGGATCGCTCGCGCCGCCTTCTTTCCATATCGAGGGCAGCAGATGACGAAGGGAAAAGTGCTCCTGGTGGGAGCCGGCCCGGGCGATCCGGACCTGCTGACGATCAAGGCGGCGCGCGCCATCGCGGACGCGGATGTCGTGGTGTACGACCGGCTTGTGGCGGAGGCGATTCTCAAGCTCATTCCTGATGGTGCTGCGCGGATCAACGTCGGCAAATGGCCGGGTCACCATCCGGTGCCGCAGGCGGAGATCAATCAGCTCCTGGTGCGGCTGGCGAAGACCGGGCGCAAGGTCGTTCGCCTGAAGGGCGGCGACCCGTTTATTTTCGGCCGCGGCTGCGAGGAAGCATCCGAGCTTGCGCGTGCCGGCATCGCCTTCGAGGTCGTTCCCGGCATCACGGCGGCACAGGGCTGTGCGGCGGCCGCCCGCGTTCCGCTCACCCATCGCGGGCTCGCGACCGGCGTGCGTTACGTGACCGGTCATTGCCGGGCTGAAGCGCCGCTGGACCTCGATTGGGCCGGCCTTGCCGATCCTGCCACCACGCTCGTCATCTATATGGGCATGGCGGCCATCGATGAGATCGCGCGCGAGCTGATTGGGCATGGGCTGCCCGCCGACACGCCCGCCCTTGCGGTGTGTCAAGGCACGACTCCACAGGAGCAGCGATTGTGCGTTTCGCTGGCCGAGCTGCCGGGCGCGGCGCGCAACGCGCGATTCAGTGGGCCCGTTCTATTCATCATTGGACGAGTTGCCGCAATCGCGGTCGAGCATAGCGAAGGTGTCCATGCAAGGACTACGGAAACGATGGCCGTGGTGGCGTAACGGTCTCGGCGCCGTTCTTGCCATGATTGCCGGCCACGCAGCTGCGGGCGAAGTGCCCGACACGTCGAGACTGTCGCACCTCGTGCGCCAGGAATGCGGCTCGTGTCATGGCTTGGCGCTGACCGGTGGCCTCGGAGCGCCTCTGACCCCTGACAGGCTGGCGCGCTGGGACCGCGAGCAGGTCGCCGCCATCATCCTCGACGGCATTCCGGGTTCGCCGATGCCGCCTTGGCGCGCGCTCATCAGCGAAGGGGACGCGCGCTGGATCGCCGATGTGCTCAAGCGGGGAACGCTGCCATGATCAACGTGCTTCGCTATGTTGCCGGTGTCCTTCTTGGCGCCGTCATCGTATCGGCCGCTGCGGCGGAACTGCGCGGCACGGGCGATCTCGGCATCGTCGTCGAACGCGCCTCCGGCTCGGTGGCGGTCGTGGATACGAGCAAGCGCAGCGTTCTTGGGCGCATCCAGGGTCTTGGCGATCTGTCCCATGCATCGGCCGTGTTCTCGCGCGATCAGCGGTTCGCGTTTGTGTTCGGTCGCGACGGCGGTCTCAGCAAGATCGACCTGTTGAAGATGACGGTCGCCAAGCGCGTTCTCCAGGCCGGCAACTCCATCGGCGGCGCGATCTCGGACGATGGCGCGCTGGTGGCGGTCTCGAACTACGAGCCGGGCGGCGTGCGCGTCTTCGACGCCGACACGTTGACGCCGGTTGCCGATATCCCGGCGATCGGTGCCGGTGGAAAGACGTCAAAGACTGTCGGTCTCGTCGACCTTCCGGGACGCCGCTTCGCCTACGCGCTTTACGATGCGGGCGAGATCTGGGTCGCCGATTTCTCGCAAGGAGACACGCCGCGCCTCACCAAGCTCGCCGGCATCGGCCGGCTTCCGTACGACGGCAACGTCACGCCCGACGGGCGCCACTACCTCGCCGGCTTGTTCGGGGAAGACGGCGTGGTGCATGTCGACATGTGGAAGGAGCCGCTGGCGGCGAAGCGAATCCTCAACGGTTATGGCCGCGGCGAGGAGCCGCTGCCGGTCTACAAGATGCCGCATCTCGAAGGATGGGCCGCTACCAGCGACGCGCTGCTGCTCCCGGCTGTGGGCCGCCATGAGCTGATCGCGGTTGACCCAAGGCGATTTGACGAAGTGGGGCGCGTCGCGACCTACGGCCAGCCGGTGTTTGCGGTCGCGCGGCCCGATGGCCGGCACGTCTGGGTCAACTTCGCTCATCCGCTCAACGACACGATCGATGTCGTCGATGTGCCGACGCTGAATGTCGTTCATCGCTTCAAGGCCGGGCCCGCGGTGCTGCATCTGGAGTTTACGCCTCGCGGTCACGAGGTCTGGGTGTCGGTGCGCGATGCCGACCGCGTGCAGATCTACGACACCGCGACATTCGCCAAGAAGGCCGAACTCGACGTTGCAAGCCCCTCCGGCATCTTCTTCTCCGCCCGCGCCAACAGGATCGGTCAATGACGATGACGGCGGCCGAGCTCGCACTCGTTGACCGTTGGCAGCGGAACTTTCCGCTCGTGCCGCAGCCATTTGCTGTGATCGGCGAGGCTGCCGGCCTGGATGAGGCCGCAACAATAGCAGCGTTCGCGCATCTGCGTGACAAGGAGGTCCTTTCGCGTATTGGCGCAGTCGTGCGGCCGAATACGGTCGGCGCCAGCACGCTTGCAGCGATATGCGTGCCGGCGGCCAGCATCGATGACGTCGCCGCCATCGTGAGTGCAGAGCCGCTCGTGACTCACAACTATGAGCGCGAGCATGCGATCAATCTCTGGTTCGTGGTCGCCGGTCCCGACGCAGCATCGATCGCGGCAACGCTGGCCCGGATAGAGCAGCGCACGGGCCTTCCGATCATCAGGCTGCCTTTGGTCGAGGCCTATTACCTCGACCTCGGCTTTGCGCTCACTCGGGAGCGGAAGGCCAATCGGGCCGGCAACCGGGCCGGCAACCGGGCCGTTCGTCACAACCCGAACCGGCGCGATCAGCGTCTGCTCGCCGCCATCGAGGACGGTCTGCCACTGGTTGCTCGCCCTTACCAGGAGGTCGCACGAAAGATCGACTTGAGCGAGGAAGACGTGATCGATCATCTCGGCGGATTGCTGGCGGACGGGATCGTCAGCCGATTTGGATGCGTCGTTCGCCACCGCCACCTCGGCTACTGCGCCAATGCGATGGCGGTGTGGGACGTGCCCGACAATGTCGTGAATGTGGTCGCCCGCCACTGCACCAGCAACCCGCACGTCACGCTATGTTATCAGCGCCCGCGCAATCTTCCTGATTGGCCATACAATCTGTTCTGCATGGTGCACGCCCGCACCCGGCCGGAAGCGTTGGCCACGATCGATGATCTCAATGCGATCGCGCAGGCCAGCCATTTCGAACAGGCAGTCCTGTTCTCGACCCGCTGCTTCAAGCAGCGGGGGGCGGTGTTCTCGGATCGCGCGCGAGGACATTGATGCGCATCATCGATCCCACCGAACGGGCCGTCGTCAATGGGCTGCAGGGTGGCTTTCCGCTCACCCATCGTCCGTTTCGCGATGCGGGTGCCGAGCTTGGCCTCAGCGAGGGTGAACTGCTCGACACGGTCTGCCACTTGGTCGAAAGCGGGAGTCTCAGTCGTTTCGGCCCGCTCTGGAACGCCGAGCGGCTCGGTGGCGATGTCTGCCTGTGCGGCATGGCGGTGCCAGCCCAGCGCTTCGCCGAAGTGGCCGAACAGGTCAATGCCCATCGCGAAGTGGCGCACAACTACGAGCGTACGCACGCGCTCAACATGTGGTTCGTTATTTCCGCGGAGCGGACGGAGCGCATCGAACAGGTTGTGGGCGAGATCGAGGCGGAAACCGGGCTCGAGGTCTATCGGATGCCGAAGTCGCGCGAGTTCTTCGTTGGCTTTCGCGTGGAGGTCTGATCATGCGCGATGACATCGACCGAAACATCATAGCCATCACGCAGGCCGGCCTGCCGCTGGTCGCAACGCCCTATGCCGCGATCGCGAGCGAGCTGCGGATCGCGGAAGACGAGGTCATCGACCGGATGCGGCGGCTGCTGGCCCAGGGCGCCATTCGCCGGATCGGCGCCATCCCGAATCATTATGCGCTCGGCGTTACGTCCAATGGCATGTCGGTCTGGGATGTGGCGGACGACGCGATCGCCGAGGCCGGTGCCAAGATCGGCGCGCTTGACTTCGTCACCCATTGCTACGAGCGGCCGCGCCATCCGCCGCTGTGGCCCTACAATCTGTTTGCCATGGTGCATGGCCGCAGCCGCGCCGAGGTGTTGGAGAAGGTTGATCGAATTGCCGATGTGCTCGGATCGGATGCCCGCGCGCACGATGTCCTATTCTCCACCCGCATCCTCAAGAAAACCGGCTTGCGGGTCGCCGCATAAGGCATGTGAAGGGCAGCGCTCATGTTCCGTCTCACCCACTATCTGCGCGAGGTGCTTCAGCCGACACCGCTCACTAAGCCGCGGGCGCCCGCGGGGCCCGTGGTGATCTGGAACTTGATCCGGCGCTGTAATCTCACGTGCAAGCACTGCTACTCGATCTCCGGCGATGTCGCATTCCCGGGTGAGCTCTCGACCGCCGAAGTCTACCGCGTCATGGACGACTTGAAGACGTTCGGGGTGCCGGTGCTGATCCTCTCGGGCGGCGAGCCGTTGATGAGGCACGACATCTTCGAGGTGTCGGCGCGGGCTAAATCCAAAGGCTTCTACGTCGGCCTGTCCACGAACGGCACGCTGATCGACGCGGCGCTTGCCGACCGCATTCGCGATTCCGGCTACGACTACGTCGGCATCTCGCTCGATGGCATCGGGGCGACGCACGATCGGTTCCGCCGCAAGGCGGGCGCCTACCAAGCCGCGCTCGATGCTCTGCGGCTCTTGCGTGATCGCGACGTCAAGGTCGGCGTCCGCTTCACCATGACCGACGATAATATCCATGAGCTACCGGCGCTGCTGGATCTGGTCGAGCGTGAGGCCTTTTCGAAGTTCTATCTCTCCCACCTTGTCTATGCCGGACGCGGCAACAAGCACCGCAACGACGACGCCACATGGGACGCCACGCGCACCGCCATGGACCTTGTGATCGATCGCTCCTGGGGATGGGTGCAGGTCGGCCGGGAGATCGACATGGTCACCGGCAACAACGATGCGGACGCGGTCTATCTGCTGCAGTGGGCGCAGCGCCAAGCGCCCGATCGCGTCGCTCATCTGCGCGCCAAGCTCGCGCAATGGGGCGGCAATTCCTCGGGCGTCAACATCGCCAATATAGACAATCTCGGCAACGTCCATCCCGACACCATGTGGTGGCACTACACGCTTGGCAATGTGAAGCAACGCCCGTTCTCTGCGATCTGGACCGACCTCTCCGACCCGATCATGGCGGGGCTCAAGCGCAAGCCGAGAAGGATCGGCGGCCGCTGCGGCGTTTGCGCCCACTTCGATCTGTGCGGGGGCAACACGCGGGTGCGGGCCATGCGCATCACTGGCGATCCATGGGCCGAGGATCCCGGCTGCTACTTGACCGACGCCGAGATCGGGCTCACGCAGCCAGGCGAGCGCGTGACCGTCACGCCATTCCGAGGAGCGCGTCATGAAGCGTCGCAACTTCCGGCTTGAACTCGCGCTGGCACTTGTCATCGGCCTGTCGTTGCCGGCGGCGGCCGAGCCTGACCCGGCGACGCTGTTCGCGCAGCACTGCGCCGTCTGTCACGGTGCTGACCGCCTCGGTGGACTAGGCCCGGCGCTGCTGTCTGAGAATCTGGGGCGGCTCACCGGATCGCGGCTGGCGGCCGTGATTGCGGATGGGCGTGCCGCGACGCAGATGCCAGGATTTGCGAAGGTGCTGGCGCGGCCCGAGATTGATGCGCTGGCGGCCTATGTGTCAGCGCCCTTGGCCGCACTACCGCGTTGGGGCGAAAGCGAGATCGCGGCGAGCCGTGTCATCCATGCGCAACCGGAAGCGCTCGATCGCCCCAAGCATCAAGCCGATCCGATGAACCTGTTCGTGGTGGTGGAAAGCGGCGACCATCACACGACCATCCTGGATGGCGATCGCTTTGAACCGCTAGTGCGTTTTCCGACCCGCTTTGCGCTGCATGGCGGGCCCAAATTCACACCGGATGGGCGTTTCGTGTTCTTCATGTCGCGGGATGGCTGGGTCACCAAGTATGACCTGTGGACATTGACCACGCTCGCGGAAGCGCGCGCCGGCATCAATTCGCGCAACGTCGCGATCTCGCGGGACGGCAAGCATCTGGCCGTCGCCAACTATCTGCCGCACACGCTGGTGATCCTGTCGACGGCCGACCTGGCGGTTGAGAAGATCTTTGAGGTGAAGGATAAGAAGGGAAATTCGTCGCGGGTGTCCGCGGTCTATCAGGCGCGCCCGCGCGACTCCTTCATCGCCGCCCTCAAGGACGTGCCGGAGATCTGGGAGATCGCGACCGATCCCAACGCGCCGCCGGTCTATTCCGGGCTGGTGCACTCGCACGAGAAGGGCATGGTGGAGGCGTTGCCCAGTTCGCAAGGATTGTTCGCGCTGCGGCGCATCGAGGTGCCGGAGCCGCTCGACGATTTCTTTTTCGATCCGCCCTACCGCAACCTGATCGGCTCGGCGCGCGAGGGCAAGGCGGCCATCGTGGTCAACCTCACGGTCGGGCGCGACATCAAGCGGCTAGAACTGCCAGGCCTGCCACACCTCGGGTCCGGCATCGCCTGGACATGGCAGGGGCGGCCCGTGCTGGCGACGCCGCATTTGCGCGACGGTAAGATCAGCGTGATTGACATGCAGGATTGGTCCGTCGTCAAGGTGATCGACACACCGGGGCCTGGCTTCTTTCTGCGCAGCCACGAAGCCACGCCCTTCGCCTGGACCGACGGCATGCTGGGCAAGCAGAAGGACACCATGGTCGTCATCGACAAGCGCACGCTCGAAGTTGTGCGCCAGGTGACCCCCAGCCCGGGACGAACGGCGGCTCACGTCGAATTCGACAAGACCGGGCGTCATGCCCTGGTGTCGGTCTGGGAAGACGATGGCGCGCTGGTGGTCTATGACGCGGAGACGTTCGTCGAAAAAAAGCGCCTTCCCATGTCGCGGCCGTCGGGCAAATATAACGTGTGGAACAAGATCAGCCTGTCCGACGGGACCAGTCATTGACGGCAAGGCGCCGCCCGTTCGCGCTCTTGCTCGCCGCTCACGGTGAGCGGCGCGCCGATGCTGACAACGCCGGGGTGGCGCGGCTGGCAGGGAGACTTGTCGCGGCGGACGTGGCCCCGGAAGTCGGTTTCGGTTTCATCAAGGGCTCTCCCTCCGTGGACGAGGCGATCCGGGCGCTGTCGTCGCGCGACATCCTCGTCTATCCGTTGTTCCTCGCGGACGGCTACTTCACGCGCGTCGCGCTGCCGCAGCTGGTGGAGCAGGCGAGGCAGCAGGATGTTGCGCGCACGATCAGCATCCTGCCGCCGGTCGGGCTCGAACCGGCGCTGGCCGACTTGATCGCGGACGAGGCTGTGGCTGCCGCGCTTGCCCACGCAATCGTGCCCGAAGCGACGACCGTCGTCCTGCTCGCGCATGGGTCCACGAAAGACAGGGCTTCGCGGACCGCCGCCGAGCAAATGGCCCAGCGTATGCGGCAGCGTGGATGCTTTCGCGACACCCGGATTGCTTTGCTGGAAGAGCCGCCATCTCTTGCCGAAGCAATAGCAGGCACCCGCGGGCCGGTCATTGTGGTCGGGCTGTTCGCGGGCGAGGGCGTGCATGGTGCGGACGACGCGAGGCGCCTGGTTGCGGAGCTTGGGCGTGACGACGTCGTCCTGGTGGGGCCGGTCGGCACCTTTGCGGGCATCGACGCAGTGATTGCAATAGCGGTGGCGCGACATGTTCTCGCGCCGGCATAGGAAGTGGCGCGCCGCTGGCTTGCGAACGAGAGCAGGCGGGAGGGAAATCCATTGATCGCGCGCGACGGATTGTGCCAACGCCGATTGACCAGGTCAGAACCCGAGCTCATCATTATAGTGCGATGGCGGCCGCTACCGATCGATATGAGATTTGTACCCCTTACGGCTCGCGGCTCGGTCTTGGATATGCGCTTTGAGCAGTGTGAGATACCAATTGATCCAGGTGTTGCCGATCCCGTCGGGCCGCGCCGCCCAGGCTCGCAACGACTTGATCGCAGCCAGACGGGCGTCCATCTCCAGCGCGTCGGCCAGTTCTCGACACTCCGCAATCATCCAGGGCGAGCCCATGCGCATGCGAAGGGCTGCCGGATGGTGAATGGCCGCGAGCCGCTTTCCGATGCGAATTGCCTGGCGGTCGATCAGCAGGTAGAGGCGCCGCGCGTAGTCCGTGAGGCCCGGCATATCGTCAAGGAAGGTTGCGAAATCAGACATGTCCGCCGCTCCTGCGCGACGGAAAAGTTCACAAAATGTGAAAAGAAACGCAAGATAAAATTGCTATAGGTGAATGTAAGGGGCGTGGAATCACCCCTTCGGCTGCTTGAACGGAAGGTCAAGTGCCGGTCTTCACAAGCGTTTTGGCGATTTCCACAATCTGCCGGCGCTGGCCGGGCTTGGCTTGGTCCCAGATCGACCAGATGGCCTCGGGGTCGGCCGGGTCCCGCATCAGCAGGCTTGCCACATCGGTCTGCAAGGCTGAAGCGACCGCTTCGAGGGTCTCTTGCGTGTAGCCCCGCTGCCCGCGTTCGAGCATCGAGATGTGGCCGGGCGTCATGTCCAACCGGTCCGCCACTTTCTCCAGTGTCAGCCCGCGGTGCTTGCGCCATTCGCGAATGTAAGTCCGCCGAAATCGTCTTACCTTGCTCATGGGTACATTATGGCGAGACTCGGGCCGAAACACCATGGTCTGTGAGTGAAAATATTGCTTGCGGGTGAATTCACGTCAGGTTAATATGGGTTCGATCCCATTGATCGGCTGCGCCCTGTGCCCATGGCACGCGAGACCGCAGGGGAGAGAACCCCAATGAGCTACCTGCGCACACTGCATGAATCGCATAAGGCGAGGTTGCGGCGCCTGGCTGGGGCGGCAACTGCCGTTCCTGCGGGAGCGAGCCCACCGCGCTCCAAGGAGGCCGTGGCGTCGGCGGCCAATGTACCAGGAAGGAATAGCGTGACCGCGCTGTCGGAAAGCGTAGGCAGCCGGCACAGGCATCCAACCATCTTCGAAATCAAGGCTTTGGTTGCGAAGAACTGCGGCGTTCCAATTGCAGCCTTGGAAAGCGCGAGCCGTGTCATGCGCTACCGTGTCCCACGTATGATCGCGGCACATCTGGCTCGCAGGCTTACAGCTCGGACATTTGCGGAGATCGCCTTGCGTCTTGGCGATCGTCACCATTCCACCGCGCTGCATGCCGACCGGCGCGCCCGTCGGCTGCGCAGGCAAGATCAGGTATTCGACAGCAAACTCCATGCTCTCGAGCGCTGCCTAACGGAGCCATGAGGCGCTCCTACGATTGGAGCCTGCTGTGGTGCGCCAATCGGCTTCATTCAAACAAACTCTCACAAGGAAAACCTCCATGACCCGCCTGCGTAAGCGTCCAGTCTTCCGTCCACGCGTCATCGAGCCGCCGTCCCCCGATGACACGCGCGGTGCGACACCCGAGCGCGTGCGGCACGCGCGAGGCTTCGTCGAACGAGGCAATCTCGGACGAGGCCGTACCGGCGTCGTCACGATGCGTGACAGCCCGATCGAGCGCGCGCTTGCTCGCAACGTGATCAGCCAGGCGCAATATACGGCTGCGGTGAAATACCGCCATCACTGGTATCGCGCCGGGCTCGCTTCGCCGCTGTCAAGTGTCGAGCTCAATCGCATCTTTGCGACCGACATGACAAGTTTCTCAGGCATGGCAAGAACTGAGGCGCAAGTGTTTCATCGTCAGCGCTATCGCGAGGCCGTTCAGCACATCGGAATGATCGGCGCCTCCGTGGTGGAGCAGGTGGCCTGCCAGGAAATCTCGCTCGAGCAGGCTGGCTACAAGCTCGGCTGGGGCTCGAAGCCGCAGGCGATCGCGGCCGCCACCGAACGCATGAAGGCCGCGCTCGATCGGCTTGTGGACTTGTGGGGCGTCGGATAGCTGCCCGCCCATCGAAATCATCGTCCGTGTGACAACCGTCACATCGCTCACGACCTCTCGCGTCTACGGATAGCGTCCCTTTCGTCGATCCGGGAGAAAAGTCGTGATCAAACATCAGTTCGTAACAAGTCTCGATAACGGCCGGCTTGCTTCAGCCGCTACCGTCCGGCTATCGACAGCGCACGGGCATTGCGGCTCGCCGGACGACGATCGCAACGAGCGAAGGCGCGATGGCGTCATCGGCGATGTCACGCGGCAGCGTGAGCCCGCGCCGGCGCTAACCTGATGATAGCAATGGGTGAAATCAGAAGTGCACAAATTGGGCATTTCCTGCTGCAAACCACTTGACAGGGTGAAACCCGGTCGGCTAAATTGCGTTATGTTCCAAAGCTGCGCCCGGCGCCAAACGGTGGCCCGGCGTTTGCTTTTCGCGGGCTCGACGCGTTGACGGCGTCTTCAGGATCTTCGGAGCCCCACGGTCATCCTCCCCCTCCCGATGAACGTTGCTGGGCTTTTAGCGCGGTGCCCCGCTCTCGCGACCGAAGAAATGAGCGGGGACTTTCTCTTCACAGCACGGAGCAAGGTCATGACTGACGAGCATAACAATGCATCGAGCGGCACTGATGCCTCCACGGGTCGAGTGTCCTCGCCCGACGCGGGGTTGAAGGCTGTCATCTTGGCTGACTTTGCGCAGCATGGGCCGGATGCGGTGAAGGCGCTTCGTCTGGAGCGGCCGCACGACTATCTCAAGCTTGTTGCCTCGCTTTCACCGGACGAGCCAGATGCTGCCACTCCCACCGTCGAGGACTTGACCGACGATGAATTCATTCGCGTGCTCAATGCGCTCAGGCCCCGCACTCCCGCGGAAGGCTCAGGGCCGAATGAGGGTGGCGGCGCGTGACGGCAACGCGGGCCCTGCCAGCATTCCATGAATTGTCATGAGCAAGATTGAGACAGCCGCGCAGATCTGTCGAAACGGCGGCCGACCCGAGATCGACTATGTGGTCTTCGCCGCTCAGTATCTGCGCATCCGCACCAAATCGGGCAAGATCGAGCCGTTCGTGTTCAATCGCGCGCAGCGCTACATCCACGAGAAGCTGGAGGCGCAAAGCGCGGATAGCGGCAAGGTCCGCGCGCTGATCCTCAAGGGTCGGCAGCAGGGCTGCTCGACCTATATTGCTGGCCGTTTCTATCACCGATCGAGCCGCAACCGCGGCCAGCGCGTTTTCATCCTTACGCACGAGGAGCAGGCGACGCAGAACCTGTTCGAGATCGTGACGCGCTTCCACGATCATTGCGGCATCAAGCCTTCGACGGGCGCCGCCAATGCCCGCGAGCTCACGTTCGACCGTCTCGACAGTGGTTACCGCGTCGGCACCGCCGGCACGAGAGGCATCGGCCGGTCCTCCACTGTGCAGCTTTTCCATGGCTCGGAGGTTTCGTTCTGGCCGTTCGCGGAGACGCATCTCGCCGGCATCCTGCAGGCGGTTCCGGATCAGGCTGACACCGAGAGCATTCTGGAAAGCACCGCCAGTGGCATCGGCAATGTCTTTCACAAGATGTGGCGCGAGGCCGAAGCTGGCACGAGCGGCTACATCGCGATCTTCGTGCCCTGGTACTGGCAAGAGGAATATCGCCGGCCGGTGTCCGATGACTTTGAGCTAGACGCGGACGAGCACGAATACGCGGCGCTCTATGGGCTTGGCCGCGAGCAGATGGCGTGGCGACGTCAGAAGATCGCCGAGCTGCGCGATCCGATCCTGTTCAAGCAGGAATATCCGGCGAACGCCGCTGAGGCATTCCAGATGAGCGGGCATGACAGCTTCATTCCGCCGGCACTGATCGCGCGGGCACGCAAGGCGAGTTGCCCCGTCTCGGGGCCGCTCATCATCGGCTTCGATCCGGCCTGGACCGGCGGCGACCGCCACGCCATGGCCTGGCGCGAGGGCCGGCGCGTCACCAAGATCGAATGTCGCACTGGGCTCGACACCATGCAGGCGGCTGGCTGGCTAAAGCAGGTGATCGACGCCAACAAGCCCGCGCGCGTGTTCGTCGACGTGGGCGGTGTCGGCGCCGGCGTCTATGACCGCATCAGGGAGTGGGGCGAGCCCTACAGCCGGATCGTGGTGGCGGTGAACTTCGGCGCGGCGCCGCTCGAGCCGCCGCCGCTCGACGAGCGTGGCCAGCCCTCCGGCGGCCCGCTCAACCGGCGCGCCGAGATCTGGATGAAGTCGAAGGAATGGCTGGAGGATCCCGCGGGCGCGCAGGTGCCGGATCGTGATTCCTTGCAGGCCGACGCCTGCGGGCCAAGCTATCGCTACGACAGCCACACCCGCCTTGCGCTCGAGAAGAAAGAGGACATGCGCCGGCGCAACGTGCCGAGCCCGGACGAGTGGGACGCGGTCGCGCTCACCTTCGCCGAGCCGGTGCGGCCGGCGGCGTTCGCGCGCCGGATCGAGTATCCGTCGCTCGGGGTGGTGTGAGAGGGGCGAGCCTCGGAGCGCCAAATCGCAAGGCGAAGAATCGTCCTCGGCTGAGTGAGACCAGGTCGGCTCAATCTCATTATCGTCACAGCGTTACGCCCGGGGCCAGACGGCTGCCGGGCGTTTTGACTCCAGAGCGTTACGATTCTCAGCGTTGACGTACGGCCCGTCACAAGGCGCTGCACTGCTTTGCATCGCGCGGTCGCAAGAGCGGCGCCGTGTCCGGCACCGCAACCACCGTCATCAATGCGAGGGCGCTTCCTTGCATCTTCGCTCCCCGCAAGCGCGCGTTCGCATGAGTTCGCGCGACGTGGCCGATCACCGATCGGCGACCTCTCATCAATAGGACACATCACGATGCCCAATGATGACGATGGGATCCTGGAGGATTGGTATCCCGGCTATTTTCTGGATCCCCGTAATGCATGGAAGTGGATGCCGGCTGCGTTCCCGGGCTGG